>Ga0078972_1002517_pt1 | contig 60076 bp, 59 predicted proteins | sample YelNatPaOPGAMG01_FD_67568 | JGI IMG/M metagenome (GOLD analysis project Ga0078972, IMG submission 67568) | Hot spring thermophilic microbial communities from Obsidian Pool, Yellowstone National Park, USA - OP-RAMG-01 (SPADES assembly) (version 2) | ecosystem: Environmental > Aquatic > Thermal... | reverse complement strand
AACTTTGGAGCTTTCAACTCTGCTTGGGATGGCCGAGTGATTTCCTTCACGCTGCGATTGCAGTTTTGACAAAGAATCGTGGAGAATCTGCCTAACCCCCTCTGCGCCGGGTGCGATTTCTCTTGAACGAAGCCAGCTCCTCCGGGCGAGAGAAGGCAAGAGTCGCCCATGCAGTCATTGAGCAGAACGTGAATTGCCGCCATCGCAGCCGGCGGGCGGGTGAGGGCTTGCGGGCTGAAGAGCAACCGCGTTCCAGTGTGTTACACTAATAGAGGCTTTGTGGCCGGGCCTGTGGCGCAGTTGGGAGCGCGCTTCCATGGCATGGAAGAGGTCGAGGGTTCGAATCCCTCCAGGTCCACCAAACCTTTTAAACACTTCCCCACGCCCCACCAGCCAAACGCCTCCCGTGGAGTCCATTTGGAGTCCAAGGCCAGGACGTCTACAGCCACGTGCTGCCGCACATGCAGGAGGATGCGACTCGGAAGATGGCGGCGCTATTGGAGGAGGAGATGGGACGAGGGTGGGGACAAGCGGCACACGATAGGCACATATAAACTCAGAACCGGGATGGGGTTTATCTCCTAAGTGATTGAAAAGAATGGTCGGGGCGGAGGGATTTGAACCCACGACCCCCTGCGCCCAAGGCAGGTGCGCTACCAGGCTGCGCCACGCCCCGACTCTCAAGGCTATCGAACGGCGCCGGAGTAGCGCCGCCCTCGATTTTACCATGGCCGGCCGCCTCCTACGTGCAGTTAACAGCCTGGCAAGGTTGTTATCATTGCTCAGAAAGGGCTTGATGTCACTAAACAAAACCCACAGCGCCGCTTCTTTTCTTTCTGCTTTCCTGCTGGCTCTCAGCGTACCGTGGCTCGCCAAAACCGTAGCGATGAGGGTAGGGGGCGTCGCTTCCGCTTGGACAGTGGTGTTGGCGTTTGCGCTTGGCATGATCTGCTGTGGGGTTCTCTACGCAGAGGGTTTGGTCCGGTGGGTCTCTCCCCGGATAGCCGGGGTCGCGCACACGGTTCTGTTGCTTGGAACCCTCGCTTTGACGCCTCCCAGACTGCCCGCTTCCTGGGCGCCCCCGAGTGAAGGCGATCCCACGTTCTCTGCGCTCAGGGCGTTGTTGACGGGCGCCGGACTCCCTCTGCTCGTGCTCGCCGCTACCGTAGTCCTTCTGATCGCGTGGGACCCGGCGCGTGAGTCAAAAAGCACGCTGAGGCCACACGCCGCAGGCTGGCTGGCGGGTCTGTTGCTGTTCCCTTTTGGATTCGAGCCCTTTGTCGACCTGGTGTGGCAGCCGCTCGCATGGCAAATGCTGTATGGCGTTGCTGTCCTGTTATATCTACCTACCTTCTATCACGCTTGGCGCCACAACCCCAGAAGGGGGTGCACCGTGGAGGCCGCCGCAAAGAAATATACCCCTACGGAGGCGCTGTTGGGGTTGGCTTTGGCCGCATGCCCGGCTGCGCTGCTTGTCGCGATCACCGGCTATTTATCGTCAATTATCGCGCCGGCGCCGCTGGTTTGGGTGCTGCCGCTGATCGCTTACACGCTTTCGGTTGAGTGCGCCCTGGCGGGACCCCGGTGGTGGAAGCCGCAGCATTTGCGGTGGGCCCTGCCCGTAGTGCTCGGAGCGATGGTGTATGGCGTGTTTGAGCCGGCGGCGCTCCCGGGAGCCGCGACCAAAGCGGCGCTCTACCTAGTAGGCCTGTGGGTTTGCGGTTTCGTCTGCCATGGTGATCTATTCCGGCGAGCTGGGGGAGAAGCTGGGAGCGCCATTTTGAGGTGGGTGCTCGGGGGTGGAGCTTTGGCAGGAGCAACCATCGCCGGCATAGGCGCTCCGCGGATTTCGACGTGGCCGATTGAATTCCCGATGGCGATCCTGGCCTGCGGTTTGTTCGCGCTTCCGGGGCTGTATCCGCAGCGGTGGATTCAGCGACCGGTCATTGTGGTGGGTCTGGCCGGGGCGGCGCTGATGGCCTCTGGTATGCTCCGCTCGCCGAATGAGGGTGTGAAACTGTTAGCGCGCAGTTTCTATGGGAACGTAGCTGTGGTGGGTGTGGAACAGGACCGTTCAGGCAGCGAAGTCCTAATGTTGCTCCACGATGGCGCCATCCGGGGAACACAGTTTCAAGAGGCAAAAAACAAAGGAATTCCCACTACATACTACGGCACACAATCGGGCCTCGGGCGCCTGTTGATGGTCCGCGGCGAACCCTGGCGAATGGCCGTACTGGGGCTGGGTTCGGGCACGCTCGCTTTGTATGGACTGCCCTTGGATTTCATTAAGTTTTTCGAATCTGACCTGTCTCTGCCCTATATTGCCTCCACCCAGTTTTCGTATTTGGGTTCCTCTCAGGCCTCGGTAGATATCGCCACTGGCGACCCGCGCCGGATGCTCGGACATGAGCCCGCACAGTCCTACCATTTGATTATTCTGGATGCGTTTTCGGGCGCGGCTATTCCACCGCATTTGTTGACTCGTGAGGCTTTCGACCTGTACTTTTCGAAGTTGCGCCCGGATGGCTGGATCGCGGTGAATAACTCCGGAGAAATCATGGACTTGAAGCCGCTTCTGGGGGCTGTGGCGGCCGCCTTCGGCAAGGAGGCCGTGTACGTGAAAAGCCGGGAGCGTTCCACGCCTGGGGCGTACGAATCTGAGTGGGTGTTCCTAGGCGCCGATCCAGGGTTGATTCGCAAGCTTCCGGTTGGCTTGGCGCGGCATCTCAGTCCCCCGCCGGGGTTCAGTTTATGGACCGACGGGTACGCGAATTGGCTACGGGTTTTACGATAATCCAAAAAAACAAAAAATTTGAGCGAATTTTCCAGCTCGCCGCACTAATTAGCAGAACTGCGAGATCCGTTGCTAGCGCCGCTGGCCGCTTTGGCCACTGGCATTCTGCTAAACCGGCTTGTCGGCTTTGAAAGCCGGCCTCTGTGGGTTGCCACGGCGGCGTTAATGAGTATTGCCACTCTCTGCCGCTGGCTGAACCTCCGACGGTTGGCGGTAGGCGCGGCTCTCACCTCTGTCCTCTCCGCCGGGCTGCTGCTCGATGTCCTCCGGCAGCCCGGCGCTCCCTACGCGTTCGAGTTTCGCCCTCGAGAAACGGTCACACTACAAGGTTGCGTTGTGGACCCAACAGCATGGAGCGAGGACCGGCAGCAATTTGCCCTCGAAGTGGCGCAGGGCGCTCGAGTGCGGGTGAGCATATACCCACGTCCGGGTGAAGAGGCGCCGCGTCTCACTTACGGACAACGCGTGGAGGTCGACGTGCGCCTTCGCAAGCCCAGAAACTTCCGCAATCCGGGCGCTTTTGATTACGAGACCTATCTAGCTCGCCAGCACATTTTGGGGTTGGGGTCGGCGGCGGGCGCACACAGCGTCCGCATTCTTCCCGGCGGGTGTGGGAGCTGGTGGAAGCGCTGGATCCTGGCTTTGCGCACGGCGGCGCTGGAGAGGATCGACCGCCTGTATCCAGGCGACGGCTATGCCTGCGGAATGTTGCGCGCGGTTCTGTTAGGCGATGCTTCGCGCATAGAATCCATATGGACCGATAGCTTCCGCCGCACGGGCACCTATCACGCCTTGGTGATTTCGGGGCTGCACATTACCGTGCTGGCGCTGGCGCTCCACATCGTCTTGCGTTTGTGCTTCATTCCGGAGATGGCTTCCCTCGTCCTAACGACGCTCGCAGCATGGCTTTACGCGCTTGTTTCGGGAAGCGGCGCGCCTGTGATTCGCGCGGCAGGCGGTTATACGCTCTTTCTTGCGGCGCGTTTCTTTCACCGGCGCGGCAGAATCCTCAACGTGCTAGCGGCCGTGGCCCTTGTGTACCTGCTGGTAGATCCGGGCGGAATGTTTGACGCCAGTTTTCAGTTATCCTTCCTCTCCGTGGCCGCCATCGGCGCTCTCGCAGCGCCAGTTCTCGACCGTACGTCAAAGCAGTTGGCGCTCGCCATGCGCGGGATCACCGATGTGCGGAGGGATTGGCGGCTGACGGCTGAAGCCGCGCAATGCCGGGTCGAACTGCGCCTGGCGGCGCAGACCATCTATGCTTGGACCCGAATTCCGGAACGTTGGGTGGCGAAAGGACTCGCCACGGCGGTGCGAGGCGCTGTGCGAGCGTGGGAACTTATCTTTGTGTCCGCTACGGTGCAGTTTGCGCTGGCCCTTCCCATGCTGAGCTACTTCCACCGCCTGTCCTTTTCGGGCTTGAGTGCGAATCTGTTCATAGTGCCCGCCATGTCGGCGGCTGTCCCGGTAGGATTTGCCGCGATATTTACCGGATGGGCAGGCTTTGCATGGGCGACGCAGTGGCTACTCCGGTTCTCGCAGCGAGTGGCTGAGTTTCATGCCGCATTCGAGCCCCGCTGGCGTACGCCTGATCCACCGCTTCCATTAGCCATCTCGTTTGCGGGCGCAGTGCTCGTGCTGGCGATCGGGGTGAGCGCCAGAGCTAAGTGGAGGTGGGCCGCTCTAGCAGCCGCTCTGGCGGCTTTTGCTTTGCTGGTCTGGCATCCCTTTCCGCCGCAACTTTACGCCGGGGAACTGGAATTTACGGCTCTGGACGTCGGACAGGGCGACAGCTTGTTCATTGTTTTTCCAGACCGAACAACCCTACTGGTGGATGGCGGCGGAACCCCTGTGTATGGCGATCGCAAGCCGCCGCGGTTAGACATCGGCGAGGATGTGGTATCTCCGTATTTGTGGAGTCGATCGTTGCGGCGTCTGCATTATGTGGCGGTGTCGCACCTGCACGCCGATCACGCCGGCGGGCTACCGGCAGTAATTGCGAACTTCCAGCCGGAAGAACTGTGGGTGAGTCGGACGGCGCGTTGTCCCGAGTGGGACCGCATTGCCGCTGCCGCGCAAGCAGCGGGAACCCGGATCCGCGTGTGGACAGCAGGCGAAACGGTCCAAATCGGCGGAACAAAAATCGAGGCGCTCTGGCCGCCCCGTGGCTACTCCTTTCCCGAGACCCCTCAGAATAATGATTCCTTGGTGCTCCGGATTTCTTATGGGAAACACTCCGTTCTGTTGACCGGTGACGTCGAGTGGCGCGCTGAGGCCGAATTTTCGCCTCCTCCCACCACCATTTTGAAGGTGGCGCACCACGGCAGCCGGACCTCAACTGGCGCAAGACTCTTGGATGCGGCGCGGCCGTCCTACGCGGTGATCAGCGCCGGCGCAGACAATGTATACGGCAACCCCCATTCCGCTACGTTAGACAGGCTGGCGTGGGCGAACACAGCCATTTTCCGCACGGACCACGATGGGCGTGTGAGCATTTGGACCGATGGCCGTAGGCTGCGGACCGAGTGCCAGCGCGACGCCGACCGGGCGCGCCTCAACTGGCGGCCCTAATGCTGCTCCGTCTCTCGTTCTTCTTCGTCCGCCGCTTCGGAGCCCGTCACGCGAGCCTGCTCGATTAGTTGCCGCGCCTGGTCCGCGAACTCGCGGGCTACCCGGATCTCGACGGGAAGATTCGGGTAGGGAGAAGCTTGCACGCGGATGGGCTGAATTCCATTGGCGATCAACATCCCCTCAATAGCCAATGCTTCGGATTCCGCTTGGACGCCGGTAGCAGTGAAAACCGTCACCGGGTCTAGCACTTCGGACGGGTCAGCATCCGCCATATCGCCCTCAACGTTCATGGCGGCAATGATCTGCTCAGCACGACCCAGGTCGGCAGGAGCGACACGCACCTCCACCGATCCGGCGATCACCCCAGGGGTGGAATCATCAACGATCGTAGCAGAAATGCCTTGTCCCGCTAGAATTTCCTTAATCTCTTCGGCGTCTTCCTGCGCCGAAGCGTCAGCCGAGCGAAAAACCGTGACCAGTTCCGCGTTCTCGTTCATGTTTCGAGGATAGCGCGAAGCGGGCCTTGTTAGAATGAATTATGGAGGATTCATATCCCATGCCTGATACTGATGATGTTGCAGGCCGGTTAATCTGGTTTTTCGCCGGCGCGCTACTGGGCGCCGGAGTGGCTCTGCTGTACGCACCCGCCTCAGGACGGGCGACCCGCCGTTTGATCCGTCGTAAGGCGGAAAAGAGCGGGCAGGCGCTAGCTGAGACCGGGCGCGACTGGATGGAAAAAGGCCGGGAGCTTTATGAGAAGGGGCGCCAAATGGCGGATGAGGCTGCGGAGATGTTCGACCGCGGAAAGAAACTCGTCGAGCCGTAAAGCTCCTGGAATACGTCAACGTGAAGCCGCTCCGCCGCCACCGCGGTGGAGCGGTTTCTTTATTCTTGGAGGATGCCATGGAGTCCCGATCTGCCCACCGGTGGAAGTCCCTGCCGCCCTTCCGTAACGAATGTTACACGGACTTTTCCGCGCCCGAGAATCGCCGCGCTATGAAACAGGCGCTGGCCGAGGTACGGGCGCAGCTTGGCCGTGAGTACGATTTGAGAATTTGCGGAGAACGCTTGCGGGCTCCCGCGCAATTTACGTCTTTGAATCCTTCCCACCCCGGCGAGATCGTCGGCGTGCACCAGAAAGCGACGCCGGAACTCGCAGCTCAGGCAGTTGAAGCGGCTTACCAGTTTTCCGGCGCATGGGGGCACACTGCCCCTGAAGACCGAGTGGAGAGGCTATTCCGCGTGCGGGACATTTTGAAACAGCGGAAGCTAGAATTCGACGCTTGGCTGATTTACGAGGCGGGCAAGACATGGGCGGAAGCGGAAGCGGACGTTTCCGAGGCTATTGATTTCTGCGATTACTACGCGCGGCAAATGCTGCGTTACGCCGATCCCCCGCCTCTGGTGCAACTGCCGGGCGAACGAGACGAGATGGTGTACCTGCCGCTCGGCGCCGGGGCGATCATCCCTCCGTGGAACTTTCCTTTGGCGATTCTGGTCGGCATGACCACGGCCGCTCTGGTGACGGGCAACACCGTGGTCATAAAGCCCTCCAGTGATACGCCGACTATCGCGGCTAAGTTTACCGAAGTGTTGCTGGAGGCGGGTTTCCCGCCAGAAAGCTTTGCATTCCTGACAGGTAGTGGGGCCACCATTGGAGACGTCATTGTCCAGCACCCCAAGACGCGGTTCATCTCGTTTACCGGTTCGCGCGATGTCGGGTTGCGGATCAATGAACTGGCGGCAAAGCCACAACCGGGCCAGATCTGGATCAAGCGCGTGGTGGCGGAGATGGGCGGCAAAGACGCGATCATCGTGGACGAGAGCGCGAATTTGGAAGCAGCGGCTCAAGGCGTTCTGGTTTCGGCTTTCGGCTACCAGGGGCAGAAATGCTCAGCTTGTTCGCGGGCGATCGTCCATGAGCGCGTGTACGATGCCTTTCTGGAAAGGTTGCTCGCGAAGGTGAACGCTATCCGCGTTGGACCGGCGGAGGATCCAGACAATTTCATGGGCCCGGTCATCAACGCCCGAGCGCGGGATTCGATCCTCAACTACATTGAAACCGGGAAGCGGGAGGGACGTTTGCTGGCCGGCGGCGGACCCGCAGAAGGCGAAGGCTATTTTTTGCAGCCCACCGTCATAGCGGACGTGCCACGGACCGCTGTGATTTTCCGCGAGGAGATTTTCGGCCCCGTTCTTGCGGTGACGAAGGCCCGCGACTTTCATCATGCATTGGATCTCGCCAACGATTCTGAGTATGGCTTGACCGGCGCGGTTTACACCACAGACCGGCAAAATATCGAGCAGGCGAAGAAGTATTTTTTTGTCGGCAATCTATACTTCAACCGTAAGTGCACAGGCGCAATGGTGGGCGCACACCCGTTCGGCGGCTTCAACATGTCCGGTACGGACTCCAAAGCAGGCGGACCCGATTATTTGCTTCAGTTTTTACAAGCCAAGTCGATCGCTGAAAAAATCGAGTAACTCAACTGAGAGGCAGCAAGATATGGTCAGGGGAGTCGAGGTTGATATTCTCCAAAATTCGCTCGACGACGTCCGGACCGTGTTTGGCGAGAAACGGCAAGATGGAGTAAAAGCGTTCTTGCAAGTGGCGGTGCGGCAGCAGCAGCCGGCTGACGTGAGCAGCCTCGGCGACGGCTGCTTCGCGCCGGCGTAAGGCTTCACGCGCGACTTTGCGTTCGATTTTTGAGATTTGATACAGGATTTTTGCGGTGCTCTTGTCCATTGCGGCTCCCAAAGTGTGGTCGAAGGCGTTGATTTCCTGCCGCAACGTGGCGAGGGCAGACTTCACTTGCGCTTCTGTGTTTCGGAAAGAGTCTTTAAATCCCTCAGGCATTAACCGTTTTGCCATGGCTTCCTTCACCGCTTCCTCGCCTGCGAAAAGGGACTGAAACGTCAATCCGTAACGGTCCAGCAGCTTCTGCGACCGCGCATCCAGCAGCGTGAAAGCGGCGCGTGGAACCTCGACGGGAGGAGCGACGCCGAGCCGGCCGTAGAGCGCGTGCGACTGCGCTAGATAAGCGATTTCGGCCGGGCCGGCGACGTGCGCAATCGTAGGAAGGAGGTAGTCCTGCATTACAGGACGTAGCAGCGCATTCGGAGAAAGGGTTTCGGGAACTCGCTCCAGCTCAGGGTAACCTTCCGCCCGGCGGAGGAGTGAGTTGCGTTTACCATTGGCTAACTGAAAAAACAGCGGCGTTTCGCCGGATACCTGCACCTGCACGTGATACCCTGCCGCTGCCAGATCGCCGTTCCGCTGTTGAACGATTCGAATCAGATCCTCGGACGCTCTCGCAGCCTCACGCAGCAAAGGCGCTGCAAGCGCGCGCACCGGCGCTCGCAGCGGGTCGAGGAACAGCATCTCGTGAGGAGCCAGCATCTGTCCTAGCAGATTGCGGAAGGCTTGGCCCATCGTCACACCGGGAGCATAACTGCGCCGCACCCACTCCATCACTTCTCCTGCGAACGGAAACCCTGCCAACATCTGGGACAGCTCGACCACTGGGTACGAGGCGGGCGCAATGGGGCCTACAGGCTGTCCAGGGAATGCGCCATCGATGGATAGGCGCTGTGGTTGATGGGCGGCGTCGAAGAGCCACACGCGGCGCACTTCGTCAAAGTCGTGGTCCTCGGTAGCGCACCAAAACACCGGTACTGCGGGAATGCCGGCGTCAGTAAGGCGATGCGCCAGTCTGACGGCGGTTAAGGCTTTGTAAATCGTATAGGAGGGTCCCGCGAAAAGGCCTGTTTGCTGCCCGGTAACGACCACAACCGTCTTAGGTTGCGCGAGCCGATCCAGCAAGCTGGAGTCGGGATTATCTCCCCGAAGGGCCGCGATGAGGGCGGCGCGGCGGCTGGACGGATAGTTCAGGCGGCGCGCGGCTTGGTCAAAGGAAGCGCGGTCATAGGGATGATGGGCGAAAAACCCAGCCACTCTGTCAAAGTGGTAAAGATAATCAAGGAACAACTTTGAAGCGCCAGGAATCTCAGTGTGAGGGACAGCGGTTGGTTGCATCAACAGTTTCAACGTAACAAATGAGCCTACTTAACCGGAAGCGGCTGGAGTTTGCTAGTTTCGAGAAAAGAGCAATGGGAGGGCTGTCATGACGACGGAAGACTTGGCGTTTCAGCGGCGCGCAGAAGAGGCCATGGAACGTTTGTACCGCGCGCTTTCAGACGCGGCGGACGATTACCCGTTTGAGCCCGTGATGGAGGGCGGCGCGATCAAGATCGAGTTCGAACACTCACCTGCCAAATTCGTAGTGAGCCCCAATAGCTCCGCACGGCAAATCTGGCTTTCCGCGCATGCACGGAGCTTTAAGCTCGACTGGGATACCGTGGAAGGGGAATTTCTGCATGGCGAAACGGGCTTGACGCTGTTCGAACTGGTGTGTGACCAGCTCAGCCAGGAGCTTGGGAAAGAAGTGCTGTTATAGTTCATGGCCGGCGTTTACATCTCGTTTCCTTTCTGCCCACAAAAGTGCACATACTGCAACTTCATCTCCGGCGTGTTTCCGGAAGACTTGGAGCGCGAGTATGTGCGTGCGTTGCTGGCCGAAATGGAAGAGCACCGCTGGCAATGGCGGCCGGAAACGGTGTACCTGGGAGGCGGCTCCCCATGCCGGATTCCGCTGGAGGATCTGGAGCAGATTCTTGCCCGCATTCCAGGAGCGCCATGGGTGGAAGCCACCATCGAAGCGGACCCAGGCGCCATAGCCTTGGGGATAGCCGCCGGATGGCGCAAACTGGGCATCAATCGTGTCAGCCTGGGCGTACAGTCGTTCGTCGAAAGTGAACTGCGGCAGACCGGGCGGAAACACACCGCTCCAGTGGTGGAAAGAGCAGTGACCGCGCTTCGCGAAGCGGGCATTCCGCGGATCAACATAGACCTCATCGCTGGATTGCCTTATCAAACCCGCGAGTCTTGGGATGTCTCGCTTTCCTGGATCGAGCGCATTGCGCCGGGCCACGTGTCGGTCTATATGCTCGAAGTGGACGAAGACAGTCGGCTGGGATCGGAAATCCTGCATGGCGGATTGCGTTATGGCGCCCCACATGCGCCTTCCGCGGATCTCACCGCGGATTTCTATGAGGCGGCGGTGAACCGGTTGGAAGCGATGGGGATGGTTCATTATGAAATTTCCAACTTTGCGCGGCCCGGCTTTGAATCGGCGCACAATTTGAAATACTGGCGATTGGAGCCCTACGTCGGCTTTGGCGCGGACGCGCATTCTTTCGACGGACGTATGCGCCGCCGCAACGCCGAGGAGCCTGCCGAGTATGTGCGGCGGATGAAGGCAGGGCGCTCGGCGTGCATCGAGGAGACGGAAGCTCGCCTGGACGAAGAACGCTTTTTTGTCGGGTTGCGATTGCTGCAAGGCATCCAGATTCCGCCGGAGGCCTGGCGTAGGTTCGGGGATCGCCTCCAGCGTTTGATAGACGAAGGCCTCCTCGAAGCGGAAGGAGCATGGCTCCGCCTAACGAAACGGGGTGTTTTGCTTTCCAATGAGGTGTTTCAGGAGTTTTTGGGATGAATGGCGAAGGGTTCATTGATTTGCGTAGCGACACAGTGACGCGTCCCAGTGCGCGCATGCGGGAGGCGATGGCGCGCGCTGAAGTAGGTGACGATGTTTACGGGGAAGACCCCACGGTAAACCGCCTGGAAGAGCGCGCTGCCGAACTGCTGGGCAAGGAGGCCGCATTATTCGTTCCCACCGGAACCATGGGCAATACGCTCGCCATGAAAACGTTGACCCGGCACGGACAAGAGGTGATTTGCGATTCGCGGGCGCACATCATGAACTACGAGCTATCTATGCTGGCGTGGTTCTCCGGTTGCCTGGCGCGTCCCGTTTCCACCGCGAACGGGATTTTGACTTGGGAAGCCATCCGGAGCGAAATCCGGCCGCTGGGTCCGCACTGGGCGCCCACGGGCTGCATTGAAATCGAAAACACCCACAATATGGCGGGCGGAACCGTATATCCGCTGGCCACGGTTGCGGAAATCTGCGCCGGCGCACACGCCTTAGGACTTAAGGTTCACATGGATGGGGCCCGGATCTTCAACGCCGCCGTGGCTCTCAACCGCCCTGTGCGGGAGCTCTGCGCCCACGTGGACACGGTGATGTTTTGTCTGTCTAAGGGGTTGGGCGCACCTGCCGGTTCGCTGGTAGTGGGTCCGCGGGATTTGATCGCAGAGGCCCGTCTTCACCGCAAGCGCCTGGGCGGAGGCATGAGGCAAGTAGGGGTTCTGGCGGCTCCCGGATTGATTGCGCTCGAAGAGATGCCGCAGCGCTTGCACGAAGACCACGCCAATGCGCGTTACCTGGCTGAAGGTCTGGCTCAGATCCGAGGCATCGCGCTCGATCCGGCGTCCGTGCAGACCAACATCGTCATATTCGATATCCGTAGGACGGGCATGACGTCTTCGGAGTTCAGCGCCGCGCTGAAGACGGAGGGCATTCTCATAAACGGCATCAGCCCTCATTCGATGCGCGCCGTGACTCATTGTGACGTGACCCGAAAGGACTGCCAAAAGGCGCTGGAGGCGACCCGGCGCATCCTCGAACCAGCGGGCGCTGCTGCAAGGGCTTCAACAGACCGCCAGTAGCTTCTGGTTCAGGTCGGCCATGGCGGCGCCATCCAATTTTCTTCCGTCGCGCGTCACATAGAACACGTCCAGCGCTTTGTGGGCCTGTGTGTCAATCAGCACGACTTCAATATTGCAACCTGCCTGGGAAATTTGGCTGGCCAAGTCATAAAGCAGCCCCGGCCGGTCCTCCGCCACCACTTCGATGAGCGTTGAGGTGACGGAAGCGTCCGCGTCGAAAGATACCGTTGGGCGGACACGGGCATGGCGGCTAGGCAGAGTGGGCTTCGGACGGCCGCGCAGCAGTTCCCTAATGTCCATCCGGCCCAGAATCACTTTTGCAAGGATAAGGCGCAGGCGCTCCATTTCCGGCGGATTCAGTTCCAGATTGTGGGATGGATCGGAGAAAACGAACGTGTCAAGCACCTCGCGCCGGCTGTTGGAAAAGGCTTCGGCTTTGAGGATGCGCGCCCCGAAACCGGCCAGCGCCCCAGCAATCGCGGCAAACAAACCGGGACGGTCTTGCGCGACGATTTCGGCAATGAAGACGCCATTCTCCCGGCGGATGTCGACCGCCGCGCCGAGCGCGCGCGAGCGTGCTTCCAACTCCGCGTGACGCCGCATTTGCTCCTCGTTGTGAGTGCGCAAATAGCGTTTGGGAAACCCTTCCACAAAAGCGGGGAGGGATTCAGAAGGCAACCGGCCGGTTTCAATGCGCTCCGCATCCAGCTCGCGTGTCAACTCGCGATACACACACAGATAGGTGCGCCAGAGTTGTTCCAGCCGCCACGGCGTCATGGCGCCGGGAGCAATCGCACTGATGTCGGCATAGGTTAGCAGGGTGAGCTTCTTCAGCTGCTCCACCGTCCCCACGCGCTCGGCCAGCGCCACGGCCGTCGCGGGGTCGTCCAGATCGCGCGAAGACATGGCTGTCGAAAGAACGAGATGAGACGCGATCAAATCTCGCACTGCGTCACGCACGGGGGATGGGGCCTGGATCCGTTCCAGCGCCGCGTCAGCCAGTGGCAAAGCGGCTTGGACGTGTCTCCCATCGCCCCCGCCCTTTCCGATGTCGTGAAACAGAAGTGCGAGCGCCAGGATGGCCGGCTGCTCCACCTCCGCAAAAAGCTCTGCGAATCGCTGTCGGGGTGGCGGCGCCGCCCCACCAAGATCCCACAGGTGACGAACCGCCTGAAGGGTGTGTTCGTCTACCGTGAAGCGGTGATAAAAGTCTCGCACCACTAAACACTCAATGCGCCTCCACTCCGGAAAGATGGCTGCCAGAACGCCCGTCTCGCACATGGCGTCGAGCGCCAGCGGCGTGTGCGGGAGGGAGAGCAGCTCGCTGACAGCGCGCCAGAGAGGACGGGACGTTGAGAAATATTCCTGAAAAGCGGGAAGGGCCTGTATGAGCCGCCGTTCAGCATCGGCTGAGAGCGGAATTCCGTGCCGCGCCGTGAATTGAAACAGCCGGAGCGCCATTTCGGGATCGGCGTTCAACATGCCGGGCGTACGGAGATACACGCGCCCTCCGGAAACCGTGAACTCGGCGTTTGACAAGCGTGATCGCCAGTCTTGAAATAACACCAATAACGACCCGCCTCTCCCTTCCGCCGACTCCATGGCCCGCAACGCAGCGCGATGAACGGCTCGCGCGCTACGAAAGTACTCGCGCATGCATCCGGCCGAATCCGCATGCGAGGAGAATGCCTGCTGGACAAACTCATCTTGCATTTCAAACGTCAGCCAATTGGCGTCCCGCCCCGCTTGATAATGAAGAAAACACCGCAGACGGGAGAGGCATCGCCACGCGCCGTCCAGCTCAGGATGGCGCTCTGGGGCGCCTATGCTCCATTCCGGCGCTCCGGAGTTAGCGCTTTGGAGGCGGTCGAGCCAGCGGACCAGATGGTAGTCCCGCAAGCCGCCTGGCGCCTCTTTGACGTCCGGCTCCATGTGGAAGATGGTGTTCCGATACTTGGCGTGACGCTCCCTTGCGATGCGGCACACTTGCCGGACAAGGTCATGGCGGCGGCTCCTCAAAAAAGCCGGCAGTTTCGAGGCGAGCATTTCATGCACACGCGGATCGCCCCCCAGAAACCGGTGATCCAGCAGGCTGATGCTTAACTCTACGTTGTGGACATGGAGCTCGCAACATTCGGGGACCGTTCGGACAGAATGGCTGATCCTCAAGCCGCTATCCCAGAGCTCGCGCAAGAATAGCGACAACGCCTCCTTGCTGTGGTGGGCGTCGAAGGCGCCGGCCGTGAGGATCAGTAAATCCACGTCGGAGTGCGGGAATAATTCACGACGCCCGTATCCGCCGACCGCCAACAGCGCCAACCCGCTGGGAGCCGTGAGCCACAGAGATTTCTGGAACGCCGAAAGCACCATGTCGTCTACCAGAGCGGTACGGTGCTGGAGCACCCGGGCTGCATCTCCGGTGGCGGCAAATTCTTTTTGGATTACTTCCGAAATCGGCCCAAAGTTGAGTTTCGACAACAGCACAGGAACCCTTGCGTCTAAAGCGCCGCCTCGCCCCGGTCCTCGTTTCGTATGCGAATCGCTTCCGCCACGTCGTACACGAAGATTTTGCCGTCGCCGATCTTCCCGGTTCGGGCGGCGACGATGACAGCGCGCACGACTTCTTCCAACCGGGCGGACGGGATCACCATCTCGACCTTTACTTTCGGCAAGAGATCCACTTCGTATTCTTGGCCGCGGTAAACTTCCTTGTGTCCTTTCTGACGCCCATGCCCTCGGACTTCGGTGACCGTCATGCCGTCGATGCCCACTCCCTTGAGCGCCTCCTTGACGTCCTCCAGTTTAAAGGGCTGAATGATAGCTTCGACTTTTTTCATTTTCGTGTCCTTTCCAGCCGTCGCTAAGATTCGAAGTTGTAGCCTTCTTCGCCGTGCAGGCTAAGATCCAGGCCCTGTACTTCGTGTTCGCTCTCCACCCGCACGCCCAAAACGAGATCGCAGATCTTAAGAATGATCAGAGTGCCCGCAATGGCAAGCACCCAGGCAATGGCCACTCCGCCGAGCTGATTCCATATCTGTGCGGCATGGCCGTCCACCCATCCAAGCGCTACGGGCCGTCCCGATGCGTCCCTCAAGGCATCGTTCACTTGGTTGGTGGCGAAAACACCGGTGAGGACGGCTCCCAACGTGCCGCCGGCGCCATGCACTCCGAAGGCGTCCAAGGAGTCGTCGTAACCAAACTTCTGCTTTACGCCCGCCACCATGTAAAAGCAAACCAGTCCCGCGGCGAAGCCAATAAGCAAGGCAGGCAGGGGCTTTACAAATCCGGCGGCAGGCGTAATGGCCACCAGTCCGGCAACGCAGCCAGAGATGCCCCCCAATACGCTCGGCTTGCCGTGCTTGATCCACTCAGCCAGCAACCAGCCCAACGAAGCTGCCGCGGCGCCAAAATGAGTGGCGACAAAGGCGCTTGTCGCCAAGCCTGACGCACTCAAGGCGCTGCCCGCATTGAAGCCGAACCAGCCCACCCAAAGCAGGCAAGCGCCAATAAAACTCAGCACTAAGTTGTGAGGCTTCATGGGTTCGTGCGGGTAACCCTGCCGCTTCCCTAGATACAAGGCGCACACCAGGGCGGAGACGCCCGAGGTGACATGCACCACCGTGCCGCCCGCAAAATCGAGGCACGGCACTCGTCCGCCGAGAAAGGCGTTCAGCAGGCCGCCTTTGCCCCACACCATGTGCGCCATGGGAAAATAGACCACGAACGCCCACAGCGTCATGAAAAGCAGCAGGGTGCTGAATTTCATACGCTCGGCAAAGGCGCCGGTGATGAGAGCGGGAGTAATGATGGCGAACATCAACTGGTACACCATAAAGGTCTGGTGGGGTATCGTGGCGGCATAATCTGTGTTCGGCGCGCTCCCTACTCCGTTAAGACACCAGTAGCGCAAATCTCCGAGCAGAGAGGACCCCTCGCCAAAAGCTAGACTGTAGCCGGCCACCGCCCAAAGGATCGTGATGACCGCCATGAGGACAAAACTTTGCATCATCGTTGCGAGGACATTCTTCTTGCGGACCAACCCACCATAAAAGAGCGCCAGTCCGGGTCCAGTCATCATCAGCACCAACGCGGCGCTCACCAGCATCCAAGCGTTATCGCCGGCGGACTGCGCCGATTTCACGGCGCCTTCCAGCGCGGTGAGCTTATCCTCAACGGTCTGGACGCTCTGAGCCATCCCCACGACGCTGTATGCCAATATCCCGTAGAGAAATCTCGTGTGCTTCATCGTCTCCTCTTTGTAGCTGAGTGCTGCGTACGTGGCAGGACAATTCCAGAATGCACCGAAAACCTAAAACTAGGGAAGCGAAACGTTTCTATTGGAGCGATTCACGATTTTTATGAGGAGTCGTAAAGGCAAGGAATTAGGCAAGATTCCAGCTTCAGAATCGCCCGCATCGATTTTTTTAATTGGCCAACAGCGCGAGTTTGACCTTACACTGGCAAGCGAACTCCGTGGTTCCCCCCGCCCCGTCGCGGCTAGACCTTTTCAGGAGGCTCGATATGGCGGTGCGAAGTTTATGGAGTGGAATCCGGCTTGTAGTTCCGCTCGTTTTGAGCATTTGCCCCACGGCAAGGGCTGAGGATTCGCCCGCGCTTGCAAACGCCTCATCCTTGTGGTCCGCTGGGCCAGCGACCCTCAGCGGGCTCGTGGATGGGTACTTTAGTCTCAATTTCAACCATCCGCGAGACAGAAACAGCCAGTTGCGTGCGTTTGATGTGAAGACCAGCCAGTTTACCTTGAACATGGTTAGGTTGACCATGGAGCATGCGGCAGATCCGGTAGGCTTTCGCGTGGACCTCGGATTTGGCCGGGCTTTTGATCTGTACCACTTCAACGAACCGGATTTCACCGCTATGAAGTTCGTGCAACAAGCCTTCTTGAGCTGGAAGCCGCCGAAAGGCAGGGGATTCCAAGCAGACTTCGGGAAATTTGTCACGTGGGCGGGCGCGGAGGTTTTCGAAACCTCGGGCAACTGGAACTATTCGCGCTCGCTACTGTATACCCTAATGCAGCCTTACTATCATTGTGGGCTACGGACTTCCATGCCCATAGGGGGCCACTTTACCGGTGGCGTGCAGATTGTGAACGGCTGGAATAACGTGGAGGACAATAACACGGGCAAAACCGTGGGCGTTACGGGCGCCGTTGCCGGTTCAAAGGCATCCTGGGCGAACACCTACTACGTGGGTCCGGAGAAAGATGGCACAAACGCGGGTCGCCGTCAACTTTGGGATTCCGTCTTCACCGCTCACCCGCATCCAAAGGCCCATGTTTACTTGAACTTTGACTATCTAGTGGAAGCCCGCGCCGGAGGTGGGCGTTATCGCGTGGTGGGCCTTGGAGGAGCGGCAAGATATCAATGGAATCCGTGGTTCGCCATCGCGCCGCGGTGGGAATGGGTAAATGATGCAGACGGCTTCTCGACCGGAATTTCACAAAAAATCAAGGAATTCACTTTAACGGGCGAGCTGAAAATGAAGGAGGGGCTGCTTGCTCGCTTAGAATACCGGTGCGACTGGTCCAATCAACCGTTCTTCAATCGTGGAAACCAGGCCGGCGCCGGGAAGAACCAGAATACCGCGCTTGTAGGGTTTGTGGCGTTCTTCGGTCCGAAACGGTGAGCGCGTGCAGAAGTGGGACGCGGCGCGCGAGGTGAAACGGTTACTATAAGGGTTTGGTGGGGGGCGGATGAGGAACGCGGGTTTCCACTCCTCGCGGGAATCATTCGCCGTCCTGCCAAGCGTGATCCCGTGCTCTGAAGGGAGACCGGCTGCCCGTGGAGATTCCCTTGTTTCCCGCGTTCCTCTTGGCAGGCGATGTTCAGATTCCCCTGTCAATGCTCGTGGTCTTCGGAGCCGCCAAGCTTTTAGCCGAGCTGTGCGAGCGTATTGGCGTTCCGGGCATAGTCGGCGAAATTGCGGCGGGGCTGCTCGTAGGTCCCAGCCTCCTCAATTGGATCCAACCGAATCTGCTGCTGAGCACCCTGGCGGAACTGGGAGTAATCTTTCTTCTCTTCCGAGTGGGCTTAGAAGTGAAATCTTCCGAACTGTTTCGCGTGGGCGGCACAGCGGCGCTGGTGGCTACAATCGGCGTGCTCGTTCCATTTCTTATGGGATGGGCTTTGATTCTGGCGTGGGAACACTCGCAAACCGAGGCCATCTTTGTAGGCGCTGCTATGGTGGCGACCAGCGTCGGCATCACGGCCCAAGTTTTGGCGGCTAAGGGGTTGCTGCATTTGCCATCCAGCCAGATCATACTTGGCGCCGCCGTCATCGACGATGTGCTAGGGTTGCTTGTGCTGGCGCTCGTTTCCAGCCTGGCGCGCGGGAAGGTGAATGCGCTGGAGCTCGGGACTACGGCTGTGCTGGCCGTTGCCTTTGTTTTCGTCGTCGCCAAGTGGGGGACACGGACGATGCGGCGCATCGTGCCTCACATGCAGGAGCGGTTGCGCGTGGCGGAAGCGGAGTTCGCCCTCGCCATGGTGTTGCTTTTTGCGCTATCGGTAGCCGCGGTTTACATCGGCGTAGCAGCCATTGTAGGAGCCTTTTTAGCGGGCATGGCGATGAGCGAGAGTGTCGGCCGCCGCGTGCGGGAACTCACTCACGGCACGGCAGAGCTCCTGACGCCATTCTTTCTTGCAGGAATCGGCCTTCATGTAGATCTTTGGGCATTGCGCGAAACCTCTACGCTCGTTCTGGCGGCTCTGTTGCTGGCGGCGGCGGTGTTCTCGAAGCTTATCGGCTGTGGCCTTGGCGCGGTGAGGCTCGGCTGGACGGAGATGTTACGCATTGGCGCCGGTATGGTGCCCCGGGGAGAAGTGGGCATGGTTGTGGCGCAATTAGGCCTCTCGATGGGCGTGATCAGCCAGCCGGTCTATGGAGTAGTGGTCTTCATGGCGGTGGCCACCACTATTGTGGCGCCTCCCATGCTCAAGTATGCTTACCGCGGCGCTGCGCCGTTTCACGATGAGGACAAGGAAACGTATACGATCGGTTGAGCCTTATAAAATCAGGTTGGCACCACCGCTGGGAGCTCCCGCAGGCGGTCCGGCCGGACGGGCGGCTTGGAACTCTGCAAAGTAACTCCGGAGAAAATCAATGAAGGCGCGCCCTCGCCGCCGGCCATTGTTCCGCTGAATTTCCAAGCGTTGGAGGAACACCAAGACCCCCAGCACATCTGCGTCTCGGACAGCGCTTACGCCTCTCTGTTGGGCTATCGCCGTCTGATAATGCTGCGCCGCCGCGCGCACCCGCTGATACACGGCTGACGCCAGAGCATTTTCCGGGCGGATCTCATAATAGATGCCGCTCTCCAATGCGCGGTAAGTGCGGACTAGCGCGTCCAAACATTCTTTGAGGTCGGCATCAGTCACCGCGGGCGTCTCCAGAGCCGCCTGCAACAGCGCTCCGCTCAGATACAGGAGCAGGTGCTCGTTGGCCCGGATCAATGAGTCCGTCACCTGAAGGTCGGCGTTCGGAAATTCGTCTGGATTCACCTCGGGGAGACGTTCGTGACGGCGTGCGTCCTGGAGATACTCACAATCCAAAGGGCAATCGATGGTCTGTTCCCGTTCGTTACCGCAACACGGGGCGCAGATTTCACCGCCGATCCCCGGACAATAACGGCGGGGCTTGCGTTTTTCACAGATCTGACAGGCCAATGGTGAACTCCAGCGCGGGGTTATCCGTAATTCCTATCGTATCATCAAAGAGATGGCGCGCATCGACGTTCACTTGAAAGTGGTCTTGGATCTGGATCCCGAGGAAAAACCCGAAAAAGTGGCTGCTGAGATTGCTCGGTTAATCCGCAAGGTCTATGGCGTGCGAGAGGTGGAAGTGACCAGCCTGATCCAGCCCTCTGACTAGGCTCCATTCAGCCGTTTCCGCAAATCTTCCAGTTCACGCTTCAATTCTTCGACGTCTTTTCGCAGCGCCTGGACTTGCACTTCAAGTTCCTGCATGGCCGAAGCCGCAGCAGAAGCATCCGGCGGCGCGTTCGCCGGCGCTTCTTCCACCATCTCGCCGGAAAGCGAGTGTCGATAGCGCGGCTCTTTCATTCCGGGGGCGCGGGCGAGGCGCGCCACCAGCGGCCCCTTCTCGAATTCCATGAGCCTGGACAATACCGCCTCAACCTCATCCAGCCCGGAAAAGGCGTGCATCCGCCCAGCGCGCGCATGCAGCTCCCCAGCGGTTTGCGGACCACGCAGCAGGAGCGTGCATAAAAGAGCCAGTTCGCGCCGTCCCAGATTCAGTGTTTCTGCAAGACGGTGAGCATACTTGTTTACGCGGCTTCCGGAGGGAACGATGAGCGTTACCAAGCCCTTGGCGCGCAGGCGGTCCGCTGCCTCCCGCACCGTTTCTTCTCCGTAGTTCACTACCGGATAGCGGTTGGATTTTTGATTGCAGGCGCTCACCAGCGCGTTGAGCGTCAGCGGATAATACTCCGGCGTAGTCGCCTCCTTTTCCAAAAGGCAACCCAGCACTCGGACCTCCACCGCATCGAGCGTGAAATCAAAAACCGGCATGGCGGAAGGCTCTTAACGGGCTTTGTAAGTCTTTGAAAAGTTGTTCCTGGAATTGGTGATGGTGAAATCGCCGTTCGGCTGAACGCTCATCTTGATCCACTTGCCCTCGCATTTCTCATCCAGGTTGGCGATAAAGGGATCCGGCGAATTGTTTTCTTTACCCCCAGCAAGCGAGAAATGCAACTGCCACAGGTCTTCCAGTCCCGGGGACTTCCGGATGATCTGCCACGCGCTGGGAGACCCTCCTTTTTTTGCTCCGTTGTTCATGATGGCCACACGGGGAGCTACAGCGTGGACAATCGTGGCGCAGTTGGACCAGTCCAAACCGTGATGGGTGGTCAAATACACATCCACTTTGCCCACATTGTTTCGCGGGCACACCAGCTCCATCTCTTTGTTCCAGGTGAGATCCCCCAGATCGAGAAAACGGAACTTTCCGTTGTAAGAAAGAACAAATCCGGCAGACATAGCGTTTTCGCTGGTGTCCGTTTTTTTCTTTTCCTCGGAGCCGCACAGCGAGTTCGGCTGGCCTGCGCCTTCCAGCGGAACGGTGATCAAGTTCCCGGCGGCGCACACAAAGCGTACGTCTACTCCGCGAATGGGAAGTCTGTCCCCAGGCTTTACCACGAGACGTTTCTGTTTCGCGATCGCCCGCTCATAGGCTTCGAAGAGTTCCTGCGGACCTTTCGTCAACTCCTGAAGCGGACCTTTGTCTACGAAAACGCCAATCGCCATCCTCTCCGCAAGTTGAGGGACTCCGCCGACGTGATCGGAATGGTAGTGGGTCACGAGCAGAAAATCGATTCTCCGAATGCCCGCAGCTTTGGCTGCGGCAACAATCCGGTTCGCATCCCGGCCTTCAAATCCGGGCCAGCCGGCATCCACGAGAAGCGACTCTCCGGAGGGCGTAACAATGAGCGTAGCCTGACCGCCTTCGGTGTCGATAAAGTAAAAGTCGAGGGTTCTCGCCGCCGGAAGCGCCGTCGCCGCGGCAAGCCCCAAAACGAAGAGCCATATAACCTTTCGCATCGTTTGAATCCTATCACGGGCGTAGGCGCGACCGCTGAAAGTAAGCACGCCATGGAACATAAGGGCTCCGGGTAGCGTAGGATAAAAGCGAGAATGCCCTATTGTACGACATGCGGCACGGAGGTCCGCGAGACCGACGTTTTCTGCCCGGCATGCGGAGCGCGGCAAAAAGAACCACGGCGGGCCGGCGGGACAACGGATCTCTTTTCCAGCGTCAGTGGGAAGGGCGCGGCGCTGGCTTGTTACATTCCGGTCATAGGGTGGATTCCTGCCATTGTCGTGCTTGCCTCCAGTCGCTTCCGCGGTGACCGCGACGTGCGCTTTCATGCCTTTCAGGGGCTATACCTGTTCGTGGTGTGGCTGATCGTGGATTGGGTGGCGGCCCCCTTGTTCGGCGTGATCCCCGGCTTCCCCTTCCCCGTTGCCCGGCTGTTGAAGCTGGCGGTAATTCTGGCCTGGGTTTTCATGCTGGTCAAAGTGGCGCAGAATCAGAATTACCGCCTTCCCATTCTCGGCGAGCTGGCGGAGCGGTCGGTTGCGGAACAAGAGTCCTGAGTCGGCCTGCCGGCAGCCGCCTTTTTGTGCTATGTTTATTCATGAGAGTGAATAAATAATCAACCATGATCTCTGTGGGCATTGTTGGGTTCCGCGGTTACAGCGGCGCCGAGCTGGAGCGAATCCTGCTGCGCCATCCCGGCGTCCAGGTATTTCTGATGGAACATCGCGCCGACGCGGAGGACCGTCCGCGACCGCGGGGCTTCGAAGGGCCGCCGCGCATCCCATGCAGCGCGGAGGCAGCGGCCGCACATGGCATCGCAGCGGTATTTTTGGCGACCCCTCCGGAAGTTTCGATGGAGCTTACGCCCGCCTTCCTCTCTGCGGGAGTTAAAGTGATTGACCTGAGCGGCGCGTACCGCCTGCGCACGCCGGACACGTACAAGCGCTGGTACAAGGCGGAGCACCATCAACCCGACTTGTTGGCGGAAGCGGTTTATGGGCTGCCAGAATTTTACCGAGACAAAATCGCCGGCGCCCGCTTAATTTCCAATCCCGGTTGTTACCCGACCGCCGCAAACTTGGCCATTCGACCTCTGGTGGAAGCAGGCGTCTTAGGTTCCGATCTTGTGGTGTGCGACGCGAAGTCGGGGGTAAGCGGGGCTGGACGGAAGCCGAGCCTGAAGACCAGTTACTGCGAAGTGACGGAGAACTTCTCGGCTTATTCTTTGCTCGATCACCGCCATGTGCCCGAGGTATTGCAGCACTCGGGGCTCGAAGAGCCGCGGTTTAGTTTTGTGGCGCACTTGCTTCCTATGGAGCGCGGCATACTGGAGACGATTCACTTCCGCGCCTCCGGAATCAAATCCGCCGAAGATCTGCTCGAAGTTTACGAGCGGCGTTACGCCGGCGAACCGTTTGTGCGTTTATACAATCCCGGAAAGATGCCCGACTTGCGCGCGGTGCAGCGCACCAATTTTTGCGATATCGGCGTGCGTTTCGATCCTCCTACCGGGCGCGCTGTGGTGGTAAGCGCGATTGACAATCTGGTGAAGGGCGCCGCCGGGCAGGCCGTGCAAAACATGAACCTGGCGTTAGGCCTCCCCGAAACTGAGGCGCTCTTATGAAATTGCTGATCAAACTCGGCGGGACCTTACTGGACAATCCAGAATCCAAAGCGCGACTGGCGAGAGAAATCACTGCGGTGGTCCAGCCCCATCAAACTGTCATTGTGCACGGTGGCGGCAAGCAGATGACGCGCTTTCTTGCCGAGAAGGGCGTCGAGAGCCGGTTTGCGGATGGTTTACGCATCACTACGCCCGAAGTCGTGGATGCGTTGTTGAAAGTGTTTGCGGGCAGCGTCAACCACGAACTCGTAGCGGCTTTCGTCGCCGCCGGCGCGCGCGCGGTGGGGCTCAGCGGCATCGATGACGCACTCGTTCAGGCGGAGCGCCTGCGCGAGGATTTGGGAGCGGTGGGACGACCTGTGCGCTCGCGCGCCGACGTGTTGAACCTGCTCACCAGCCACGGCTTCTTGCCCGTAGTGGCTTGCGTGGCGGGAGACCTCCAAGGCAATATTTACAACGTCAACGCGGATCAAATGGCCGTAGCTTGCGCCACGGGCTTCCAAGCGGACCGCCTGTTATTCTTGACTGACGTTGAGGGGGTGCGTGGAGCGGACGGCGCCCGCATTCCCGCGCTGGACGTAGCCGGCTGCCGGAAACTGATTGCCGATGGCGTCGCCACCGGAGGCATGCAAGCGAAACTGAACGCCTGTATCGCCGCGGTCGAACAGGGCGTTCCGGAAGTAGTCATCGCCCCTGGCTTTCGGGAAGGGGCCGTGGCCGCGCTTTGCAACGGTGAAGCCGTGGGAACGCGGGTGAGTCGGTGATGACCCGGAAGGAGATGGGACCTCTCGTAACGCTAAAGACACGCACCCGGACGCCGGAGGCGCCGCTCGATCTGTCCGGCCCAGTCGCCATCCGGAAGGCGAGGATGCAAGACGTTCCGGCGATGCTCGACCTGATTAACGGGTATGCGGCGCAAGCCATCATGCTCCCTCGCACGGAGTTTGAAATGGCGGAGAACCTGCGTGACTTCTCCGTGGCCACCGCTGGAGGACGCATCGCCGGCTGCGTGGCGCTGCACTTTTATACTCCCGATTCCGCGGAGGTGCGCTCGCTCGCCGTGAACCCAGCCGCCAAACGCCACGGCATTGGCCGGCGCTTGGTGGAAGCGGCCGAGACAGAAGCCCGCGAATACGGGTTAAGGACCTTGTTCGCCTTTACTTATGTCCCTGGTTTTTTCGGCAAGCTCGGTTACATCGTCGTGGACCGCGCGGAGTTGCCTTTGAAAGCGTGGAAGGATTGCTTGCGCTGCCCCAAATTCCAAGCATGTGACGAAACTGCGATGGTTAAGTTGCTGTAAGCCTGCCGGACCGTCTTCTCTTAATCTTCGCCTGCGAGCGTAGGTAGTACTGTACCCGCAAAATTGGATCCGGTATTCAGATGGGGAAGTATGATTCCTGCTCTCAAGATGTGTATAATCTGTAGTCGGTGTGTTAGACCAAAGTTGTTGAAGTTCAGTGTGGGGAGATAACCCGGCATGAAAGCCCAGACCGTAGATGTCAGGCAGTCAATGGGGCGCATCTTGTGTTGTACGATTTTCCGTCCTGGGGGTAAGAAGCTTCTAGCCAAGGGCCACGTGATCAGTGAAGAAGATATTCGCCTGCTAGAAACCGAGGGGATGGAGACGGTCTGGGTCACAGAGCTCGAAGACGGCGAGGTGGGAGAAGATGAAGCGGTCACGCAGATCTCGAATCTCATGGGATGCGGCAGTTGCGAAGTCCGCCTCGCTGCGGGAGGACGGGCAAACCTGTTCTCTACGGAAGACGCTTGTTTGCTGGTAGACGATGAGCTGTTAAAACAAATCAACTGCACCTCTAGCATTGTCATCGCCACGGTGCCGAATTTCAGCTTTGCGCGAGCCGGGCAGAGAATCGCGACAGTCAAGAGCGCGCCTTTTGCGGTGCCGAAAGCTCAACTGGAGGCCGTGGTCAGCATCTTGAAAGAGCGAGGCCCGATCTTGCAAGCTCGGCCTATCAAGGCCCCGCTTACGGCCGTGCTTTATTCGGATCCGGTGAGTGGCGACCGTGCGCGGCAACTTTTCGAAAACATCATGAACCAGAGGCTGGAGCGGTTTGGGTGCCGTGCGAACTATGTGTTATCCGCTACTGAAGAGGAAACGGAAGTCGCGCGCGCGCTGCTTCACCTGTTGCGCGCCAAACCGACGTTGATCCTGGTGGCGTCGACGACTGCCCCAGCCGGACCGGAAGATGTCGTAGGCAGAGCGATGCTCCGAATTGGTTGCCACATCGAGCGTTTTTTGGCGCCGGTCGAGCCGGGCAACCTTTTGCTGTTAGGGTACAAGGACGAGGTGCCGGTGGTCTCGGCGCCGGGGTGTTTCCGGTCTGCGAAGCCCAACGTAGTAGACATGATATTGCCGCCTATGCTGGCAAGGTATCGTGTATCCGGCTGGGAGATCGCTTGTCTTGGTCACGGCGGTCTTCTGGCGTAGACATACAGTCTCCTCCACAACCCCGAGCTGCTTTCCTCCGGGCGGCTCGGGGGGCTCCTCGGCCGGGCGTATGACCAGCGCCCGGCCTTTTTTCTGTTTAAAGTATCCCTATGGGAGTTCGAACCACCCGCTTCCGGTTTGCTTGGGTCGCCGCCGTAGCCGCGGCTTCCATCATCGCGGCTCAGATTCCGAAGCGCCCTCTTAGCCACAAGGACTACGCCTCCTGGCGCAGCATCGTAGCGCCGCGTCTTTCGCCTAATGGCCGCTTCGCCGCCTATTTCCTGTTTCCGCAGGAAGGCGACGGCCAACTTATGGTTAAAGATCTGAAGACGGGACTCGAACGCCGGACGGACGTGGGAGCGCGACCGCAGCCGCCGGCACGCTCGGAATCTTCTGAACCGGGTCCGGACGCCGAACCACAAGGGCGCGGCCCGGCGCTTGCGTTCACCGCTGACAGCCGTTTTCTGGTTTTCACGGTATACCCTGCAAAAGCGGAGAGCGATCAAGCCAAGAAAGACAAGAAAAAGGCGGAAGAGACTCCGCGACAAGGCATAGGAATTTTCGATTTGGCCTCTGCCCCGGAAACCCCGGCCATCAAGATTCCGCGCGTGGATCGCTTCGAAGTCCCCGCAGAAGGCGCCGCCTTCGTCGTGTACCACAAGTTCGCTTTGAACGCACCAACACCTGAGGAGCCCAAGCCGGGAGCGGACCAGCAAAAACGGCGAACCGGCGGTTCAACACCGCGATCTCCAGCTCGCCAGACCGGAGCGGACTTGGTGGTGCGGGATCTCAAAACGGGCGCTGAGCGCACTTTTCCCGATGTCCTGGAGTTTGCGCTCGCGCGGGATGGCGAGGTGCTGGTTTATGCGACCGGCGCTAGGGATCCTGGCGCCAGCGGAGTTTACGCAGCAGCCCTCGCCAAGGAGAGCGAGCCCCAGGCGCTGCTGCAAGGAAAGGGTAAGTACGTCAAGCTCACTTGGGACGAAGACCAGACACGTTTGGCTTTTTTCACCGACCGTGACGAAGCTGATGCGAAAACACCGCGGTTTAAGCTATACGGCTGGCGCCGCGGCGCCGCGACCGCCGAGGAGTGGGTTTCCCCGGTTACCCCTGGCTTCAAAAACGGATTCGCGCCGAGCGATCGGGGGAATATTACCTTCTCAGTGAACGGAGGCGAGGTGTTCTTCGGTTGCGCCAAGCCTGAGGAAGGCTCTGCTTCACAGGGGGGAGAGGATCCGGAAGAACGCGTAGTAGCCGACTTGTGGCATTGGAAGGACGGCTTCATCCAACCTATGCAAAAAGCGCGCGCGGCGCAGGAGCGTAACCGCACTTTCCGCGCTGTTTACCACATTGCCGGCAAAAAGCTCGTACAACTCGCCGATCCTTCCATGCCGGAAGCGCATCCCAGCGAAGACGGAGCGTACGCGCTTGGATTGAACGACCAGCCCTATCGCCGCATGGTGGATTACGACACCCGGTACCAAGATGTGTACATAGTGGATGCTTCTACAGGCGCCCGCCAGCTCGTGGCGAGGAAGCTGTCGGGAATGCCTAGCTGGGCTCCTGACGGCAAGCACATCCTGTTGTTCGACAACCGTCACTGGCATACCATCTCTGTCCCTGGAAACCGCAGAATCAATCTGACCGAAAAGCTGGGCGTGAACTTTTTCAACGAACTCCACGACACGCCCAGTGCGCCTCCCGCATACGGAAGCGGGGGTTGGACCCGAGACGGCAAGTACGTGCTGTTGTACGATCAGTTTGACGTCTGGGAAGTGGCGGCGGATGGATCTTCAGCGCGTTGCCTGACAGAAGGCGTGGGGCGGCGGACCAAGACACAGTTTCGCGTCGTACGCCTCGAACGGGGCGACCCGCGGCAGCGACACGTGGATCCCACCCAACCGCTGCTATTGCGTGCGGAAAACATAGAGACGCGGGATTCCGGCTTCTGGGTCGTGCCGGCCGGATTGCACGGGGCGCCCCGAAAGCTTTTGATGGGTCCGAAAAATTACTCCGCCCCCTCTGCCGCCCGGAAAGCCGAAGTCTATCTGTTTACGGCATCGTCATTCCAGGAATTCCCAGATCTGCTGGTTTCCAACGCTGAGTTTCAGGGCATCCGCAAGATCAGCGACGCGAACCCCCAAAAGGCGCAATTCCGATGGGGAACAAGCGAGCTCATACGGTTCCAGAATCTCGACGGAGCGCCGCTCACTGCCGCCCTTTATAAGCCGGATGGCATGGAGCCAGGGAAAAAGTATCCCATGTTGGTGTACATCTATGAACGCCTTTCCCAAAACGTCCACCACTTCGTGGATCCGCGGCCCTCGCATAATATCAACGCTTCATACTATGTGAGCAATGGCTATCTGGTGCTCATGCCGGACATCGTTTACACCACCGGTTACCCCGGCCAGAGCGCGCTGAAATGCGTTTTACCGGCGATTCAGGAGGTCGTGAAGCGGGGCTACGTGGACGAAAATGCGATCGGCATTCAGGGCCATAGCTGGGGCGGCTATCAGGTAGCGTACATCGTGACCCAAACCACGCGATTCAAAGCCGCTGCGGCAGGCGCTCCGGTCGCCAACATGATTAGCGCCTACGACGGGATCCGCTGGGGGCCCGGGTTACCGCGCCAATGGCAATATGAACGCGCCCAGAGCCGCATCGGCGGGTCGCTGTGGCAGTACCCGTCGCGTTTTATCGAGAATTCGCCCATTTTCATGGCGGACCGTGTGAGGACGCCGCTGCTGATGCTCCACAATGATGGCGATGACGCGGTGCCATGGTACCAAGGCATTGAGTTTTTCCTGGCGTTGCGGCGCTTGGGCAAGGAGGTCTATTTGCTTAACTACAACGGGGAGCCGCACGGTTTGCGTAAGCGCGCCAACCAGAAGGATTACACGGTCCGCCTCCAGGAGTTTTTTGACCATCATTTGAAAGGGGCGCCCGCGCCGGAGTGGATGAAGAGCGGCGTGCCGTATCTGGAGCGCGAGAAGGAGAAGCGGCGGCTCGAAGCCATTTACGCGCCGTAAACGATGAAAGGGCTTTTGACATCTTCTGTCGCGAGATACTGCATAACGCTGGCGGTGCTGTGGGCGGTGGCGGCGCCGGCGGCGTGGATGTTTCTTAATGCCCAGCAAGTGCCGCAGTGGCTTGCCGTGACGTTTACCGTAGCGGTGCTTGTAGAAGCTTCGCTGTATCTGCTTCCTGGTTTTTTTTCGCAGCTTCCAGTAGAAGAAGGCTGTGGTCCGCGGGCGGCCTGGGGGCTCCCAGCATGCCTCACGGTGAGTGCGGTGGTTCCCTACCTCATCTACGCACTGTTGGCAGGCGTATTTTCATGGAGTTCTTTGGGCCTGCTCGCTGCGCTAGCGGCCGTCATTGCCTTCTGGTATGTTGTGCTGCCTCGAAGGTCTTGGGCCGACCTTTTGTTTCTGGCATTCGTCGCGGCGGTGACGCTGTCTAACGTGTTCCGACAGGTGATTCCTACCCTGAATCCGAGAGCGCCTGGTGAAATCCTGGGTAGGTTGATGTGGATACGCATGGGAATAGCGACCATGCTATGGATGCGCCGCATAGCCGGTACAGGGTTTGGCTTTATTCCGAGCGCGCGGGAGTGGAAGATCGGAGTTCTTTACTACGCCGGCTTTCTCCCGGTGGCTTTTTTGCTCAATCTTTGCCTCGGTTTTGCGCGGCTGCGTGCGTGGCCACCGGTGTATCCTCTACGGACTGTGGCATTGGCCGTAGGCGTTTTCTTCGGAATGCTTTGGGTGGTGGCGCTTTCGGAAGAGTTTTTCTTTCGCGGCCTGCTGCAACGGTGGATCGGCGAGTGGACGGGACGCCCGTTTTTAGCGCTGGCCCTCACTTCTGTTGTGTTTGGAGCCGCCCATGTTACGTTCCCGCCAGGGTTCCCGAATTGGAAATTCGTGATTTTAGCGACTGGCGCTGGTTTCTTTTACGGCCGGGCCGCTCAGGTAGGGGGTGGAATTCGGGCGGCGATGGTTACCCACGCACTCGTCAATGTCACTTGGCGGACTTTTTTCATGTAAGCGGGCGCGATACATTGAACGCATGCGAGTTTTCGACCATGTAGGCGTACCTTCGGAAGAATCCCGTCCGGGCGAGATGTATGTGGAGGCGACCAAGGTCTGGGTGACCGATCCTTGGGAAAACCCTCACCGCATTGAGTACCTGAGATTTGAACCGGACAGCCCGGTAAAGGGTCCGGTTAGGGAGTTGCCCCACATAGCGTTTCAAGTGGATGACCTGAATCGGGAGATGGAGGGGGCGGAGATTCTGCTGGGTCCTTTTTCAGCCACGCCCACCTTGCGCGTTGTATTTGTGCGCAAGGATGGAGCAGTGTTTGAGTTTATGGAAAACGCAGGATCCAGCCACTGGTTTGGGCGACAGCCATAGCGTCTCCCACGGTCGTGTTGGAGTGCGCCCTTCATCGAACGGAGAAACGGCTGTCCGAAGAACCGCGACGAAAGCGGGCTCGTACGCCATCCCGGCTTTTGCGCCAACGAGTTGCGGCAAGCCCGGACGCGGCTCAACGAGAGTCGCGTGTGGAAGTTGGAAGCGTTGGCTACTTCCGAAGTGCGCGCCGCCGTGGCTGAAGCGGGCGTGCGGCTGGTCGGGTTCAGCTTCGATCAGGAACGTAATGCAGAGTCGGCGGTATAGCCTGAACTGATTCCAAAGGACTTAAGTTGGCGTTGACACGCCGGCGCCACGCCGTAGGGATCAGAAGCCGCGCAATGTGCCAGGGCGGTTGCTCCCACGTCAAAAAGTCACTCTCAAGGCCAATTGCATAATGCGCTGGCTGCTCGGCAAAGTCGACGTGATCTGGCCAAAGAGCGGGGACGAAATGTCATTGGTTGGCGAGCCACCGCTGGGGTTGGCGAAGTTTGCTCGGTTGAACACATTGAATACCTCCCAGCGGAATTGTAGGTCGCCGCGCTCTCGCAGCCGGAACCGTTTGACCAACGAGGCGTCAAAGTTCCGATAGTTGGGGCCAATCACGATGTTGCGTCCAGCATTGCCGAAACGGTTCGTCCCGGAGGGCAAGCGCACAAACGCGGCGGTATCCCAGAATCGCTGAAGCGTTCGCAGGCCGGGAGAAAGGTTCGGGTTCCGGATAAGGTCGGGGCGGTCTGAGGCGACGCCGTCCAGATTGGGATCCGACCCATCCTGAATAATAAACGGTTGCCCGCTGCGGATGCTCACGATTCCCGCGAGCCGCCATTCCCCGAGTACACTGCCGAGAAAACCGCTTCGCGACCGGAACACCGGCAGATCCCAAACGTAGCCGAAACTGAGAGAATGGCGCTGATCGAAGTTGGACCGTCCTCGCTCACTGCGAAAGTCGTTCTGGTTTTGCACCAGCGTACCGACCCGTACTGCCATTCGTCCCGTCGGGAAGCTGGCGTTGTCAATCGCTTTGCCGTAAGTGTACGAGGTCAGAAAGGCTACGCCGCGGCTCCAACGCTTGTTGGCGGAAAGCTGCAAGGAATGGTAGTTCGAATCGAAGGCCGAAATAAAGTCCAGAATCTGCCCAAAGGCGGGCGCATAAGGACGGCGCTGGTCGACGTTACGCGCCGTGGAGTTGCCCGGAACAAAGAGCGCGGTGTTCAAAACCTTAGTGCCCGGCAAGTGGACTCCCCGCGTTCCGAGGTAACCCGCGCTGAACACCACGCCCGTCGGTAGTTCCCTTTCCACAGTGAGATTCCATTGCTGACTATAAGGGATGGTGTAATCGCTATCAATGACATGAAGCGACAGCAGGGGAGGAAAGAAAACCCCAGCACCGGAATTCCCAAACAGACTTTGACCGCCGAAGGGATCAGCAAAGTTGTAAAGCGCCGTTCCACTGGCGACCACGGTAAAGGGCACGGTGAACGCCAAGTTGCCGTAAATGGCGCCGAGCGGCGCATCATAATAAATTCCGTAGCCGCCGCGCACACTTGTCCGGCGGTCGCCGAACACGTCCCAAGCAAAGCCAACTCGCGGGGCCCAGTTGTTCTTCTTGGTGCGGACCACTCGGCCAACGCCGGCATCGCCCTGAAAGACCAGCCCCACGGGCGCGTCCGGGTAACGCTGTGACTTCAGACCTGGCCGGAATGCGATCAAGCGGTTTTGCCCTTCGGAAGCCGGCAAATTCAGTTCATAGCGAAGACCGAAGTTTAACATCAGCCGCCGGGTGACCCGGATGTCGTCCTGAATGTACGGCTGTAGAAAGGTCGAATAAAAATACGCTGCTTCGCCCGGTCTGCCTTGGTTGAAAGCGCTAGGCAAGCCGAGAAGGAAATCGGCCGCCGGCGACCCGGTGAAGCCACCGCTGAATGAGAATGACCCGTTGACGCTGGTGTCGCCGCGTAGGCTAAATCGGTTGCGATATGCATCCGAACCGAAGCGAATCGTATGAGGACCGCGAAGGTAAGTGATCTTTTCCTGAAATTGAAAGGTGTTGTCGCGCCGCAGGTTGTCCGTGGAGCTGCTGGTTCCCATGGTAGTCAGGCCGGAAAGAAGGATCGTGGGAATGTTACCAACGCCCGGATAGCGAAAACCCAGCGTTACGGGATCAAACCGGTACGCGGGGTGGTTGTTCACAGTTCGCATCCGGCTGTAAGTGAACCTCGCCACATGGATCAGATTTGGCTGGAATGTGTGCGTATCGGTGATCACCGCGTTCTGAATGCCAAACTCATCCTGGTACGGAAACCCAGGAATATTCACCGGCGGCGGCGCCGTGAAAGGTTTCGCAATCGTGCCGCCTTGGTAAAAGTACCGGGCGAAGAGGGTATTGCGCTTGGATACCTGGTGGTCCCCGCGAAGCAAAAACTGGTCTGAGTTCGTGTCGCCATTCACGGTGGAAATCAGTCGATTCCCGCCTGCGTTGGGAGCGGGAACCAGCCCTAGAATGCGCTGTGCGATTGGGCTAATCCTAAAGGCAGGGATCTGATGGTTTGGAAAGAGCTGCCCGGTTGTGGGATCGCGTGGCTTCAACGAACTGCGCGAGAAGTCTCCTTGTCGCTCAGCCATGGTAAGCACCGTCGCACTCGCCGTAACACCCTGCTTGTTTCGGAAACCTTCATAGCTCACGAAAAAAAAGGTTCTGTTGCGGCGGAGTGGTCCTCCCAGCGTCCCACCGAACTGGTTTTGGGTAAGCGGAGGCACGTTGGATGAAAAGAAATCTCTCGCGTCGAAGGTTTGATTCCGAAGGAAGTCAAAGACCGAGCCGTGAAGATCATTGGAGCCGCTGCGGGTGAGCACGTTGATCACCGCACCCCCTGCCCGCCCATACTCGGCCGAATAGGCGTTGGTCAGAATCCGGAATTCCTCCAGTGCGTCGGGCGAAGGGACGGCCGCTGCAGTACCCAGCACGCCATCATTATTGTCCGCTCCATCCAGCAGAAAGCTGTTCGACTGCGGACGCAGGCCGTTCGCGCTGAAGATCTGTTGCCCGGGCAAGGTGGGCGTAAATTCAATCACGGCAATGCTTCTCGGCGCAATGCCGGATTGCAGCATGGCGAGTTGCAGGTAGTTACGTCCGTTCAGCGGCAGTTGGTGGGTCGCCGTGCTGCCGATGACCTGTCCCGTAGCGCCTTGAACTATGTTGACCGCGGGCGCTTCTCCCACCACTTGTACAACTTCGCTCAGGGAGCCGACGGAAAGTTCCACGTCGACGACCGCCTGCTGGTTGACACTGAGCGTAATACCTTTTCGAACGAAGCGCTCGAAACCTGTGGCCTCAACCACCAACTCATAAGGGCCCGCCGAGAGCAGTGGCAAAACGTATGCGCCATTCTGGTCGGTCTTTGTAAAACGCCCTATTCCCGTTAACGTATTCGTAGCGGTAACCTTGGCGTCTCGGACCACACCCTTGGATGCATCGACGACCGTGCCGCGCAGTGTCGCGGTGATTTCCTGCGCCACGGCAAGATCTGCCTTCATCCAAACCAGGACGCACAAGCAAAGCGTAAGTCGTCCCCGCATTCTGTACCTCTCAACCTCTTCCTTGGGACGCGCGATCGTAGCAGGGAATGCAAAGATTTCGCCCGCCGAACCTCCGGACGCGAGTCTCCATAACTTCTTCTCCACATCCCTCGCAAACGAGCGATTCGTGCAGACGTGCTTTCGGCGGCGGCGGCGTGTTTACCGGCTGAATGTCAAATAAAGCATCCACCGGCATCGACAGAATGGCCTGAGTCCGCTCGGCCTGAATCTGCCGGAACCGCTGCCGCTCCTGTTCGGATGCGGTCCCGCTGAGAAGTTTGGCAAGTAGATCTCGCCGCTCGCTGCTCGGATCGCCCCAAGCCAGCGGCTTGGTGACAATGCGAATTGCCTTCCCGTCCGAGCGCCGGAAGAAGGTGAATGCGTTTTTTCCGTAATCGCGGTGAATCAGGTTACCCTTGCCAAAAGTGCACCCGGTCATCACCTGGATCGCGTCGACCGCGCACATGTCGGTTTCCACAACTGCGACTACCTCTTCGTCGGTCGCATGCGGCCCGATTCGTTCCAGCGCAATTGCGGCCGCGCGAATACCAATGGCGGAGCCCGGGCACGTATGGCCGTGGAAGGCTTTCACCCGTTCGACCGTCTCTTCGGATACTGTGTTTGTGTGTTGCGTCATCAGTTCCCCCTTCTAAAATGAAAAATCCGTCTGCGTCGACCGTTCCAGTTGCTTGGGCAGAACCGCAGCCGTCTGCAATCCTTTGACGTTTTCGGCCAGTTCGACAATGGAGCCTGCATGCATCCGGGCCACCCGGTCCGCTACTGCTCGAACCATGCGCAGATCATGCGCAATCAGCAGCAACGTAAAACCCAGGCGGCGCTGCAACTCCAGAAGCGCCCCTGCGATTTGACCTTGGGTGCAGATGTCAAGCTGTGACAGCGGCTCATCGGCAATCAGAAATTCCGGCTCGGGCGCCAGTGCTCGCGCTATTGCGACCCGTTGGCGTTCTCCCCCTGAAAGCTGGTGCGGATAACGTTCTGCCACGGCCGGGTCCAATTCCACCAAGCGCAACAGTTCGGTCACCCGGCAGCCCAGTGCGCTCCTGTCCGCCATCCGGAAGAAGACCAGCGGCTCGGCAATACTCTCGCCGACTCTCAAGCGGGGATTAAGCGCCGCCGCCGGATCCTGGAAAATCAACTGCGTATGCCTGCGCCAGCACTGTAGCTCGCGGCCTTCCAGCCTGACCAGATCCCAGTTGCCATGCTGTGGCAGCAGAATTTCACCGGAGTCGGGCTGGATCAATCGCACTAGTGAACGAGCCAAGGTCGACTTCCCACAGCCGGATGGGCCAACTAGCGCCAAAATCTCTCCCTTGTAGATGTCTAGGCAAAGATGATCCAAGGCGAGCACACTGCCGCCCCCCGGCAACGGGAATCGCATCGTGAGATCGCGCACCGAAATGAAAACACTGTTCATTTCACCCAGCACCTCACCCAGTGAGAATCGCCAACCAAACGGAGCGGCGGCATCTGATGAAAACACCGCGCTTCAGCCTGGGGGCATTGCCCGGCGAACGCGCAACCCGTCAAGACCGGCCCTCTCGTCCGCCTTTGCGCACGTCGGGGCTCGAAGGCTCCGGCTGTGAGGCTCCCAAGAACGCGGGTATAAGCGCATGCCGGAGCGTGCAAAAGCTCGTCCATCGGGGCAGTTTCCATGACTCGTCCGCCGCAAAGGACCATACCCCGGCTCGCTAGGTGAGCGGCCAGCGCTAAATCGTGCGTGATCAGCAGAATCGCGCCGCCTGTCTCTGCGTGCCATTCGCCGAGCAAATCCAAAATCAGCGCCTGCGTTTCCCCGTCGACGGCGGAGGTCACCTCGTCAGCAATCAGCAAAGTTGGATTCGCCGAAAGAGCCATGGCCAGGAGAATTCTCTGCCGCATCCCTCCCGAAAACTCGCGGGGGTAGGCAGAAAGGCGCTGGCGAGCTTCAGGAATCCCAACTTTCACGAGCATCCGCACAGCGTGCTCTAGCGCCTCGCGCTTCCGGCAGCCGAGATGCCGTCGGGTAACTTCTGTCATTTGAGCGCCAATACTCAGAAATGGATGCAAAGAGGACCTCGGATCCTGAAATACCATTCCGATCTTTCCTCCTCGCACTTGCCGAAGCTCACGCTCCTCCATCTGCAACAGGTCGCGACCATCCCATAGCGCTCGGCCTTGCCACCAAGCGGCCGCAGGGAGCAGTCTCATTAAGGCCAGCCCTAACGAGGTTTTGCCCGCGCCTGACTCGCCAACCACGGCAAGAATTTCGCCACGCGCCATGCTGAAACTCACATCGTCAAGAGCCGGCGTCGTGGGCGCGCCAGTACGAAAGCCCACGCTGAGTCTGTCAACTACCAGCAGGTGGCCGTTCATACCGGGTCCCCTTCGAGCAGTTTCCCTGGGTGGGATGTAGGTGAGGGACCTAGTCGCGGATCGAGTCGGGTCTCCAAGCCTAACCCCACCAGACCGAGGCCGAGCGTCAGCGCTACCAACGCCAGAGCGGGCGGAATGACGGTCCATTTCCAAACAGGCGAGACAAAAGTCGCCGGATGCCCAAACGCATAGGCCATCATCATGCCCCAACTCTTCGTGGTTGGCTCCTCTAGACCTAAGAAACCGAGGCCTGCTTCGGCCATCACTCCATATCGCGCTTCGAAAACGCTTTGTGCCAGCAGAACGCCCCGGCACTGCGGAAGAACATGGCGCCGCAAGAGATATAAAGGTCCCGCACCCCAGCTCCGAGCGGCTAACACGAACTCCGCTTGCGCTATGCCGCGGACCAGGGGACGAATCGTGCGCGCAACCGAAGGCCAGCCGAGTAAACTCAAAAGCAAGATTACGTTGGTAACACCAGGACGCAAGTATAAGGACACTAGAATGACCAACGGCAGGCGCGGAATTACCAGGAAGAAATCGACCATGCCCATCAAGGGCGCGTCCAGGCGTTGCACGATCCCCGCCAAGCCGCCGATGACGGAACCCAATACTATCGTGGACAAACCCACGGCGAGCCCCACTATCAAGCTCACGCGCCCGCCGCGTTGAACCTCGGCCAGCACATCGTGTCCAACATCGTCCGTACCGAGCAGATGGCCCATGCCCGGCGGTTGAAACGGAAGGCCTCGCACAGGCTCGGACGGCGCAAACGCAGTTGCTATGACAACAACCAGAATCAACGTGAGGCCGGTGACTTGAGGGAAACCACGCATCATGCTCCGTCCCCAACCCCTGCGTCGAATCGTATCAACCACAGGTCGGCCGCCAAGTAAGACATCAGAATGCTCGCGGTGAGAACCAGGAAAATCCCTCGCAGCAGAAGATAGTCATAGTTCTGGAACGCAATCAATGATAGTTGACCAAGCCCCGGGTAGCTGAACACCTGTTCGGCAAAAAACGCGCCGCCAATGGCAGCACCGAATAAGACTGCAAACCGCGCCAGCAACATCGGCAGCAGTGCCGGCAGAGCATGGCGGATCAAAATCTCATGATTTCCCAGGCCCTTGGCCCGAGCCGTTCGGATATAGTCCTCCCCGAGGATGTCGACCATGGCGTTCCGCACTAGGTAGTACACCGTGCTCGATTCCCAGACCCCTAAAGAAAGGGCAGGCAAGGCAAGATGACGCAGCATATCCGCTAAGCCGACGCTTCCTGGGTCCGCGATCGCTTCCGATCCGGCTAGTGGAAACCACTGTAGTTTGACGGCAAAAACGATCAGAGCGACCGTGGCGAAAAGAAAAGGCGGCGTGGCATGCAGGATCATCTCCACAGCCAGCAGAACGGAGTCGAGCCATTTGCCTCGCCGGGCGGCCGAAACAATGCCCAACGGCAGTCCGGTACAAACTGCCACCAGCAAACCGGTCGCAACCAGCCATGTGGTGCGCTTGTAGTACTCCGCGATGATTTCAGACGACGGCCTGCGGAAAAACGTGGAATACCCCAGGTCACCGTGCGCTAATTGGGCGACATAAGCGAGCAACTGCGCCCCCAACGGTCGGTCGAGGCCATAGTAGCGGCAGAACATGGCTCGCTCGGCGTCCGACAGCGGCGCCGCGCCGCTTTCCACCCTGGCTCGCGAAATGACCTCAAGCGGCCCGCCGGGCACGAGATGGATCAGGAAGAAATTGACTACAGTGAGGGTGACAAGTAGGGCAAGCGACCGCGCTACTAATGCCATATATCGCTTCATTTCCGCCGCACCCCCTGCTGCGGAACAAGCGCAAGCTTGTTCCACCAAAGAGGCGCGCCTCCCCCCAAGCCCCCTTTCGTCCAGAACCACCGTACCGCCTTGTCGCGCCTGAAAACCACCAACTCACGAGCATGCGTCAGCGCAATCGATGGCGCATCCTCGGCGATGATTCCCTGAATCCTGGCAGCCAACTCGCGGCGGCCAGCTTCGTCCGTAACGGTTGTGAATCTACGGTACAAGTCGTCGAGCGCTGGGTTTCGATAAAGCTGCGCGGGAAAATCCGGATGGGTGGCTACCACCTGGAGATTGTTTGTGCCGCCGTGTCCATCGAGCGCCAGATCGAATTCCCCTTTGGATATCAAGTTTTCCAGCGGCCCGATGCTGATGGCCTGAATGGTAAGCCCAATGCCGACCGCCGCCAGTTGCTCCCGGATCAGTTCAGCCTGGCGCCCCAGTTCGGGTGAGTCAGCCCGTTGGAGCAAGGTGAAGGAGAGCCGCACGCCCGAGGCTGACAAGCGGATGCCGTCTGACCCGCGGCCTGAGAAGCCTGCCTGGGAAAGCAATTCTCTCGCCCGCGTGGGATTCGGGCCATAGCGTGGAAGCCCGCGCGCAAACCAAGGGGAATCCGGGTGTAGCAGCCCGGAGCTCCCGGGTGTGCCTTCCCCCTCCAACGCTTGTCTGACAATCTCTTCTTTATTAAGCGCGTAAGCCACGGCCTGCCGTACTGCTTTGTTATCGAAGGGCCTGCGCGTCACGTTGAAGATCAGCTTGGTCATGTAGTAGCTGAAGGGGCCACGCCCAACGATGAACCTCGCATCATTCCGAAACTGGCTAGCAGCGAGAGGACTCGTGATCGATGCGGCATCCACTTCCCCACTGCGTAAGGCCAGTGCCGGGTTGTTTACGGCTTTGAAAACCAAGTTCTCCACCACGGGGTTCCCCAAAAAGTAGGCGTGATTTGCCTCCAATAAGTTGTATTCCCCCCGTACTGTTCGCCGATGACGATAGGGGCCTGAGCCCGTGAATGCCGGTGGGTCCAGATATTTCATGGGATCGGCGATATGGCGCCAGATATGCTGTGGCAAAATCAGCGTGGTTCCGGCGACAACATCAAGGAAATCCGGGAACGGAGCCTTCATCGTGATCCTCACGGTCTGCTCATCCGGTGTTGCGATAGACTCCAGCAGCCGGGTGGCTTCCCATGACCACACAGGCATCGGATGCTGTGCGAGGTAACGAAGCGTGAAGGCCACATCGCGGGACGTTAGTGCTTTGCCGTCATGCCACTGAATCCCGCTACGCAACCGGAAGCTCCATTGCCTTCTATCCCGCGAACTTTCCCAGGAGGAGGCGAGGAGCGGCATAATGCCATCCTGGTCTTTCCACACCAGACTGTCAAAGAGAAAGCTTGTCGTTACCCAGTGCGGGCCGCCGTGCGAAACTGGCGCGAAAACAGACGGCAGATCCCGCACCCAGTGCGCAACCGCATAGCGGCGATCGCTTAGGGCCGGAGCTGCCTGAAGACCGGCAGGAATAACCGTAAACAACCGCAGCAGACCGCGCCTTGAGAGTGTCATGAGCTCTAGCGCTTAATCATAACACGAATATAACAATCGTATGCCTACCGCTGGCCGGAGTGCTAGTCCAACTTTGGCAGTTGGAGCGACTGTGCTACCTTTCGGGGTAGCCTGCCTGGGCGTAATGAAGGAACCGGACCGGCTGGGAGTGAAACGCTGTGCCGCGCAAGTGACGTCGCAGCCGGGCGACCTGTTTGGAGACACTGAGTCCCGCAGGGTGGAAGTCGATGTGAAGCGGGTTTGTGCAGGACGCAGCCGTAAGTTCGGCGGCCCCTGGCTGGGACTGGAATTGCTGTGCCAGTTCTTGCGGGAACGTGGGCGGCGCTACCTCGTTGGGACGGCGAAAAACTCCCTGTGAAAGTTTGAGCAGAAGCAACACAAGCCGGCGACCCTGGCCGCCAGCTGCGGCTAAGCCGGACTGGGCGACAAGCCGCGGCAAGTTTTCCAAGCCCTGTCCGAGACCACCTTGGTCGATGTGGCGCTGCCGACCAGATCCGGCATGGTGATCCGAAAGCGCTGCATCAGCCAGCCCACCGAGCACCAAGAGATCCTGCTCCAGCGGCTCGGTTTGAGACTGGCCACGGCGCTGGAATTGGCGGCGATGTAGTGGAAACTTGGCCATGTTCCCGTTGAAAGCAAAGCCTTTATTCTTCAAGCTGCGGAAGTTGGGCTAAAACAATGAGTGTGAGTCACAGTCAAGTGTAATATGCACTGTTTGCGTAGGCGATGCAGAAAGTGCGTGGCCGCCGCGAGGATTCCATGAACGTAACCGGTTCTGTTTCAATAAGTTGTACCCAGGCAACAGGATTGCTTATGCAGAAATGGAGGTATTTTATGAAAAAGGTGCTTTTCCCAATTTGGGCAGGTGTCGTCTTCGCCACGATAGGGTTTGCCCAAGCGCAGTCACCAGGCGCCAGTCAGCCCCAAACGCAGCCTCAGTTGCTTGGTCGGGGCAGAGGCGGGGCGCCATTCGCATGGAATGACAAAAACAAAGACGGTATTTGCGATCTCACCGGCAAGCCAATTGGGCAAGGCCGGCCCATTGCTTACGGGCTACGGGGCCGGATGGGACGCGGCCCGTGTGGCTCGGGGTTGGCCCGTGGCTTCGGGCGAGGACGCGGCCTGGCAGGCGCAGGCTGGGGCCGCGGCGCAGGGCGTGGTTTCATGTACTGGCAGCAACAGCAGTCTGTCGCGCCAGCCCAGCCACCAAAGTGACGCACTGTGGTGCTGGCATGATCCGTGTTGCGAAGGGCGGACCCGAGTAATCGCAGACTGCGGCGCCGTTGACCAAACGCGGCACGGACTTTTCGAGGCATGGTTCAGCATCTAGCGCTCGCGGTTACCGCACACGCGCTGCCGGAGCAGTTACGTTTATGGGCCAGGGCAGGTGCGCAGCTTGCGGTTCGGCGCGACAATCCGCTTCTAACCTTTTCTCATTCGAGCCCGCCAGCTCCGAGCCAACGGGCCAGATCGGCGACCTGAGCGTTACGGACATCCATGATCACTGGAGCAGTTTGCAGCCAGCGGTCTTTGACTTTCTCTATCAGCGTCTGGCGAACCACCCATAACATCGGCCCGTTCCACTGCTCTGTCAGAACGTCGAGTGCGGCGGACCAGCCATCACCGGCCAGTTCAAGCGGCCCCACCTCGTCGACGATGACCGCGACGGCGCCACCCTCCCGCAATCTGGCGGGAGAAAGAGCTTCACGGCCCAGACGTAAGCCAGCCGGACAAAAGGTAAAGGATGTGCCCGCATCCCCGTTTTCCCAGTCCGAGACCCGGCGGCACAACGGCGCCTTCCGGTGGCTCAGCAGGTCGACTACATCAAAGCCCGAGCGATGTTCATTCTCCCAAGAACCCAGAGCCAGTACACCTCCCACGATCAGGCCCTGCTGCTGAAGGGAGCGAGCTGCCTCCGCCACTAGAGTGGTCTTGCCTGATCCGGAATGGCCCGTCAACAGCATGACGCGGGCTGATTCCCTCGCGCCGCCACGATAGCTCCGGAGCCATGCCTCGGCGCGGAGCAACAGTGCAGAGAGAGCAACTACAGGTTCGCGAATCCATCGCCGGCCGTCGGAGAGCGAGGCGACGAAAAACGGCAGGGCCTGGAACGCGACAGAGAGCGCCTCCGAGAGCGTACGCAGGTGTTGTCTTGCGAACCAGTCGACGATTCGGGGATTGCGCAGTTCGACGCCGATAGCCGCAAACGCCGCCGTCATCAGCCACGCGCGCATGGTCATAGCCACGCCCGCCAGCATCCCTGCTGAAGTCCAGCGGATCGTACCGGCCTCAAGATTGCCCAACAGAAATCCGGAAACGATCGTGACGACAGCGAGTTCAAACCAAAGTCTAGCCCTGGCCAGCCGCCGCAAGGAGCGCCGGTATCGCCAGGCAACCCAGGCCGAGTAGGCCGCCACGTAGGCGCTGGCGGCGCAAAGATGGTTTCTGTTGAGCAGCCACAACCCCGCAATCAGCCCGCCCACGTTCACAGCCAGCAACGGTGACGAAAACCTGACGCCGGCTTCCAGTCGGAAGCCGTGGTATGGGCCGTCGAAGCGGTGCGCATCCGGGTTCACAGCCGCTGCCCGGCCTTGAACCCTCCTGCCCACCGTCACCGCAAAGATCGCGACAGTCATTCCAATCGCCGTATGCGCGGCGAGGATCACGGCCAGTAGTCCGACGGGGTCCAGATGATGCACGCCAAGATTTCTGGTCGCAAACTCCAGAACATTTACGTAAAGGTTTACGATGCTAGCGCCGAACTGGATAAGTGCGTTGGCGAGGCGCTGAATGAAAGTCCAGGACACCGCCAATGCAGCACCCAGCAGATAGGCAGGATAGCTCCGGCCGAGAAACCGTGTGGCCGCCTCCAGCAGCAGACTCTCGAAAAAGATCCCCACCATCGGCCCAAGAATCACCGCGCTCGGGGAGACCGACTTCATTAGGGCGCAGATGATGCCCGCGCGCCAAAACAGTCCCCGCTCCGGCCAGATCTGGTGCGCGCCGATCAGTAAGGCAGAGCCGATCGCGGCTAGCACGGCGCCGGCAAATGGAAGCCGGAAATTATGCAGGAACGCTCCGGCCACAATTTCGACTGAGGCCCACAAACTTCCCAGCACGGATGCCTTCAACCAGACTTCAGGCAACCTGGAAGGAGTATTCCGGAAAGCCGACATTTAGGGTTTGAGCCTCACTGTGAGTTTTCGCACTGCTTTGCCGAAACGCTTGGTCCCTCCACCTTCGCTGATGATTCGGAACACTTGCGCGGGGCTGACAACTTGCACGCCGCCCAGCAGCGTCACGCCGCGGGCACGAAAGACTTCCGGTAAGAGCGTAGTGGAGGGGCCAGAGACCACCACCTCACGGGCGTTGCGGCAATGGGGCAGTAGTCCGTCGAGCGTACGGTTGATGATCGTCGTTCCGGAGAGAATCACCACCTGGCATTTGGGCAGCAGCGAACTGGCGGCCCAGTCTGGCAAAACGTCAGCCTGGCTGCGCGGGCGACGTTCGAAAATATGCAGGGCCCGGACACGACCTCGCAACGCTTCCACCCAAGGCCCAAAGTAGCCCACCATGCCCACCGTCTCGTCGGGACGGATCTCCAGCAGTGGCAGCAGGTCCGTGATCATGGCATCGGCTGGCGGATCGGTGACAGCATTCAGAGTGGCCAAACCCACTGCTGCGGCGACGGCGTCTGGACGCTGAATCCAAGAGGCAAGCTCCGCGGCCGGACGTCCCGCCAGCGTGCCTGCCTCCCTGACCGCGGAACAGCCCTCATGGGCCTCCTCCCGAAATGTATACGCCATACCGCAGCGGCCATCATCCAAACCGACGGCCGTGTACCCGAGGCCAATGCGAACCTCGGTCACGATCCGACCCTGAAGCGACACATCCAACCGGCCGAAGATCTCGTCAAGAATCGCCATTGACTCTCTGGAATCCTCCCATTGTGAGACCTGGGCGCCAAGACTGCCGGGACGGCAGCGCTGAGCCTCAGGATTAGTGGTATTTTACACCCATGCGCGAAGTCCCTGTCACCTCGACGGCCGAAGCGTCCTCTATCAGGTTGTAGGCTATGCGAGACAGCCGTGACCGGATAGCGCTAGCCACCGCCCGGTGCGAAGCCCGGCGTTGCGGCGAAGCGATTCTCCTGTTGGAGCAGGCGCTTTGCGGCCAACCTGGAGACCCCGAATTGTGCCACCAGATTGGGGTCTGCTACAGCGGCGCCTGCCGGCCGCATCCCGCAATCAACCTTTCGCTGGCCCTTGCTTACTTCAAGCGCGCCGTAAGCCTAGTTGGGACTGGCGGTCCTGCGGCTCTGCGCGCGAAGTTTCTGGATTCTCTGGGCAACGCTTACCTGGCAAATCATCGACCTGAAGAAGCCATTCCATGCCTCGAAGAAGCCGCCAGCCTTTATCGGCTCCTCGGGCTTGAGGATGAGTGGGCTCGAGAGCAGTATAACCTCGGCAACGCTTGTTGCGACTTGTCTGAGGCGGAGGCTCCGGAGAAGTGGGCGAAGGCGGTCCAGTATTATGAAAATGCGCTTCAAGTCAGAACCCGACGGCACAATCCGCTGTGTTTCGCGGCTACCATGCAGAATTTGGGGACGGCGTACCGCGAACTCCCAGGTCTGGACCGGAACTGCAATGTCCGGCGCGCCATCCAATGCTACTACGCGGCCATGCGCGTCTATATGCATGCCGGGCTGCGGGAGAAGTGCGCCGCTTTGCAAAACAACCTAGGCAATGCATATCTGTGCCTTTCCACAGAATCGGCAGCGCCCCGCAAATACGTTCGCCGGGCGATCCACTATTTCGGGAAAGCCTTGACGATCCGAAGCAAGAGCCACAGTCCCTGCGATTACGCCGTGACACAATTCAACCGCGGCCAAGGCTACCTGCGCCTGGCCAAGATCGAACCGGGCGATTGGCTGTGGCAAGCCACCCGTTGTTTTCAGGAAGCCGTGGAGGGTTTCATCCTCTGTGGAGACCCGACGCACGCCGAAATCGCGCGAGCGCAGTTATCCCTTCTCGTCCCCTTCCCACACTCTTCCTAGGCTTGACTCTTATTGGGAGTAGTAGGCCGCGTTCTTCTTCGCAAACTCGGATTTCTCCGCGGGCAACTCCTCCAATGCGAAGATCGAGTTGCTCGGACAGACTGAGGCACAGGCCCCGCAATCGATGCATTCCGCCGGGTTGATGTAAAGCTGCGGGGCGGCTTGAAAAGCAGTCTCGTCCGTTTTCGGGTGAATACAATCCACCGGACAAACATCTACGCACAAGGCGTCTTTTGTACAAGTGTCGATGATTACATATGCCATAGGATAAGTTCCTTAATCAAATACGCGATCGGCGCTCAACAAACCATGCGCTGCCACTGGGCGCCGCCGGGCGAGGAAGCCACCCAGCTTTCGCGATAACGCGAATAGGGTCCAGAGGGGAATCAGGCCCCCGAACCGGTAGTTGCCAATTGCAAAGAGGCCGGCGGCGGCCATGCAGCCGCACTCACTGCAAACCGGATGTCCACCAAGTTGGCACGGCTTGATTCTCGTGTCGAGGTCAGCCGAGACGGCAGTGGTGACTTGCGAAAAAACGCACTCCTGTGGTGACGCTGGCGGGCGGGCGAAGCCGCGGATGATGGGATCGGGCAGATGCAACTTCGGATATGCGCCTCGAATTCGAGAGAGATCCTCAATTACGTCCATCCGCTCCTGCGGAGTGAGCCGTTCCTTGGAGTCTTCCCCTTCTTGAGGCGTGTAGAGACTGAACCAGATTTTGTGGACTTCGGGGCGGGCCGACCAGTAATCGCAGAATTCGCTGAAATAGCCCTTCCGGCCTGTGAGCTGTTTCGTGATGGTACAGTGCACAATAATCCGGTGGCCCGCAATGTTGCCGAGAATTCGAGAGTATGTGGCCGGTGAACGCCGCTTGTCGTGTTCGGGCGCAAGTCCGTCGATCGAAACGACCAAATGCAGGTTCTGGTACGCGGTCCAGTGCTCGGGGATTCTTCGGACTGCGCTGGTGACGAGTTGAACTTCGATGCGCATCCGTTCCAGCTCTTGCAGGATGGCATCCAGCTCGCGATATCTCACCAGCGGCTCACCACCGACGATGGACACGTGAATCGGCCGGAGCCGGCGAACGAGTTCCAACGTTTTCGAAATCAGCTCCTCACCCCTGTATTCCCGCAACCCGTGGAGTGTCTTCCCGTCGCCGAAGCGCTGCGAAGCATACACATAGCAGCCGGGACAGCGCAGCGGACACTCCTTCGTAATCTCGATGGAGAGAAACGGCCGGCGCCCGTTGAGTATGCGTCCCCAGGCTGGCAGAATATCGCGTTTCTTCATCCGGACCTCCGTGTGCGCCGGGGTACTCGTAATCCTGGCGGCATCATGCCCCTGGAGGTCTCAAAAGCAGGGCTGCCGCTGCTCACTCAAAGCTCCCGGTGGTCCCCTGGAAACCGCGAAGCGCCTGTTTGAGCACCCACTTGATCGCGCGGCTGGCCTTGTACGCATAGGCCAGATTATGGTTCAGCGTCGAAAAGCAGTTCCGCTGGCAGGTCTGCTTCATCGCCGCCAGTTGCTCGGCTTCGAAGCGCGGCTCGCCGACGGAGCCCCAGTCATGAGTGGCTGAATACATGGGAAAACACGGCGCGAGCGTTCCATCTGTACGGATAATCAGTGAGTTCTGCCCGGCGCGGCAATCCCAGGATTGCAATTGTTTCCGCATAAAGGCCTTCATCTGCTCGAGCCTTCGGATCGAGTTCACCATTTTGTATCCCGATCGTTGTTTGGCAATCAGCCAGTCGATGACCGCGTCCACCTTGGGCCAGTCCTCCCGGGTGATGAAGGTACTGTTCCCTTCTTTATGCTTGAAATGGGGCTGATCGAGCATGGGCTCCTCGTTGATGTGGTAGTCCGTCGCAATGCCGTTGTCGTGGGCGATTTCGGTGAGCTGTTTGACGTCTTCGAGGTTGATTCTGGTAATGTTGATGTTGAAGAAGACGCTGTAGCCGTAAACATACTGTTTTTTAATGAGGTAGTCGAAGTACGGGCGGATCGGATTCAGGGCTTTTGGCAGTTCCTTGCGCTCTTCCACAGAATCCACCGCCAAGTTTACCGTGGCGACCCCGGCGTCGGCAATGCGGTCGATGACCTCCTTGCGCATCAGGCGTCCGTTCGTGGGCAAATAGACCCAAAACCCTTTCTTTGCTCCGTAATAGACCACCTTGTGGACGAAGTTCGGGCGGAGCAGCACCTCGCCGCCCATCAGCGCGAGCACGCGGCAGCCGGTCTCGTGCAACCAGTCGATAGCGCGCCGCGCCGTGTCTTCCGTCATGCCGTTCACCCGGTTGTCGTAGGCCCAGCAGTAATGGCAATCGATATTGCACTTCCATTCGGTAAAAAGGTAGGCAATGATCGGGTGGAACTCGCCTGGAAGGACGCGGGACTTCACGTAGGGGTAGAGCCAGCCGCGGAGGGCGCGCTGGATCATCGCCGCAGTGACCCGGCTCCGGTAGGGGCTGTCTCCCCGAGGCAGAAACTTCGGATCGGGCTCGACATCACCCAACTTCTCGGGAAACTGCGGAAAAATAGGGTCGGGCAGACTCTGAAGTCCTCGCTTGGACGATGCCGGGCTGAACTTGGTGAGTCCATCGCTTCGTTTTGAATCCGAAACAAGTGCGTCTTGTCTTGTCTGCATGAGCGCCTCACTGACATCTGGATGCATGCACCACGTGGCGGTGACAGATTGCAGGATCAGGCCGATGGACTGCCGGTCTCCGAGAGGATTGTTCGCAACTGGGCTTTTTCTCCGGGGGTGAGTTCGTCGCCAGGGCCGCGGACAGGACCGCCTGCCAAGCCGGAGATTTCCAAAGCCGTTTTCAGCATTCCCACATAGATGTGCCCCGAACTGAAGCCTGGCAGCACCCAGGGATCGCGGCCACGGTTCCGCGCACATACGCCGGCGAACTCGTACAGCCGGCCCGTCTTGGCGATGATTTCCCGAACCTTGTGGAAATCGCATGCATCAGCGGCCTCCAACAGCGCGAGCGATAATTCCGGCAGAATGTTGGCGGTCCAGGAGACGAGTCTCGCGCAGCGCGCCATCAGATGCGGCGAGCTTCTCTCGCAGTGTATCAGGGGTTGTGGCCACGCCTGTCCGTCCTTTCCGAATATTCAACTAGAATCCGAACGCCTCCTGGTCAGGCTCGCTTGTGGAGTATCAGATCCTCTCGGTCTTTCGGTGTACACCCAGCCAGGAGGAAACGCGGGTGGGCAAGCTGACCGGTCAAGAAAGCTGCCAAAACGTCTCCGATCTCTCCGCTGACCAGCGGGAAGACTTGGATGCCCGATTCGACGATCCTGGCTGTGAGCAGACCGATGCCGAGCGGCAATTGCACCCGCCGGCCGAGTTGATCGAGGGGGATCGTGAGTTTCAGATTCGGGTCGCTCTGCCCGGCTATGATCCGAAAGACGTCCGGGTTGTCGCCTTACCCGATTCGATCCTCCTGGAGGCCAAAGCGCCCACCCGGACCGACAGGGAGGATGGCGAGGTCCGCTTCAGTGAGTTCAACGAAAGGGTGGTTTGCCGGCGCTTTGATCTTCCGGGCGGCATCCACGTCGAAGAAGTGGCCGCGACGCTGGACCGGGGTATACTGGAGATCACGGCTAGGAAAAAGCATTCCGAAGGCAAAAAGATTGAAGTGGTTTCGTAGTGGAACCTGACAGTTTCGCCCCCGTCGGCGCAGTCTGCTGAGGCAATGGCAACCGGCACAAATCCTTTTGTCTCTGAAGAACGCGCCAAGCGCTACGAGAACTGGTATGCCGGCCCCGGAAAACGTGCCGGAGAACGCGAGAAAGCGCTTTTGGCGCACCTGGTTGACGGTTTCCCACACGCGCGCACACTGTTGGAAATCGGATGCGGTACGGGGTATTTCAGCCGGTGGCTGGCTTCGGCAGGTTTTAATGTGGTGGGTCTCGACGCGTCATGGCCCATGCTGGCGGAGGCGCGGCGCAGGGGCACACTGCGTTGCATCCAGGGTGATGCTGCGGCTCTGCCGTTTCGCAATCGGAGTTTTGACGTGGCAGCACTCATCACTTGCCTGGAATTCCTTGCGGATCCGGGCGCTGCTCTCATCGAGGCTGCCCGCGTGGCGCGCCATGGGCTCCTGTTGGGCGTGCTGAACCGGTGGAGCCTGCTGGCGCTGCGTCGCCGGAAATCGGGCGGAGAAGTATGGCGGACGGCTCGATTCCTCTCGCCCTTCCAGCTCGAAAGACTGATCCGGAGATCCATCGGAAGCCGCCTGGTGACGGTTCGATGGCAAACCACGTTGTGGCCGTTCGGCATCCCATGCGCTCTCCCGCTGCCATGGGGAAGTTTTATCGGCATGGCTGTTCACTTTGAAGAAGCGGCGGCCCAACTGGAAACGGGAAGTACGACATGCCACAGATCATATCCGCTCAGATAAGCCTTTATCCACTCCGGCGACTGGAGCTCTCGCCGGCCATCGAAGAAATCTTACAGGTCCTCCGGTCAAAAGGGTTGGAAGTACGGCAGGGCGCGATGAGCACGCTGGTTGCCGGCGAACAAGACCTGGTATGGGACAGCCTGAAAGATGCTTGGCGCCGCGCGGCTGCCAGTGGCGATCTTGTCTTGGTGGCGACGTTCTCAAACGCCTGTCCCCGCTGAGGTTGCTCAGCGCGACGGAGATCACTGGCGCGGAGAGAGCGTTATTGCAACCCCTGAGAGCTTGGCAAGTTGCAATTGTGCACCTGTATTGCAACCCCTGAGAGCTTGGCAAGTTGCAATTGTGCACCTGGACAGGGCCAGCAGCCGGTTCAGACGGCAGCGTACCTGTAACTGTGAGTTCTGAGCAGCACGATAGTGGCAATCCGGTTGCATTGAGAATCGTGTGACTGAGCCACCCGCCCCCCGCTACGTGTTTGGGCCGGTGCCATCCAGGCGGCTAGGCCGTTCCCTCGGGATCGATCCGGTTCCGTTCAAGACGTGCAATTGGAATTGCGTGTATTGCCAGCTTGGCCGAACGGCGCCGCTGACCAATGAGCGGCGGGATTACCTTCCGCCTGCGGAAATCGTTGCGCAAGCCCAAGCTGCCATACGAAAACATAAGCCCGGCGAAATTGACTGGGTGACCTTCATTGGGTCGGGCGAGCCGACTTTACATTCCAGTCTGGGCTGGATGATCCGCCAAGTGAAAGCTTGCACCAGCATACCAGTGGCGGTAATTACGAACGGCGCGCTGCTTTACCGGCCCGAAGTGCGGGAAGAACTGATGGTCGCCGACGCCGTGCTCCCATCCCTGGACGCCGGAACAGCGAACCTGTATCGGGCGATTGATCGGCCATGGCCCGAATGTACATTCGAACGCCTGGTAGAGGGCCTCGTCTCCTTCCGCCGGGATTATCCAGGCAAGCTGTGGGTGGAAGTGATGCTGGTCAAGGGATTGAACGACGGCGAAGCCGCTCTCACCGGCATTGCGGTAGCGCTCTCGCGCATCGCGCCCGACGAAGTCCACATCAGCATGCCCCTCCGCCCGCCTGCTGAATCATGGGTCGAGCCTCCGGACGAAAACGCGTTGATTCGGGCCGTGGCGATTTTCGGCGAGATCGCCCACGTCCTCCCTCCCGCTTCCGGGGATTTTGATCTGTCGGGCTTTGACAACATTGTGGATGCGGTCATTGCGGTGATCTCGCGCCACCCGATGGAGGAGGAGGAGTTGATGCGGGCTCTTTATCGGTGGACCCCGGGTCAAGTGGGCAAGACCCTTGCGAAGCTGGCCGCCGGGGATCAGGCCCGGGTCGTCATTCGCCACGGCCGGCGGTTTTGGAGTTATGCCAGGGCGCGGTACGAAGGGCGCTTCGCGCGAACAACGGACCGCGCTGCGCAGTCCTGACTCTGGCAAACTGCACCGTCCCAGACGGCCTACACTGGCATCCCACGTGCCCTCCTCCGGAGTGAAGTCCTGCGCTGCCTGGGATCTCGATGTGGGTTTCGGGATCGCGACGAACGAAAACCAGTTTCTCGTCGCGCACCAACTCATTGACGGCGTGCTAGATCATAAACGTGGAAATCTACGGGAATGTCGTCCAGCTCTTGCCCAGCATAGCCGGACCCGGCACGTTCACGGAAGGCCATGTCAGCGGCCCCATCCCCATGAGGAAAGCGGCCGCGGAGACCACCAGAGGGTGGGTGCTGAAACTGCACGCCAGCCTGAATCCGATCATGATCGATGGCGCCGGCATGTGCGGCGGCCTGTCATTTTCGCAGATGGCCGCCACGGGAAACCAGTGTCATTGAGTTGCCCGGGGGTTGCCCGCGCCGCACCCAGTCCTCAATGGTCGCAGAGGTTCCCGCCCACCTGTAGCCTTCCGGCGAGGTGGTCGCCGACGATACGTTCAGGCGTATCAGCGGGCGCACCAATGACCACCGCGATACCCTGCTGTGCGAACAGTTGCTGGGCGCGTTGCCCAATGCCGCCGGTGATGACTACGCTGGCGCCGCGCTCCGCCAGCCACGTGGGCAACAAGCCGGGCTCATGCGGAGGGGAAGCGATGTCTTTCCTGTTGTGTTTGCTTAACATCTTCCCATCTACTTGCTGGAAAGGGCGTTTGCCATCATGAAAGCCGCGGCAACAATGGTGAGGACGCCAGAAATCGTTTTCAGGCGCTTCGGTTTTGTCTTGAGGGCGGCCTTTCCCCCAAGCCACCCGCCAACAACGGCTGCCGCACCGCAGGAAAAGGCCAGTGCCGGATTCAGTCCTCCGTGCAAAGTGTTTCCCAGAAAGCCGGCGAGCGCCGTAGCCGCCAGCAGCGCTGTCGCGGTGCCAACCGCAATCCGCATCGGGACGCCGCAACCCACCACCATTAGCGGAATGAGAAAGGAACCACCGGAGATCCCTACCATGCCGGAGAAAAAGCCTGTCGCCAGCGTCAGCGGCACGGCGATCCACAAATTGACGACGTAGGCGTCCTGACCCTGCTGGATGTTCCAATAACCGAAGCGTGAACTCGCTGTCCTTCGGACCTCTCTTTCCGGGAAAAGCATCACCACACCGGAAATACCCAACAGAACAGAGAGCACGATTTTCAACCCTGTGCCGGTGAAGCGATAGGCCTCGAAACCCCCGAGGAAAGCCATCGAGGAATTCAAGGCGCCGAAAAAGAGGGCTAAGGGCCAGGACATCGTCCTGGCTTTCCCAAATACCAAGGCGCCGGACAGCGCGCTCGCAAGAAGAATGAACTGGCTCGTGGTTGAGGCCTGATGCATCGGCACTCCAGCCAGAACCAGCGCCAAAACGTAAAAGTTACCCCCGCCCCGGCCACTCATGACCATGACAACGCTGAGGGCGAAGATGAGCAGGGCGATCACAACGCAGGACCTCCAGCTGGCAGAGCGTCTCCCGTGTGGTCAAGCGCGACAAGCGGCTGGATAATCTCCCGCATGATCTCCGCCGTCGGGGTCCCGGCGTAATATTGAACAAAAGCCCGGCCAGTGTCGCAGGCTTCCGCGATTTTCGGGTCCATCGGGATGGAGCCCAGGAACGGCACTCCCATGTCCCGGGCAATGCGTTTTCCCCCGCCGGAACGCAGAATCGGGGTGACTTCGCCGCACTTCGGGCAGGCAAATCCGCTCATGTTTTCCAGCACTCCGAGTACGGGTACGTGAAGCTGCTGGCAGAACGTGATGGATTTTCTTACGTCCACCGCCGCGACCCTTTGCGGAGTCGTCACGACCACCGCGCCGTCCAGAGTGCCGATCAACTGGCAGACCGAAAGCGGCTCATCTCCGGTTCCGGGAGGCGAATCGATGATCAGGTAATCCAGGTCGCCCCAGACCACATCCTGGAGGAGTTGCTTGATCACATTGGCCTTCATGGGCCCGCGCCAGATCACGGCGTCGTCCTGGTTTCGCAATAAGAAGCCCAGGGACATGACCTTCATTCCGCCGACGCGGACCGGAAGCAGCCCTTCGTCGGAAGCTTGAAGCGTCTGGCCCTCCAGGCCCAGCATCGTGGGAATGCTGGGACCGTGAATATCCACATCCAACAGCCCGACCCGCTTGCCCGACAGCATCAACGCCGTGGCGAGGTTCACAGCCACGGTGCTTTTGCCGACCCCGCCTTTGCCAGAGAGCACGAGCACTTTGTGCCGGATGCGGCAAAGCCGGGATTGGAGTTTCCGGCGCTCCTGGAACGCCTCCTCACTCTCATCATTTCCGCGCTTGGATGCCGCGCAGCTCGAGTCCTTGCAGGTTTCGCAGTTTCCTTTTTCGCTGCGGGATCCAGTTTGGGACCCGGGCTGACGGCTCAGACAGTCTTCGCACGCCGCTCTCAGAGCATTGGCGGCCAGCAGGGCACAACGCTCGGACTCGGCAGGAAGTCCGCCTAAGGCCGTCAGAATATCCTCTTGCCCCAAGGCCGCAGCGTCGCTAAGCTTCCTGCCCAAGGCCAGGTTGGTCGCCATGCTCCCACAGGCTCGCGACGCCTCGCACCCATCCGTGACAAACGAAACGCTTTCCACCTTGCCATTGGACACCGCCAACCAGAACTCCATGGTGTCTCCACAAGGTCCGGTGATACGGGCGTGTCCATCAAAACTCTTCAATGGTCCGTAGTTCTGCGGATGGACCGCATGTTCACGGGCCACCGCGGTAAAACCGTCAAAATCAGTGCAACTCATATTTGGCTCTGTCTCCGAAATCCATCTGGTTTAGCCGTCTGGCGCTGGATCGAAATAACACGTGAGTGCCGGCCGGCAAACCGACCTCCTTCCCGATCACCGCGCACTTGACCTGGAACAGGAAAATAATATTGCCCGGTTCCTCACTGAGCGTCTCGAAATTCCCTTGACCCTTGGCAAGGATCAGGCCGGCCTCGCGGAAACGCCGGACAAAGTCTTGACTACAGTCTTCGAGTATCGTGCCCGGCGCATCGGAACCGTTGTCGATGATCTCCACCATCTCGCAGAGTCCGGCGGCCCGCGCATCGGCCATGGTCGCGTCGTTGATGACCGGAAATCCCCGTACGGCCAAGGTGACCCGCCCCGCCGGGAGCTGTTCAATCAGCAATCGGTCAAAGACAATCTCGCCCGCGTTGTCGGCCAGATACAGGATGCTTCGCGCTTCCGTGACCGCTTGCCGAAATCCGTCTGGATCCCCAGCGAACGGCTTTGCCAGCGCCTGACGAATGGACTGGTGCACAGCGGACTCCGTGAGGTTGCTGTTCACCCCCATGTCGATCACATTGCCTGCGATGGCCAGACGCGCCGCCATCACCAGAGGGTCTGACGCGGCCTCAACCTCAGCCCTCAATCCGGGGAGGAGGCTCAAGGCTAGACGATTCAGTCGATCTTTCGCGGCGCGGTAGGGATCCGCCACACCGCTGATCTCACGCAACCTCCGGTGAATACGCTGCCCCATGGCAGGGGGCGGGACATTCAGGTCCATTTCGGCAGCCCAGGACAATACTTCCCGCATCATCCGCTGATGGATTGCGGGATCCATGGACGCCATACGGGCGGCGTCCAAAGCCTGGCGAACGAAACAAGGCATGCAATCGAGCGAGGTCTTCATGCCGTTCAGTCGTAGGCCGCCATGATTGCCGGATCTTCACTGAGAAGCGGCCCGGCGAGTTCCGCCATGCCATACTCCTGCCAAAACGGCAGTCTCTGGTGAACGTCCATATATTTCCGGGGGATAGGATGAGTGCCAACGACCACTGGCAATTTATAGGCGGTTTCGATGAAGATCTTGAATTGCCGGAGGTACGGACACGGCGGGTAGCCTACCACGAGACCGGTGGCCAGGTGAATCGCCTCGGCGCCGTTTCTTTTCATTTCCGCCGGCACATATTCCACATTGCTTCCCGGGCAGCCGCCGCAGGTTGCGTAACCGACGACTTCCACGGCTTCCCCGGCGGGATAGATGGAGAATCCCCCGCGCCGCTCTCGCAGTGCGCGGAAGCACTTGCCGCCACCGCAACCCTTGTACCGTTCACAGATGATGATCCCGATCTTTTTCATGGTGAGGACTTCGTTCGTATCGCCATTTTCAGGTTCACAGCGAAAGACGCGCGCTTGGCGAAAAGGCGCTGGTTGTCTCCGCCGCCAATAGATGTAATATACACCTATCACATTGTCGCACCCTGTTAGGGTCTTGCGCAATCTCGGAACCGGGGTCTCCGGCTATCTGGCCTCGCCGTGAAGGGCGACGTCCAGCGCTTTGTCGGCGTGGAGCACTGCGGTGTTGAACAAGGGCAGCTCGCAGTGTTGCGGCTCGAGCAACAGCGGAATCTCCGTGCATCCGAGGACGATTCCCTCCGCGCCCCGGCTCTGCAACCGTCCAGCGATGTCCTGAAACAGCCGCCGGGAACCGGGCCGGATGTCGCCCCGGCATAATTCCTCGTAAATGATTTCATGGATCCGCTGCTGATCGCCGGGTTCGGGAACCAGCACCGTAATGCCCCGCCGTTCCAAGCCGTCGCGAAAGAATCGCTGGCTCATCGTGAACACCGTTCCCAGCAGCCCCACCGACTGAAGCCCCGCATCCAGAATCGCCTCCGCCGTGACGTCGACAATGCTCAGCAGCGGCATGCCGACGGCCCGTTGCACCTCGTCAAACACAATGTGCATCGTATTGGTGGCGATGAGCCCGAAATCGGCGCCCGCCAGACGCAGCCGTTCCAGCGCTTCCGCCATGGCCCGTGCCGCCTGGTCCCATTGTCCATTGTGCTGCCAGTCAACGAACTTTTGAAAGTTCACACTATAGATCAAAATCTCCGGATAGCCGTAGTCACCGAACTGCGCGGTGTAGGTCCGTGTAATGTGTTCGTAGTAAAGGGTGGTGGATTCAGGGCTCATTCCACCAAGGATGCCAATAGTCTTCATTCCACCTCCAAGATCCGCGTGGCCGCCCACTCCACACGCTGTGGCCCGGCGCAAGACGCTTCTCCATCACCATGGCGTTGCTGCCATGCGACCGCAAGACGCAACGCCGCCGTCATTCCCGCCGGACCGGCGCCGATGATAACTACACTGCGTTCCATCGTGCTCAGCAACTCCTTGTGGTGGCTCTCCAGAATCGTTTTGGAAACCGCAGTCTCTTCGTGTCGGTTCATGAACCGAATTCCTTTCACCGAATCAGCGTAGCGGGCCTCCGATCAGGAACTTCACGCCTACCGCGCAGTTAGCAACCTTTTCGCCGAACTTTTCATACAACGAATGAGCCGCGCGCCAGCCAGTGCAGTGGCAAGGCGCGATCATTTGTACTCGAAATCGTTCGAATGCTTGCAAAGTCGCCTCGAGACGCGCTGCCGGGGCGCTGCGCAAGTGCATTCCGCCGATCACACCGTATATCCTCCCACGGCCGGTCAGGCGGGACACGTAATCAAGTGTATTCACGACGCCTGCATGTCCGCATCCCAGGATCACCACCGGTCCTTCCGGCAGGTCCGCAAACAGGGCCTGGTCATCCGCTAGCGGATCCGGCTCCCGACAGGCGGCATCCGTGAAGAACGGGCCGCCAGGATCCTCGAAACCATTCACTCGGGGAATCTCCCCTGTACACCAAACTCCCGGAATGATTTCGGTGGGAGCCGTGGTCCACGTGAGCCGGGCGCCCGCTCCCTGGAGTTGCCGAAAACTGCCTTCCGGCATGCCGATGTTGCGATGCGGTTCGGCGCCGGCACGGGAATACTTCGGTTTCAGCGCGGCCGGGTGAACGTAGATCGCAGGCTCGCCGGGGAGCCGTAGAACTTCCGCTAAGCCACCCGTGTGGTCGTAGTGCCCGTGACTGAGCACTATGGCGTCGAGATGCTCCAAGGAACAACCGAGTTGCTGCGCGTTGTTTCGCAAAACACGGCCCTGCCCGGTATCGAACAACAGCCGCCTGCCCCCAACTTCCAACAGCGCCGCCAAGCCGTGCTCGGCCAGCAGGCCCGGTTCGTAGACGGAATTCTCAGCCAAAATGGTGATCCGAAGATGGTTGTTCATCGGGCCCTCTTGTTTTTGCTTGACGCTTCCATATGGTGTCGGCGCTGCCGTCGAATGAAGCCCGGCCTCATGATCTTGGGTCCGTTGCTAGAACAAAATCGAGGGGTCGAAGGCAGAATGAGCGTTGCTGGCGCCGAATCACTCTCACACTCGATCACTATCGCACAGGCGCCCGCAAAACCGGAAATCACAGTGCGCCGGGGTCCTCACCGAACCGAGACCCGTCGCCCCGTTTCCGGTAGGAGCCTGCGGCGAAACTGACGGCGCGATCGCCGGGGGCGAAGAGCGCCTCTTCAGCCTGCTCTCCAAAAGCGAGGTTGTAGTTCGCTGCGGGGCAGTGTGTACAGGCTGAGCGCGGGCCAAGCGTTTCGGAACTTGGGTGGCAGCAGAGGCGCTTGACACAGGAGATGAAAAGCTGTACGGTGAAAGTTAGTTGCGCAGTTTCGCAACTATGTTATTGCGCAATAGATGGAATTCTAAGATGGCAAAGCGAAGCCGGCCGCGCAATCCAGAGCAACACGCCGAGATTTTCGAGTTGCATGCCGAGTTTTGCAAAGTCGTCGCCAACCCGATCCGATTGATGCTTATATCGCAGCTGCGGGACAAAGAGCTGACTGTCAGCGACCTGGTCAGAGAGACGGGCGCGTCGTTGACTAACATCAGCCAGCACCTCCGGATCCTTCGAGACCACGACATCGTCCGGACCCGTAGGGAAGGAAGGTCAATCTATTACCGGCTGCGGGATGTCCGCTTGGTGCAGGTGTGCGAGCTCACCCGCGCCATCCTGCTCGGCGGCATCCGGCAGCGCAGCGCCTTAGCGCGGAGCGTACCGTCGAAACGTGCAACTACGTGATGCAGATAAGGAGAAATTTGCTATGACAACGGAAGAACTCAAGAACCTCAAGGTCGATGAAATCATCGACGCCCGCGGCACCGCCTGCCCGGGCCCGCTGCTGGAAGCCAAGCGTGGCATCGCCAAAGTTCCCAGAGGCGGGATCATGGAGGTGCTCTCCTCGGATGAGGGCACCAACAATGACATTCCCTTGTGGTGTAAGAAAACAGGCCACGAGTATCTCGGCACGATTAACGAGGCCGGCTACTGGCGGCTGTTCGTGAAGAGAACCAAGTAATTGGAAAACGCCATGCCCGCAGTTCACAGCGACGATTCCGGCCCCCGCATCCTAGTATTCTCGACGAACTCTATCAGCGACCCCGGCATTGATCTGGCCGGCAGCGCCCACATGCATTACTCTCCCCGTGTGGTAACCATCCCGGTGCCGTGTTCGAGCGGCATCCGACCCGGCTGGATCCTGCACGCTATCGAGGCTGGCTTCGACGGCGTCTTCATTGCGGCAGATGGCACCGACTGCGCTTACGTATCCGACTGCACCACTCGCACGGGAAAGGTTGTGGCTCAGTCCCAAAAGCTCTTGCAAGAGCACGGCCACGATCCCCGACGCCTGAAGATGGCGGCCATATGCTCGGTTTGCGCCGAGTCGTTCGTCTCCCACATTGAGAAATTGGGGCAGGATTTGAAGCGGCTCGGGGTGGAAGAAGAAAAGCAGGAAAAGAGAAAGCTATGAGCTACGACGTTCTCGTGGTGGGGGGAGGCATTGCCGGCATGGAGTCGGCTCTGAACCTCGGTGACATGGGGTTCAAAGTCCTGCTGGTCGAAAAGGAAGCCAGCATCGGCGGCAAGATGATCCTCCTGAGCAAGGTGTTCCCGACGCTGGATTGCGCAAGCTGTATTTCGACTCCCAAGATGGCGGCAACCTCTCACCATCCGAATGTCACCACGATGGTTCACAGCGAAGTGGAAAACATCGTGCGGCGCGAAGACGGCCGTTTTCAGGTGCGCATCCAAAAGCACACCAACTACGTCAACCCGTCAGCTTGCACCGGCTGCGGGGAGTGCGAACTGGCCTGCACGGTGGCTTCGCCGGACGAATTCAACGCAGGCCTTGTGCTTAGGCGTGCGGCGCACATCCCGTTTCCTCAAGCCGTTCCCAAAAAGGCGGCCATCGAGCGCGCCGGCACTTCGCCTTGCAGCTTCGAGTGCCCGGCAGGGGTCAAAGCGCATGGCTACATCGCGCTGGTGCGCGCGGGACGTTACGAAGAGGCTTTCGCGCTGCACCTGGAAGATGCGCCCCTGGTGGGAAGCCTCAGCCGGGCATGTTATGCCCCCTGCGAGGGTGCTTGCACGCGTGGCGGGCTGGAAGGGCCGCTTTCCATTCGCGGGATCAAGCGTTTTCTGGCGGACCGCTATTATGCAGCCCATCCAGAGCCGCAATACGGACCGCCGGAGCGCCGCTCGGGCAAGCGCGTGGCGGTGGTCGGTTCCGGACCGGCGGGCCTTACCGCAGCTTACTTTCTGGCCCAACAAGGACACGAAGTGGTCGTCTTCGAGGCAGCGTCCCAGCCGGGCGGAATGCTCCGATATGGCATCCCCGCCTACCGTTTGCCGCGGGAAGTGCTCGACCGCGATATTAAGAACGTTACTGCCCTCGGCGTCACCATTCAGCTCAACCATCCCGTGACGTCGGTGCGGAGTCTGTTGGAACAGGGCTTTGACGCAGTCTTTCTCTCGGTTGGCACGCGGGAGAGCCAAAAACTTGGGGCGCCTGGAGAGAATCTCGAGGGCGTCATGGGCTGCATGGATTTTCTGGTCGCAGCGAATACGGGCGCGATCACAAGCTTAGCCGGAAAATCCGTTCTTGTCGTCGGCGGCGGCAACTCGGCAATCGACCCCGCACGGTTGGCCTTACGGCTGGGCGCAGCCAAAGTTACGATTCTGTACCGACGCAGCCGTCAGGAGATGCCTGCCCACGATTGGGAGGTGAAGGCGGCGCTGGATGAGGGAGTTCAGCTTCAAGAGTTGAGAACGCCTGTACAATTTCTCGGCGAGGACGGCCACCTGAAGGCTGTCAAAGTGCAGGCGATGCGTCTGGGTGAGCCCGACTCAAGCGGACGCCGGCGGCCAGTGCCGGTGTCAGGGTCCGAGAGTGTGATCCCGGCAGATTTGGTGGTTATCTCCATCGGTTTGGCGCCCAGTACGGCTCCTTTCGCCGGCGAGCTCGCTTGCAATAAGAACGGCACGCTCCGGGTGAATGCGAGCACGCTCGAGACCTCGCTGCCCGGGGTCTTTGCCGGAGGCGACGCGGTCACCGGACCTTCCATGATCGTGCAGGCCATCGGACAGGGTCACCGCGCAGCGTTTTACATCGACCACTATCTTCGGGGCGACGAGTTGACCAACCTGGTTTTCAACGATCGTTTGCCAGTTGTGGACAAGGCTGAGGTGCTTCAGCGCGAGCAAGGCGCCACGCGGCGGGAGCGCTCCGTCCTTCGGGAACTCCCCTCCGCGGAACGCATCCACGGCATCGTCGAAGTTGAGCAAGGCTTTACCGAGGAAGAGGCGCGCGCGGAGGCTGCCCGTTGTCTCGATTGCGGCGTTTGCTCCGAGTGCCATGCCTGCGTGCGCGCCTGCCCGGCTGGCGCCATTGATTTCAGCTTGCGGGATCAAGAGATGGAACTGGACGTGGGGGCTGTGATCGTGGCCAGCGGTTTCCGGCTGTTCAACGCCCGCGCCAAGAAGAGTTATGGCTACGGCCGCTATCCCAACGTAATCGACGCCATGCAAATGGACCGCATCCTGGCGCCGACCCGCCCCTACA
>Ga0078972_1002516_pt1 | contig 60090 bp, 40 predicted proteins | sample YelNatPaOPGAMG01_FD_67568 | JGI IMG/M metagenome (GOLD analysis project Ga0078972, IMG submission 67568) | Hot spring thermophilic microbial communities from Obsidian Pool, Yellowstone National Park, USA - OP-RAMG-01 (SPADES assembly) (version 2) | ecosystem: Environmental > Aquatic > Thermal... | reverse complement strand
TCCCCCGGCCTGGATTGAGGAAATTCCTACCCGATCGGTCAAGCCGATCGTAAAGTGCAACAGCGTGGTCTCGGTCAGCCAAAATTACCTCTACCTAACCACAGGAGCAGGATATGAGCTAAAGCGCGAGCGAAGCATCAAGCTCTTTGTTCCCTTAAAATCTCTCCTTATGGTCGTAGCACCACCCGCAGCTGACGGCCAGCAGGCGGCCATAAGCTCTATCATAGAGCTTCCCGATACCAACGAGGGCATTATCAGCCTAGACAAAAGCGGCACGGTCTTTTGCTCCCATGCTTCGATAGCTACCTCAAGCGCTTATTTTGCCTCTCAGGAGTTGGGGGGCGAATTTTCTAAACCGATCGGGGGAGTGACGGTTCTTGCGCCAGATGAGGGATCATAAGCTCTATTAAAATTAAAAGAGGCCCACAGGCAAAAGCCTGTATCCCCCTCTGGCCCGGCCTAACTATTATCAGCGGGGCTGATCAGGCTTACCGTAAGGATTTCAGGATGCTGATCAGGGGATAGGCCCTTGGGTGTTTGCGAAGTGCTTCCTCAAGGGTTTCAATTAAACCGGCAATATTGCCGCTTAGCCGATAGGCTGAGATGAGAGCCGAGCGCAGATATTCATTCATCGGATCATGGATAAAAGGGAGCCTCAAGACAGCCTGGGCTTCGGAATATCTTTGCAGTTTCACGTAGCAAAAGCCGAGATGACCAAGCACATAGTAGTTATCGGGAGCAAGCTTTAAGGCCTGCTGATAGGCCAGCGCGGCCGCCTCATATTTTCGCTCTGCCTTGTAGGTGTCGCCAAGCAAGGTATAAAGATAAGGATTGCTGGCTCGGCTAGGGACCTTTAAAATGGCCTTCAATTCTCTGATGAGCTCTTCATTACTTTGGCCTGAGCTCTTGAGGCGAATATACTCTTTGTAGGCAAAGGAGTCGTCAGGATCGGCTTTCAGAACTTTTTCGTAAACTTCGGCTGCCTCAGAAAATTTCTTCAATTTTCTTAGTATTTTCCCTTTTTCCTCCAATAGATAAGCATCCATAGGGTAGGCTTCCAGGGCAGTGTTGACCACATTCAGTGCTTTCTCCACCTGGCCAGCCTGAGTCAGTGCTCGCACGAGCTGAGAGTACAGATAGCTACTCTCTTTAAGGCTAAGGGCCTGCTCGAAGTACGGTAGGGAATCCTGATAACGCCCCTGCTGAGCCATAAGCTCTCCGGTCAAAGCCAGGGCCTGAAAATCCCTTGGATGGGACCGTAGCCTTCGCTCCAGGATAAGGCTAGCTTCTCGGTAATTTTTTTGACGCACATAAACCTCAGCCAAACAATTCAGCAACAGTCCATTATCAGGATATTCCCTCAGTGCATCCTGGATTTCCTTCTCAGCCTCTACGTATTTTCGTTTGCGTTGAAGCTCTCGAATGAGATTGACCTTTGATTTGATGATTAGATATTCATCTTTTCCCATGAGCACAAGCCTTTAAGCCCCAAGATATAAATTTTATCTTTAACTGTATAAGAATATGATAAATATGTCAATATTAACTTAAAATTATTTGATTTGCCACACCGGATATACTATAATTACACTCCTGTTTATCTTCTGGACTATTCGCTAAAAGCGCCATCAACGGCGAGCATCATGAGATACCAGCGAGCATCATAAGATGAGGAGACAGAGCCATAAACCCCGTTAGCAGTCACAGGACAGAATACGATGTCATTGTCATTGGCAGCGGCCTGGCCGGGCTTACCGCCGCGCATCGCCTGGCCAGGTGTGGATATTCTGTACTGCTCCTTGAGCAGCATGATAAACTAGGCGGATTAGCCACCTGGTTTACCCGCAGAGGTGGACACATCTTTGATGTCTCTCTTCACGGCTTTCCTGTCGGCATGATTAAAACCTGTCGTAAGTACTGGTCGGAGGAAATTGCCCGATCCATTGTCCAGCTTAGGGAAATTCGGTTTGATAATCCCCAATTTTCCCTGACCACAACCTTTGATACCGAGGATTTTACCCGCATTCTCAAGGAGCGATTCGGTATTAGCGATGAGGCGATCAGTAGCTTCTTTCAGACCGTCTCGAACATGAATTTCTTTGATGACCAGACTATGACCGTCAGGGAATTGTTTGAGAGGTATTTCCCTGGCCGGGATGATGTGATGCGCATGTTGATGGAGCCAATCACCTACGCCAATGGCTCTGATCTTGATGATCCGGCCATTACCTATGGTATAGTGTTTTCGAATTTCATGAGCAAGGGGGTATTCACCTTCCAGGGAGGCACGGACCGGCTGATCGGACAGATGCGGGCCGCACTTAAAAATAGCGGTGTGGATATTGGGTTAAAATGCCTGGTAGACAAAATCATAATCAATGACCGCAAAGCGGTCGCGGTTCGGATAACTAACGGCCAGATTATCCGCTGCAAGGCTGTGCTCTCCAATGCCAATCTGCTGTCCACCATTCATGAGCTGGCAGGAGATGAGCACTTTGACCAGGAATTTATCGACCAGGCTAACAAGGTGCGGGTCAACAACAGCAGCTGCCAGGTGTATCTTGGAATTAGGAAAGGTGAGACCATCGACTACGTTGGGGATCTTCTCTTTACCTCAGAGGCAGCCAAATTCGATCCTAATGAGCTTCGAAGCAGAGGAACCACCAGCCGGACCTTTTCCTTCTATTATCCCTCCATCCGCCCTGGCTCAGACCGCTTTACCATCGTAGCCTCAACCAATGCTCGCTACGATGACTGGGTAGCCCTCTCACCTGACGAATACCGCACTGCCAAGGAGGAGCTGATCGAGGCCACCATTAATTGTCTGGAAAAGTACCTACCAGGGGTTCGGGACAAGATCGATCATGCTGAAGCGGCTACTCCCAGAACCTTTCAGCGGTATGCTCTTCATGTCAAGGGCGCCTCTTTCGGAACGAAATTCGAGGGGCTAAAAGTGAGTTTAGACCTCCCCAAGCAAATCAGGGGGCTGTTTCACACCGGCTCGGTAGGGATTATCATGTCTGGCTGGCTAGGTGCGGCCAATTATGGGGTGATTGTCGCCCACGAGGTAGATAGGTATCTGAGTGGGGCGCAAGCAGTAAGATAGGAATAAAATAATAAATAAAATAATAGACGAGCTGATCGAAAAATTAGGTCAATGGAGCGAATAAGTGAATATGTTTGATTTTTCAGGGCAGATTGCCGTAATTTCCGGTGCCACTAGGGGAATTGGCAAGAGCATAGCCGAAGCTTTCTTGCATTCCGGGGCCCGGATTGTGGGCATCTACCATACCAATAAAGCCGCGGCTGAGCAGTTCCTAGCTGAAAACAAGCAATTCTCCCCCCAGATAGATCTTCAGCCAGTGGATGTGGCTGACTATAGCCAGGTGGAGAAATTCTACCGCTACCTCGAAGATAAGTATCAGAACTTTCATATTCTGGTCAACAATGCTGGAATCCGCCGAGATGCGGTTTTGGGCATGATGAAGGAATCGGACTGGAAGGCTGTGATCGAAGTGAATCTTTCTGGTGCTTATCATATGTGCAAATTTGCCGTGCGCAATTTCATGAACCAGCAGTATGGAAGAATCATCAACATTACCTCTCCAAGTGGAAAGTTCGGATTCGCCGGACAGGCCAACTATGCGGCCTCTAAAGCAGGTCTTGTGGCCATGACCAGGTCTCTATCCAAAGAGGTAGCCACTCGGGGGATTACTGCCAATTGTGTCTCTCCGGGCTTTATTGATACGGAATTCATTCAAGACCTTTCAGAGGAAAGGCGGCGGGCCTATCGGGAAGAGATTCCCCTGAAGCGTTTTGGGACTGCCCGAGAGGTGGCCCAGGCGGTATTATTCTTGGCCTCAAAAGAGGCTTCCTACATTACCGGAGCAACCCTTGAAGTGACTGGAGGATTGTAACCATGATTTCTGAGGAGATTTACCAGGCTATCCCTCACCGCCATCCCTTCTTGTTTGTAGATGCCATTTGTGAGCTTTCAGAAGATCGGATTAAGACCACCAAAAAGGTACGGGCGGAGGACCCATTTTTTCAGGGGCACTACCCTGGCAACCCAATTATGCCAGGAGTTTTGATCTGCGAATCCATCTTTCAGAGCGGAGCTATTCTGATCGCTAAAAAAATCGGCTCTGTCGCTGGTCAGGGAGGGGTGCCGGTGCTGACCAGAATCCAGGATGCTAAATTCCGGAGCATGATCAAGCCGGACGATGTTATGGAAACCGAAGTGGAGATGATCGAAACGCTCGGAGGAGTATATTTCCTCAAGGGGAAAGTGGCTGTTTCGGGAAAAACAGTCGTTACTGCTAAGTTTTCCTGCACATTGGTTCAGGGATAAGGGAGAGGGTGAATGAGTTTTTTAGAGCTGGAAGGGAAAAAATTCCTGGTCTTTGGCGTCGCCAATCGAAAGAGTATAGCCTACCATGTAGGCCAGGTATTAAAAGAGGCCGAGGCTGAGGTCCTATATGCGGTCAAATCCCGTGAGATTAAAGAAGTTGCCTGCAAGTTCCTTCCGGCAGGCAGTCCAATCTATGTCTGCGACGTGGAACAGGAGGGAGATATTGAACGCCTGGCTGCTGAAATCCGCCGGGAGCACTCTCCGCTAGCCGGTCTGGTCCACTCAATCGCCTTTGCCAACTACAGTCAGGGAGTAAAACCCTTTCATGAGACGGCAAAAGGCGACTTTTTACAGGCAGTTGATATCTCCTGCTACTCTCTGATTCATATTGCCAGAGCCTTCAGTTCTCTCCTTGAACGGGAGGCCTCAGTGGTAACCATGTCCATTTCAACCACCCGCATGGCCGCGGAAAGCTACGGTTATATGGGACCAGTTAAGGCAGCTCTCGATTCTACTGTTTGCTTCCTGGCCAAATCATTCAGCACCTTCTCCCGTATCAGATTCAATGCCGTAGGCGCTGGGCTTCTTAAAACTTCAGCCTCAGCCGGCATTCCCGAATATATCGACTCCTACCTCTTTGCCGAACAACTAACCTTACGCAAAAAAGCCCTGGCTACCCGTGAGGTAGCCAATGTCGTGGCTTTTCTCTTAAGTAGCCGATCAAGCGGTATCAATGCCCAGACACTAATCGTCGATGCTGGAATGTCAGTAAACTACTTTGATAAAGGTATCATTAAACGGGCTCTTCGGAATTTTCCGTGATGTCCACAAGCTTGACTACCAGCTTGTTCAAAAAGCTTGGCTACCACAAAGAGTAATTGAAGATAAAAGAATAATAATTGAGGGTAATTTGTTGCGGCATGAATACACCTCTTTATCCAGTCATACTATCAGTTCCATATACTGCAGCTAATCAACGATCGGGTCGCGAGATGGTTGATCTGCTCCGGAAAACCGCCCGGCAGGCACTGGCTCTTAGTGCCCAAAGAAGTGGTGTAACCTTACTTGAGCCCCTAGCCAAGGATGAGCGAGGAGCTCCCCTGCCTGCCAATGGCATCTACTGGTCTTTATCCCACAAACCCCGATGTGTGGCCGCAGTAGTCAGCGAAGAGAGAGTTGGCATTGATGTAGAGGAGTTTTTGCCGCGGGGGCAAAAATATCTCTTTAGATATCTAGCCACTGATGAAGAATGGAAACTCGTTTCAGAGCCAGACTGGATACTTTTTTTCCGCTATTGGACAGCCAAAGAGGCGGCGACGAAAGCTACGGGAGCAGGGCTTCGAGATTTTATGGTCTGTAAGGTGATTGATATCCCTGATGAAAAGCATCTTGTATTGAATTATGACCATAAAATCTGGAATATCGAGCATTATTGGTATCAAAATCACATCATTTCTATTGTTGCTAATCAGAGATCTGTTGTTTGGACCATAGCCTAACCAATATTTATTATAAAATTTTAACCGTATTATATTCTCTCCCTTAATAATGCAGAAAGTGTAACATTTTTTCTTAGTTTTAGTTTGACAAAATTAACACATTGTATTATTTTTTTATAAGCAGTTAGTATCATGTATACACAGAAATAAGATACTCTCTTATTATTATAAAAGATGTAAAAAATTCTTCTTTTTTACAAAAAGCCGGGTAAAATAAAAAAATCAGGGAGATTGCAAGCTATGGACGCGAAAGATCAAAGGGAAAAGATATTTGTTTTGGACACGACGTTGAGAGATGGAGAGCAGGCAACTGGAAACTCCTTGGTTCCCTCAGAAAAACTGGAGGTAGCCAGGCAACTTTCTCGCCTAAAGGTAGATATCCTAGAAGTAGGCTCACCAGCCTCATCTCCAGGAGATTTTGAATCAGTTCGACTGATCGCTCAGGAAATTGATGGCCCGGTTATCTGTGCTCTCAGCCGCGCTCGCCAGGAGGATATTGATCGCTGTGCTCAGGCCCTGGCCGGCGCCAAAAGAAAACGAATTCATACTGGCATTGGAGTTTCCGATATCTATATTGAACGCAAGCAGCACAAAAGCAAAGATGAAGTGCTTAAGATAGCTGTCGAGGTGGTAAAACATGCCAAACAATACACAGAAGATGTGGAGTTTTATGCTGAAGATGCCACCAGTGCCGACCAGGAATTTCTGTTTACGATTCTTCAGGCCGTAATTGAAGCCGGCGCCACCACAGTCAATATCCCTGATACTATCGGCTACGCCATACCTGAGGTCTACGGCAGTCTAATAAGCAGGATCAGAGAAAGGGTTCCTAATATCAAGCAGGCGACTCTCAGTGTTCATTGCCATAATGACCTTGGACTGGCAGTAGCTAACAGCCTGGCTGGTCTTGTCAACGGTGCTCGGCAGGTGGAATGTTCAATCAATGGTATTGGTCCTCGGGCTGGAAATGCATCTTTGGAAGAGGTGGTTATGGGAATTTCGGCTCACAAGGATTATTTTCGTTTTCTGCTTCAGATTCAACCCAAGGAGCTATACAGGACCAGTCGCACCGTTGCTCATCTTTTTGGTATTACAGTTCCTCGCAACAAACCGATTGTAGGCAATAATGCCCTGACTAATAATATCGGACTCCATATTAATGGAATGATGAAAGAGCGCCTTCCCTATGAAACCATTAACCCTGAAGATATCGGCTTTCCGCAAAGCCGGGTCATTCTGACTGCCAGGGCAGGAAGACATGGACTGAAGCACCGGCTCAAAGAATTAGGATATCCGCCATTCTCCCAGGATAGACTGGAAAAGGTTTATGGGAGATTTATGGAGGTTGCCGATAGAAAACAGATGATTTACGATGAGGACCTTGTCTCGATTATGGAGAATGAGGTCCCCAACTTGCCGGAAAAATACACCCTCACTTTTCTGCAGGTCATGAATGGAACCCATGCCATTCCTATGGCGACCGTAAAAATCAAAAAGCAGGAAAACGGAACCGAAGAGACTGTTATGGAATCCGCCCTCGGTGACGGACCCGTTGATGCTGCATACAAGGCTATTGATAAGGCCATCAATTTTCAGGTCAAACTCGATGACTATACTGTTCAGGCAGTTACCTCCGGGGCCGCGGCTATGGCCGAGGTGCTGGTCAGTGTATCTAAGGAAGGGAAAAAGGTGCTGGGACACGGATCATCTACAGATATTGTCGAAGCCAGTGTCCGCGCTTATCTAAATGGGATCAATAAGCTAGTGGAAAAGCTGGCCCAAGAAAAGAGACAGCCGGGGGAAAACAGACAAGAGGTAGTGAGCAAAGACGAAGTAGTATATCGAGAGCAGGCATGAAGCAAGTATGAAGGGATAACAAGCGGAAGAACCACAGGAGAAAGATTTTTGGTGTATTCTCCTGCTTATTGAGAATCTCTTCCTCTCGTTATTCTATAAGTATGGCATCTAATAAATGAGAGTTAAGAATGGTTTCTCGAAAATATGGGCTTAAATTGAGTTTTAAGTAACCTATTGATATATAAAGAGTTAGTTTGAATCCTAGTTTTTTAAAAGTTGTTTATTTTCAATTAGTTATATTTACAATAAAGTCTAACGGAATAACGGGAGTCGATGGCCTTACAGCCACAGCCCGGTTTTCAGAGCAACGGCGGCTGCTTTGGCTAGTTCGATAAACGGCTGCGGATAGGTGGCGATGACGATGGTCAGAGCCAGGGAAATTACTACTGCTAGTCGCATAAGGCAAGGGATGTTATTCAGGCCATCATCTGCGGGATCTGCGGGCCGGTGGGCTTTTTTGTCCTGCTGGTTGCCGATCTCCTGATCTCCATAGACATACCGCAACACATTAATATAGTAATAGACAGAGATGATTGAATTGATGATGCCGATTACGGCCAACCAGGTCATTCCTCCATTGACGACCGAGGCGAAAAGATTAAATTTCCCCCAAAAACCTGGCGTTGGAGGAATTCCGATCATGGAGATCATAAAAACCGCTACCGAAAGAGACATAAGCGGAGACCTCTTTGATAAGCCTGCCAATCCCTGAATCTGGTAATCTTCCCCCCGCATGACCGAGGCAATCACAGCAAAGGTTCCAATATTGACAATCCCATAAATCATCAAATAAAAAATGGCTGCACTCACCGCCATCTGATCAGCTATGGCAAAGGCCATCAGAATGTATCCCACATGAGCTACGCTGGAGAAGCCAAGCATCCGTTTGATGTTAGTTTGAGAGAGAGCCACGATATTGCCTACGCACATACTCAGGATAGAGAGAATAATAAATAGGGTCCGCCACTGGGCAATCAGAGGGCTAAAGGCTATGGTCAAGAGACGGATCAAGGCGGCAAATCCAGCCACCTTGGGAGCGGTAGCCAGGAAGGATGTTACCGGAGTCGGTGCTCCCTCATAGGTATCCGGCACCCAGAAGTGAAAAGGCACCGCAGCAACCTTAAAGGCAAAGCCAGCAAAGATGAAGATCATGGCCATAAGTAGTATGGGATTTTCGTGCAGGTCAAGGGAGGTTAACTGCCGGGCAATACCCTCAAAGTTAGTCGCGGCTGTAAATCCATAGATAAAGGTCATGCCATACAGCATAACTACCGAAGCCAACATGCCAAGCATCAAATACTTGTAGGCAGCCTCGTTTGAGCGGGCGTCATTTTTATCGATTCCAGACAAAATATAAAGTGGAATACTGGTCAATTGCAGGCTAAGAAAGAAGCTGATAAAGTTGTCGGCTGAAACCATAAACATCATCCCGACAACGGAAAAGAGAATTAGGCAGTAGTATTCCCCCTTGCGGCTGATGATTGTCTTGAAATAGTCAACCGAAAGCAGGATAACCAGCCCAGTGCTTACCAGGAGAATGATTTTAATCACATGGCCGAAAGTATCAATGGTTAGAAGCCCCCAGGAGGAGGCTTGCTGCCCCAAAGCGAACATGCGGACCAGTTGGGCGATAGCCAGGATGACACCTGCTTCGGCCGCAAGGCCAAGAAGTTTCTTTTGCTTCTCCTGCTGTATGATAAGATCTAGAATCAAAATGGCCGTAGCCGTCAGGAAAACGATGATTTCGGGTATAATCAGGGTAAACTCCATACCTTATGCCTCATGTCTGCTTGATTTATTCCAGTGGTCAAAATAGCCCTAAGATTTTTATTTACTCAAAATTTTTATTTTTACTAATGCAATCATGGCAATTGCATCCTAGCTATGAATTGAGCAACATAGTTCTGTGAAGTTAAGAGCAGCAATTTGGGATAGCAGCCTAGCAGGATGATAATAATTGATAAAGAAATCAGAGAAAAAATAAGCTTTTTATTGTAGTCTGCCACTACCTGAAGAGTCTCTGTCTGATTGGGACCGCTTACTTGAGTTCCTCGGAAGGAGATCTTCGGCAGCATGGAAAAAATATACCCAGCCATGATGATTGTCCCGATCATAGCTATTATCCCGAAAATAACTTTGGCCTGAAAGGCACCTGATAGGATGTAGAGCTCGGCAATGAAGCTACTCATGCCTGGCAGCCCGAAAGAGGCCAGGATAAAGAGCCACAAAAGCATGGCTCCGGTCGGGATATAGTGAACAATCAGACGAAGCTTCCTGATTTCAATCGTGCCCAGAGTATCCTGAATCAGGCTGATAACCATGAAAATGGAGCCAGCAATGATACCATGATTGAACATATGGAAAATGGACCCCTCAAGGCCCAAAGGATTCAAGACCCCAACTCCAAGCATAATCAACCCCATATGCCCCAGGCTTGAGTAAGCGAACATCCGCTTAAGATCCTTTTGGACAGCCGCGCACAGATTAGCATAAATAATGGTGATGACAGCCAGAATGCAAACCAGCCAACTGAGCTGAGCACTCCCCTGAGGAACCAGGCTGTATCCGACCCGGATAAAGCCGTAGACCCCCATTTTGGCCATCAGCCCTGAGAGGAGAACGGTAACCGAATCAGGCGCCTCAACATAAGCATCTGGCTGCCAGCTATGGAAGGGGAAAAGGGGTACTTTGATAGCCAGGCCGATCAGGAGGAAAAAGAAGATGAGGTGTTGGAATTCGGGTGAAAGCCGAGCCGAGAGAAGAGCCGGAATACTGAATGTATGCAGATTAGCCTTGGCATATATAGCCAGGATGGCAATCAGGAGGATGAGGCTGCCAAGAAGCGTATACATAAGAAACTTAAGGCTCGCCTTTCGTCGGTTAGGGCCACCCCAAATGCTGATGAGAAAATAGCCCGGCACCAGAACTACTTCCCAGAAGATATAAAAGAGAATCAGGTCTAGGGAAAGAAACACTCCTACAAGGCCAAACTCCACAACCAGAAGGCAAAAGTAAAATGCCGCCGGGCGCTCCTTCTGCTGGGGCATGGCCAGAACCACCAAGAAGCTCAGCAGGCTAACCAGAAGCAGCAGCCCCAAATTGAGCCCATCTAGGCCAAGAAAGTAGGAGATACCAAGCTCCTTGATCCAGAGCACATTTTCTACAAACTGATACCCCTGATCAGGCTGAAAATGAAAGACAAGGTATGCACAAAGCGCCAGCGGGATGCCAGAGCCAAGCAAAGCAGCCGCTTTGGCCACTCTCTCCCGCGACGGCAGGAAAAGTATCAAGACCATACCAAGAACTGGAGCCCAAAGTATGCATGAAAGTATAGGCAGTGACAATTTCTTTCTCCTACCATTTCAAAAAATCTATTTGATCAATGTTAATCGTATTTCGAAGCCGATAGAGATTTAAAATAATAGCCAGCCCCACCCCGATCTCCCCTGCTCCTACGGCAATAGCGAACAGGGAAAACATCTGCCCGATCGGATCATCCCTCCTGAGGTAGGCCGAAAAGGCGACCAGGTTAATATTTACGGCATTCAGCATAAGCTCGATGGACACGAGAATCATGATCGAATTTCTTCTGGCCAGCACCCCGTAGACGCCGATACAAAAGAGCGTGGCTGAAAATATTAAATAGTAGGTAAGTGGAATCATAGTCTTTCCTTACTCCGTCTTTCCTTACTCCTCATCATCAGTATCCTCTCTTCCTTTGACTCCGATAACTACAGCTCCGATCAGAGCAACCAGGAGGATGACCGAGACGATCTCAAAAGGGAGAACATAGTCAGCAAACATAGATTTGCCAATAACTTCTGGCGTCATGACCCTTGAGGGCTCAACCTTAAGCGGCCATTTGGCTTGAAAAATGCTAAATGACAATAGCCCAAACAAAACAACCGCCGTAATAAAGGCCGGAACACGCCTAGGATGATCAAGCGCCCGGATCACTCCCTTGGCTGGCTTGGTGAGCATCAGGGCAAACAGTAGCATAATGGACACCCCGCCAGCATAGACCAGAACCTGCACTCCGGCCATAAATTCAGCATACAGAAGAAGATAAATCCCGGCAATACCCAACAGGGCCAAAACATGGGAATAGATGCTGCGGGCAATATTATCGGCTGAAACCATAATAATTCCCGCCACGGTAGTGATAGCGGCTAACACGAAAAAAATGGCCAGTTGCATAAGGGTTCCTGTTTATCTATCAACGACAATTCTATCAATGGTGTAGATCAGATCGTTTTTGTTATAGGTAGCCAGCTCATACTCGTGAGTCATAATCAGGGCTCCGAAAGGACAGGCTTCAACACAATAGCCGCAGTACATGCAGCGGCTGATATCAATGGTGTACTCTTTGGGGAATTTCTTTTTTTCCCCTTTTTCTGGATCCCCCGTGCCCGGGACAACATGGATGAGATTATCCGGGCAGGCCTTGGCGCACAGACCGCAGGCCACACACTTTAGCTCGCCGGTCTCCCGGCTGCGGACCAGTCCAACCCTCCCCCGAAACCGCTCCTTGAGCACCGGCTTTTCCTTCGGATACTGCCGGGTAATCGGCTTGTCAAACAGATGACTTATAGTAAGCCGCATTCCGGTTAAAATTCCTTTCATGACTCTCTACTCCTTTTTCTTGGCCCTGGCACTATCAAATACACTTTCTATCAATCTACGCTTTTGCAGAAATTTCTTATCGCCTTGAAATCCTTGAAAGTTACCTCTAATAGCAAATCCAGTAAAATCAAGGCCTTGGAGAAAAAGTGCCAAAGCATAGTATCAATACACTTTAAGCATAATCAGCAAACCAGTAATCACTACGTTAATCAGCGCGGCTGGCATCAAAACCTTCCAGCCCAAAGACATCAGCTGATCCGCCCTGACCCTTGGCAAGGTAGCCCTCGTCCAGAACAGGATGAAAATTAAGCTAAAAGTTTTCAAGAAAAACCAAACCAACCCCGGCAAAACCGGCGGCCCATACCATCCTCCCAGAAAAAGGGTCGTACAGATGGAGGTCAGGGTAAACAGGCCGACATATTCGGCCATGAGCAGTAGAGCAAATCGCATCCCGGAATATTCGACGTGGAAGCCGGCCACTAGCTCTGACTCTGCCTCGGGCAGATCAAAGGGTACACGGCAGATCTCCGCATTCAGAGCAATAAAGAATATAATAAAGGCCAGTGGCTGTTTGAAGATATACCAACGAAAGATATTCCAGCTGCAGCTTTGAGCCTGGGCAATACTATTTAAATTTAAGGTTCCAGCCATCATGACCACGGCCAGGACCGACAACCCCATAGGCAGCTCATAGCTGACGAATTGGCCGATTGAGCGCATACAGCCAAGGAGAGAATATTTATTATGAGATGACCAGCCAGCCATCATATAGCCAATGGTTGAGATGGACAGGACAGCCATGACATAGAAAATGCCCATATTTAAGTCAGCAGCCTTGATGGTGGCAGTAAAGGGTATAACGGCCATAACCATAAAGGCTGGAATGAAGACAATGAAGGGCGCGGTCTTATAGAGAATCACATCAACCCCCTCAGGTACACTCATCTCCTTGACCACCATCTTCATGGCATCGGCAATAGGCTGAAGCAGGCCATGATATCCGGTTCTCATCGGCCCAAGCCGAAACTGAAAATGAGCCAGGGCCTTTCGCTCAAGCCACATACTGGCCAGCAGAATGATCAGGATTCCGATCAGCATCCCCAAGGCCACGAGAAATTGAGAGCCAAGACTTAGCATAATTTACCGATCCACCTCCCCCATGCAGATATCCACCGTGCTGAAGGTGGCGATCACATCAGCCACCAGCCCACCGGGCAGGACATACTGAAGCATTTGCAGATTCACAAAAGCTGGGCTCCTAAACTTAATCCGGTAGGGGCTTTTCTCCCCCTTGCCGATGATATACACTCCCTGCTCCCCGACCGAAGTTTCGGTTCTAAAGTAGCCCTCACCATCAATTTTGATTATCTTGGGCACCTTGGCACAAATCTCACCCTCTGGCATCCGCTCAATAGCTTGCCGAACGATGCTGTTTGACTCCCGCAACTCCTTCATTCTAATCTTATAGCGATCGAAATTATCCCCACAGGTCCCAACTGGAATGGAAAAGGTGAAATCCTCATAAGAGGAATAAGGCTCGACTTTGCGGATATCATAGGCTACCCCTGTGCTCCGCAGGATCGGCCCGGTGATGCCAAGGTTAATGGCTAGCTCTTTTGACAGGATGCCGATACCCTTCATTCTGGCCAGGAAGATCTCATTCCCTGACAGGAGCTCTTCGTATTCATCAACAATTTTGGGCACCTGATCGGTGAAGGCGTAAATCCGCTCTAGAATTCCCTCGGGCAGATCCTCTTTCAGCCCGCCGATTCGCAGGTAATTAAAGGTCAGCCTAGCACCTGCTATTTCCTCAAAGAAGTCTAAAATAGTCTCCCTATCCTTGAAGGAATAGAAGAAAGGAGTCAGCGCACCAAGGTCCATCCCCAGAGCGCCAAAAAAGATCATATGATTTTGCATCCTTGACATCTCGGCCAGCATAACCCGAATATACTGGGCTCTCTTTGGAACCTCAATCCCAAGGAGGCTCTCGACAGCCAGACAATAGGTCAGCTCATTCTGAAAGGCGTTAGCATAATGCAGACGGTCAGTAAGGGAGATGATCTGAGGGTAGGTTCGCATCTCGGCTAATTTTTCAAGGCCGCGATGCAGATAACCAAGATGAGGCTGGCACTTTACCACCCGCTCACCATCTAGCTCCAGCATCATTCGAAAAACGCCGTGGGTGCTGGGATGCTGGGGGCCCATGTTTAAAAACTGTGTTGTCTTAATCGCCATGTGCTCCTCATTAAAAGCTCAAAATAGGCTAGCGCAGGAACTAGCCGAAGGCTTTCTCTTGACCAGAGAAGAGTCTACTTGCCTTCTTACTCTTACTCTGGTGCAGACCATGAAAAATCCTTCCTCAATGGATAGCCTTGAAAATCATCCAGCAGCAAAAGGTGCCTAGGATCTGGATGCCCTTCGAAGATAATACCAAACATCTCGGCAGCTTCTCGCTCATGCCAGTCCGCACCCTTATAGACAGAGTATAGGGAAGGCACCTTGGGCATGTGGCGAGGCAATTTAACCTTGACCGTAATTTTATGGTTTCTGCTGATCGAGCAAAGGTGATAGACCACTTCCAAGTATTCCCCCTGATCAACCCCACACAGACAGCGAGGATGATCAAAGGCAAGCTCTGAGTCTTTGAGGAAGCGGCCAACCTCAAGGAGATTAGCCGCTGACACCCAGATGACTAACTCCTTATTGATTACCTGAGTCTCTTCGATCACCGACCCAAACCGCTTGAGCAGAATGCTCTTTATGGCTTCAGGATCAAGCGGCTTTCCCGAACCGACCAAGCACTCCTTGGGGTGCTCCTTTGGATTATTCTCCTTGGGCTTAGATGACATCGGACTGTTATGTGCTTGACCATGATCCTTCATCAATCTTTGATTCCCCAGGCCGAGCGAAAGGCACGCTTGGCCTCATTCATGATTTTTTCCTGTAACTTTACTACCCCATTCATCAAGGCTTCAGGCCTCGGCGGGCAGCCCGGAACATAGACATCGACCGGCAAAACCTTATCGATGCCGGGCAAGACATTATAAGACTTGCGAAACGGTCCTCCGCTGTTGGCACAACTGCCCAGCGAGATCACCCACTTGGGCTCTGGCATCATCCCATAGAGCCGCTTGACCACCGGCAGCATTTTGTAGGTAATGGTTCCGGCGACAATCATCAAGTCTGCCTGCTTGGGAGTAGCTCTCGGCAGCATCCCGCTCCGCTCATTGAAATCGTAGGTGGCTGAACCCGCAGCCAGCATCTCAATGGCGCATCAGGCCGTGCCAAAGACAAGCATGAAGAGGGATGATTTTCTGGCCCACCCTCGAACTAGCTCCAGGGTTCCGGTTATGATATTGAACTCCCTCTCTGCCATCCTATCTATCGCCACCGGCGTTAGATCTAAGGTAATTTTTGGCTGCCCAGGCTGCTGCTGATCCATGATTGTTGACTGCTCAGGCACTGTTAACTGCTCAGGCTGCTGATCCATACGCTTCACCCTTATCGTTAATATTTATTTATCGTTATATTTTTATTATTTGTGATATTTATTATTTGTGGTTTTATTGTTGTCTGCCGCCCAAATTGCACATTTTGTTAGCCAGAATAGCCGGTTAATTAGTGATATCGTAACTGCCAGTTAAGTTTTATTGATACCACATCATTTGCTCTTTCTAAGCCACATCATCTGCTCTTTCTTGAGCTACTTATACCCACCGCAAGACGTTCTTCTTCCAGGCATAGATTAATCCCAAGGCAATGATGGCGATAAAGCTGAACATTTCGAGAAAGGCTGGCCATCCCATATCCCGAAAGACCACTGCCCAGGGATACATAAACACTGTTTCAACATCGAAGAGAACAAAAAGGAGAGCAAAGACATAGTATCGAATATTGAGTTGACCCCATGGTTCTCCAACCGGAACTAGGCCGCATTCATAGGGATGCGATTTTTCTTTCGATGGTCGGTGGGGAGCAAGAAGCCTGCTAACGGTAAGGACGACGACGACATAAAGCAGGCCGACCAGAGCGAAAATTGCTATGTAGGAATAGGCGTGTAGATATTGCTGAATCACTAAACCCTCTCCAACCTTATGAGAAAATCCTCATCTAACCTTTTATCTCTAACCTTTTATAAGATTTTCCCAAACCCTGTACCGGTTCGTGCCCTTGGTTTGAGCTTCCCCTGAACTAGGGCTTACCTTGCTGGGGGGGGAGGCTTACCCTGCCGGTGGGCTGGACTCACCTTGTCGGGCTGGCTCAGTTGCTGCCTGGCAAATCGGTCCGGACAGCCAAATTCTGGCTCACCTTGCTCTGGGAGCTCTTTTCTCTCTTTACGGGCTAGCCACCTTGCTGGGTTAGCTACTTTTGGGGGCTAGCTCTCTATTATAGGGGTGTCTCCCATTTATACCTTATAGGCTTGGCTCTTCATTTATAAGCTTGCCACCCTATTTATAGGCTTGGCGTCCCTTAGTATAAGGCTTGCCACCCTTTAGTTAAGCTTAGCGCCCCTATAGGCTTGACGCCCCATCTATAGGCTTAGCTCCCTTACTTAAGCTTGGCTCCCCTTGATTGGTTCACAAGCTTCAGTATGCTTACATGATAGCCAAATCAAAATTATTTGTCAATCGAAAAATTAAAACGAAGTTTTATTATTCCTGTCGAGTGAGAGATAGGTCGAGTGAGAGATAGAACGAGTTAGAGATAGAATAATGAACAATTCAAATGAGAAAGAGAATGAGAAAAAGCGACTTGCCCTTTTTTCTAAACCGCTAAATGGTCTTTTCGCTAACAAAATATGCAAGCTACGGCGGCACAAGGGCCGCCCCTACAATTGATAGCGTAATTGATCCGCTCCCACTTGTGTTACGCATTTGGCGAGGGGATTGCTAAACATTCTGTTTCCCACTATTGACATCCCTGCCGCAGTCGATCTATCATGAATAATAAAAGAAATAAATAAAATGATAATATCATTAATAACGTGGTTGAGAATAAGGTAATTGAGGTTAGCCTCGCCTATATTATCATAAGGTTAGTACTGATCACCATAAGCTGATCGGTGATCAGCTTAAGACCCAGCCTCAGAAGATGGTACTGACTTCCCCCCATAAAGTGCCCTAATGACGGGGTTGGCCGGGAAAAAAATGGCCACCCGGAAAGATTTGGCCATAAACTAGGGATAATGAACTAGGGATAGGGAAGAGTAGACATGGCATCCACACCAAAGCTGCATAAGCGATCATCATCTGACAGCATAAAGCCGACCAAGGAGACAATCACCGAGGAGGCACTCCAATTATTATCCGCCAGCAAAGAGCTGCCCAAGGGGGTAATCCTATCATCCGGTAGTGTAGGGCTGCCCAAGATCATATCCAGCAGTCAAAATCAGCCCCAAGCAGACAGCCAGTCCCGATCTTGCGGCAGCCAAAATCAGTCCTCATTAGCCAGCAGCCAAAATCAACCAAATCAGCCCCAAGCAGGCAGCCATAATAAACCCCAGGCAGACGGCAGCCAAAATCAGCCCAGCAGCCAAAGTAAAACCCACCCGGATAGCAACTCCAATCAGTCTCAAGGTGGAAAAAGCTCCCCCAGTGCCGCTGATATTCACCCCATCCAATCGAGCAATATAGCCGAAATTCTTCGCCAGCGGGACCACCTTGAGCAGATACTCCGTGAGAGATTTGAAAAAGAGGTGGTTATCCTGTTTGCGGATATCTGCGGCTACACTGGCTTCATTGATCTTTATGGCGATCTCAAAGGGCTAGCCTTGATTCAGCGCTACAATCAGATTGTCCTGCCTATCATTGATGAGCAGCGGGGGATGGTGGTCAAAACCATTGGTGATGCCCTCATGGTTTCCTTCGCCAGCCCACTGGATGCAGTCAAGGCTGCGGTCGAAATACAAAAAAAGCTCGCCGAGTATAACCGTACGGCTGAAGATTCTGACCGGATCAGGGTCAAGATCGGAATCAATATCGGCCAGGCTCTGGTGGATGAGACAGACATACATGGCGATGTAGTCAACGTCGCCTCACGCATTCAGGCCCAGGCCGGGCCAGATCAGATTCTGATCTCAAGCCGGGTCTATGAGCAGGTGCGAGGGGTTGAAGATATCCTCTGCCGGTTTCATGGAACGGTAAGGGTCAAGGGGAAGAGCGAGCCCCTGGAGCTCTATCGGGTTGTTTGGCGGGATGAGGATATTATCCTTGGCCATGAGCCAAGGGTTAGATCGTCTGCGGCCACAGCCTCACCCATCCCTCCTCCCCTCAGAGGATGGGGAGATAGGAAAGCGGTCAGGGTTATTCAGCTTGAGGTTACTCGCCAAGACGGCCGGCTTAAGATCAGCATTGATGAGCGCCTGGCTGGTGAAGAGACTACGGTCCGCAACTACGAGGAGGTTCCGGTTTCTCTTGACTGGATCAAAACCAGGTGCCATGAGATGGTCGAGACCCTGAATGAAGTCAACCGCCAGGGCCGGTTCAGCCGTGAGGTCCTGCTCAAGCTGCGGGCCACAGGCCGGGTGTTTTACAATGAGCTTCTTACCCCCTCGGTCAAAGCCAAGCTGAGGGAGACTAAGGCCGAATACCTAACCCTGAATATCGACGATCAACTGGTTCAGGTTCCTTGGGAGCTCCTCTATGATGGCCAGGAATTCCTATGTCAGAGATTCAATATGGGCCGTCTTGTAAAAACCAGGCAGACCGTACCAGGGATCCGAACCCGGGTTTTGGCCAGACCATTGCGGATGCTGATCATTGCCGACCCATCAGGCGATCTCAAGGATGCCTACCGGGAAGGGGTTCAGATTCAGGAGCAGATGGACGGCAGCTTCGTCAGCGTTACTTTGCGCTCTCAGGATATTACCCCTGCCTCGATCAAGGAAAAGATGAAATACTTTGACCTGATCCACTTTGCCGGCCACGCTGACTATACCTCCGAGAGCCCGGATCAGGGTGGCTGGCGGCTGGCCAGCGGACATCTGACTGCTCAGGATGTCATGCAGATGGCCGGATCATCAGCCATGCCTAGCCTCATCTTCTCCAATGCCTGCCAGTCAGCCCGCACCGAAGGGTGGGTCCTGAAGGAACACTTTCAGGACGAGATCTTCAGCCTAGCGCATGCCTTCCTGCTAAGCGGGGTAAAGCACTATGTGGGCACCTTCTGGGAGATCCTGGATGAGCCAAGCAGCCGCTTTGCCGTAGAGTTTTATAGGAACCTGCTCTCAGGCCTTAGTACGGGTGAGGCTATGAGGGAGGCCAGACTGGCACTGATCAGAAGGTATGGTGAAGAGACAGCTGTGTGGGCAAGTTACCTCCTCTATGGAGATCCGACCTTCAATTATCTTGAGCAAATAAGGGCCTTCGAGGCAGAGGATGAGGCAAAGCAGGCGGCAGGAGGTAGCAGCGGCAGCTCATCCTGGCTGGAGAGAAATCGGATGGAAGCCAAAGAGCCAGGCGGCAGATATCAACCGGGTAGCGAGCAGCCTCTGATTGTTGGACATCAGACCGACCAAAGGCCCCTTTGGTGGCAGTGGCTTGCGGTGGCAGCCGGATCAGGCCTTATACTTGTGGCTCTCAGCTTGCTCATGACCATGCTCTGGCAGCATTCAACCAAAACATCCGCTAATCAGCCTCTGTCTATTTCTCCTCCGACTGTGCTACTCTCTCAGGTACCATCAGGAGATTCGGCAGATTCTGACTTTAATAGGAGTATTCAGATCATCAACCTGCTGGCCACATATCAGACTCTGCTCACAAACAGGCTCAAAGAGCAGGGATTCTTCAGCCCAAAGAGGAAATCCGACCCCTGGACCTCAACTCCCTTGTCCGTAGGCATGATTCTGCCCGACTGGGAGAGAGTTGATCCTGATAGGCTTAAGGCTATGAAGCCTCATTTTGATCTTCTTTTTAAAAGAATCATTGAAACCTTTTCCCAGACAAGCCCCTCCCCTCTTGGTCTGTCCATTCTTGAAAGAAGCAGGCTGGCCGCCATTCTCCAAGAGCTTCAGATCGGCATAGCTAGGCCATCAGAGGAGACGCTTGAAAATGCCCGCAGCCTTCTCTCGGCTCGGGTGATCCTCTTTCCCGAGCCCATTTTTTACCCACTAGAGCAGGGGCAGACCGCTCAGATCAGCCTTCGCCTGGTGGAAACAAAGAGCACCAGGATTGTGGCTGCCTTCTCTGCCTCTTTTGCCTTGGAAGAAGAATCTATCAACAGGGCCGCGTTGGATCTAGTCTCTAAGATCGTAAAAACCCTCAAGGAAGAGTACCCATTGCAGGGCCGAATCTTATCTTGTCGTGATCGAGTGGTGGAGATTAACCTTGGCTCCTCCGTTGGGGTTTTTGAAGATCAGCTCTTCACCGTCTTGGGCCGGGAGAATGATAGGCAGCCGAAGGGGATCATCCGCATAAACTCAATCGCTGAAGATAGCTCGGCGGCAGAAATTGTAAATCAACAGAGGGAATTTGAGGCTGGAGACCGCATCAGGGCATCTGAAACTGAATAGAAGCGGAAAAGGGGGCTGATCGAAAAATGGGTACTGATCGCGCCGAGTTTTCATTCCGCCGCTTATTCCGGCCGCTGGTGCTGCTCCGCTGCTCCTTCCGGTCCCGGCTGCCGCTCAGCTGCTTATTCCGGCCGCTGGAGCCGCTCCGCTGCTTATTCCAGCCGCTGGGGCCGCTATGTCCGCTTCTCTTCTTCTTCCTCGGCCTGCTTCTTCTCTCCTCCTGCTCAGAGGTGCGGCCAAAAGTCTGCCTCCAAAGAGGCCGTCAGTATTGCCTGACCTCAGACAAAATCCAGGTGATCACCTGGGATGCCTGCTATCGTCGGGCAATAAGTTGTATGGAAGGCCAGTGTTGGGAATACGCTATCGAGGAGCTGAGGCAAGCCATTGAACTTCGGTTTGAGGATCAAAGGCAGGTCAGGGCTTATGGTATGCACTTTCGAGAGGAATATTTTCCGCACCGGGAGCTTGGCATCTGCTATTTTCATCTGGGTAGGATCGAGGATGCTTTGCAGGAACTTGAGTTATCCCTGAGCCAGACCCCATCGGCCAGGGCTAAATATTATCTTAACCAAGGCCGAAGAGCCTACCTTCTGGAGCATCACCTGGACCAATCCCCTCCAGCCATTCGCCTCTACTTTGAGCCTTCAGAAGATTTGGGTAAAACTGAGCCAGCAGAATATTTAACCAATAAAACTCCGGTGGTGATTCGAGGCAGAGTTTGGGATGATCAATACGTGGCCTCTATCTTGGTCAATCAAAAGCCTGTGTTTATAGAGCTGGCTGAAGCCTCGGTTCCCTTTTCCATGCCGGTTGATCTGACCGAAGGCGAAAATGTAGTCCAGGTTGTGGCCAGGGATTTGGTTGATCGGGAGGCTAAGAAGCGCATCAGAATTTTTCTGGACAGACAAGGGCCTCTGGTTATCAGCCATGCGGTTTGCTCCGACCAATCAGACTGGCGGCCAAGCTGGCCAAAGCAGGCCGTGGATCTAGAAGGGGCCTGGCCGAAGAAGGCGGATCAGAACAGGACAGATAAGGCTTCCCAGCCCAAGGCTGCGGATAAAGCTCCCCAGCCCCAGGCTGACAGGAAAGCTTTGGGGCGGCGGATCATCCTCACAGCTTTGGTCTATGACCCATCGGGGATAGCCTGCTTTAAGTTAGGGCAGAAGGAAGTCGATAGAGTTGGCCTTGACCAGCTCTGTCTGGTTGAGCAAGAGCTGTCACTTGTTCCTGGGGTAGAGTCTGTGCCGTTCGAGGCCAGAGATCGGGCAGGAAATATTACCCAAGGCAAGATTTGTTTACTCCTCCCTAGTGAACAGGTCCCTAGTGAACAGGGCAAGGTGAATGGTTCAAGGCGCAAGGCGCATTACCTTGAGCAGACTGCCCCTCCGCATCTGGCTTGGAGGCTAGAGCAGCGGCTTAAGAGTGGGCGAAATATCAAGACTCACCCCGTGCGGCTGGCTTGGAGCGGCACAAGCACGAGCAGTCTTGAAGGGGCTGGTATTCTAGGTGGGCTGCTCCAGCATCTTTCCTCTGCCTCTGCTGCTCAATCAGAAGGAGGGGATGGAGGAGGGGATAAGGATCGAGCCCTGGTGGTCGGTGAAGATAAGCGGCAGTGTCAGGCTGGTCAAGATAAGGCTGCTAGAAATGCTGGTAGAGATATGGATCAAAATCAGGCTGGTATAAATGATAAGCGGCAGTGTCAGGCTGGTCATGCTGGTAATTATGAAGATCAGGCTGAGGATGCCGGTAATGAAAGCGGCATTATTTTTGATATCCTCCAGCCTGCTCAAGAGAATTTTACCACTTATTATTCGGAAATCTTCCTTGAAGGCAGGATCAGAGCCCAGCGGGGAATTCGCCGGATCGAGCTAAACGGGCGATTGCTCTTTGAGCCCTCAGAGCTTCAGGCGATCATGGAAAGGAAGATGGCAGAGCTGAAGCAAAGGCTACTTGAGCAAAGGAAAGATCCGGCCTACTATGTTCAGCTTCTCCAAAAGGCTCTTTGGAGCGCTAACCTCTATTATCTCAATCAAAGAATCCCGCTGGTGAATAAAGTTACTGATCTTGATCTTGTAGTTGAGGATAGCAGAGGCATCCGCAGAGTGCGGCACTATCGAATCGAGAAAATTCCCAGAGAGGAGGTTATCCGAAGCGAGCAACGGATGGTTTTGGCTCTTTTGCCTTTTGAAACTGCCCAAGTGGATGAGATTGTGGCCGCCGCGGCCGCGGCAAAAGACAAGCCTAGCCAGGCATTGACCAAGGAATCTGACAATCTGATCAAAAGCTACATCAACGACCGATCCCAGCAAGCCTTTATCAGCCAGGGCAGATTCAATCTGGTTGAGCGGGGAAAGCTTCCCTGGGTGCTGATCGAAAAAACTATCCAGGCAGTGGGAGATGCGGCTGGCCAGACGGATCAGAGCAGTGCGGCCCAAAAGATCGGCCAAATGGTGGCCGCCGAAGGGGTTATCTGCGGCTATATTCAGAGGCGGGGTGATGGTACCGAGATTATGGCACGATTCATTGAAGTTAAAACTGGCCTCATTCGCCTCTATCACGATGTCTTCACCCCTACAGAGAGCAGAGAGAGTCTGGATATAATCACTGCCGGCCTAGCCATGAAATTTCGCGACTCTTTCCCCATCTGCTCAGGATCGATCATCTCGCGGCAGGGAAATAGTATTCAGGTTGATTTCGGCTCGGAAAAGGGGATTTTCCCAGGGATGATGTATAACATCTTCGAACATGAGCAGGAGCTGATAGCCACAGCCAGTATTACGGAAACAAGAGCAGGGGAATCAGAAGCCGAGATCAACGCCTCTTCGGCCACCGCCGCGGGAAGTATCAGCAGAATAAGGCCGGGGTTGCGGGTCAGAACCCGCTAGAGGGTGGAATCAGGCGAGGACAAGGGTATGAGGAAGAAAACGAGGGGTATGGAAAATTACGGAGACAAGAGCAGGGGAATCAGAAGCCGAGATCAACGCCTCTTCGGCCACCGCCGCGGGAAGTATCAGCAGAATAAGGCCAGGGTTGCGGGTCAGAACCCGCTAGAGGGTGGAATCAGGCGAGGACAGGGTATGAGGGAAAAAACGAGGTGAAGAAAACGGAGTATGGAAATATGGTAGAGAAGGGAATAAAGTGGCAATCCATGTATTGTTGCAGCAACCCTCTGGATTCCTGCCGACGTGGGAATGACATGAAATGCCTGCACTTGCAGGCAGATACAAAACCGGAAGATAAAATGTTGTCCTCTAGTAGGTAAGGAATAAGGTAATAAAGGAATATGGCAGAGAAAGAGTGGATGAGAGAAAAGATTCTAAAAAAAGAAGCTAGCTTTATTCTCAGGCAGCTTTTCTCGCTTGTCCTTCTTTATTTGGGTCTTTGCTGTCTTGGTTTGGCTGGATCCTTGAATTTTAGCCTGGATTCCCAAACTCAGCCTCTGCCCTACCCTGCCCTATCACTTTCTGCCGCCAGGGCTGCCTCTCCTATCCTTTTGCCCAATCCTGGCAACCCTCGCCAGGCAGCCTTATCAGGAGAGCAGCATCTTTCATCACCTCACAAGGAACCCAATGCAGGGCCGCTCTTGCCTCACCAGACGACAGAAAAAGCCCCATCTCGCCATCTTCGCCAGGGCATCCACCAGCCGACTGCGCACTCTTCCACCCCATCTTCCAAAAGTGGTGATGAGATCACCATTACCATTACCTACCCTCCTTTAGCCAAAAGGCTGACCACACCCTACCGTCAAATTTTCGTAGAAGGGAAAATCTGCGCTCCTAATGGCCTTAGGCGGATTGAGTTTAATGGCCAGGAGCTTTTCAATAAAGCCGCGCTCGATGAGCTCATCCGGCAAAACTGGTCAAAGATCGAAAGCAAAGATGAACGCAAGACTAGTGAGCGCAAAGAGGGCCCCAAGACCTCTGGAGTGATCTCACTCAAGCCCCCATCAAACCTTCAGCAGAGCATAAAGAGCTGCCTAGAGCGCTACAGTCTGTATTACCTGCACCAGCTCTGCTCCCTGACCGAGGGGGAAAACAGCCTAAAGCTTTTGGTAGAAGATAATGCTGGTCAGGTAGTTAGCCGCGTACTCAAAGTGCACTCAGCCCCAGCCGAACTCACTCTCAAGCCACAACCACAAACAGCCTGGCCAGAAGCCAAGCTTAGCCTTCGTCAGACTGCTCGTCATCAGGCTGCTGCTTGGCCCGAGGACATCCCTTTGAGCCAGGAGCGGATGATCCTGGCCATTCTTCCACCACTGAAAAAAGCGGCCGCGGATGCAGGCAGCGACAGCAGTAGCATACGCCTGGCTGATTATATCTACCATCGGCTCGGTGAGGCCATCAGTCGCCAGGCACGGTTTCGCCTAGTCGAGCGGGCCAAGCTCCCCTGGCTATTAATCGAAAAGGCTATCCAGAGCGGCAATCTTTCCTGGCAGCAGATCTGCCGCCAGATCAGCCACTTGACCCCAGCCGATGGGGTAATGTTCATTGAGGTGCAAAGAAGCAAAGACAGCTTTGGCCAAGAGGGGCTTGACATCCAAGGCCGCCTGGTGAATCTTGAGAGCACTACCTTGGCTATTCATCGGGTGTTTGTCCCGACTGTTGAGCCGCAGAGCGATCAGGATTTTGAAGAGCTCAATACCGCTGTCTTTGGCCTGGCTATGAAATTTCGCGACTTTCTCCCCTTGCTCACCGGCACAGTGCTATCAAGGAGCGGATCAGTCATCAAGGTAGATCTTGGTTCAGAAAAAGGGGTATTATGTGGTATGTGTTATAATATATATAATAATAATGATAATAATAACGATGAAAAAGCTGACAGACAGCGACGGCCTCTCTGCCGGGCAATAGTAAAAGAGGTAGCCAAGGGGATATCCACAGCCAGGATTATTGAATCAGAGCTTAGTAGTAAAATCAGGCCAGGCTGCATAGTAATGACTAGATAACATGAGCAAGTGAAAAAAGCAGGAAAACTTTACGCTCATGGCTACCATTCGTGAGGAGCCGGAATCCGAGTAATTTTTACCCTCGATTCCCGCTTTTGGCGAGAGTGCCGGAATGTTGATTTAGCTGACTTTTCACTAAAAATGGCCATGAGCGAAACTTTATCAGGATAAACTTTATGAGTATGAGCAGGAAGCTGGGAAATAGCCTTATAGAGAAAAACAGAAGCAGGCTCTCACCCTTTTTTACGAAAACAGCCTCTCTCATCTTGCCTCCCCCAATTGCCTTTGTCTTCCTTCTTCCCCTCATGATTAGCCTCTCCATCAGCCTATCCTCTTCTTGCGGCTACTGCTCCCAGGAGAGGGTAAACCTTGGGCTAACTGGAAGGTTCGGCTACAGCGGAGCGATTAGGTGCCTGGAAATATACCATTCTCCGGGCTGTAGCCAACTCAAGGTGGTCGGCCAACCCAGTGGGGCAGCCTGCCGGACTGAGGGAGTCTGCCGGACTGAGCCAGTCTGCCAGACTGAGCCAGTCTGCCAGACCTTTGCCTACTGCGGAACTCAGGAAGGGCTCCTGATCATTGACCTTACCGATTCGGCCTCTCCCCGCTCGGTATCATTCTTCGAGCTCGGATCAGTTCAAGCGATCAGGTTCTATCAGCCTGCCGGCCAGATGGGCGAGTTTGCCTTTATCCTCAAGACTACAGGGGAGCTGATCATTTTGTCGATTGATGATCCTGAGCACCCTGTCTATGCAGGCTGCTTTCGCCCAAGCGAAACTCTCCTCAGCGATACTCCCCGTGGACTTTGCCTCTTTGACCACTATCTTTGCCTGGCCAGCGGATCAAGCGGCCTGCTTATCCTAGACCTCACTGATCCAACCAAGCCAGCCTACGTGGGCAGATATCACAGCGCGGGGCAGGTTGAGGATGTGGCCATATTTGGCCGCTATGCCTGTGTAGCTGATGGCCCCCGCGGCCTAGCCATAATCGACCTTTCAGATCCCTCAAAGCCCCGCTACGCTGGCGGACACCCAATCGACCTTAAGGAAATTGATCCCCAGGCTGAGTATAAGAAAAATGCATCTTTTGTAGCAATTTACGGCCACTACGCTTGCCTGGGGCTTCGGTCGCATGGGGTTGCGATTTTCGACCTTGCTGAGCCGGCTAACCCTTCCCTGGTTAGCTTGCTCAAGACGCAAGGCGAGGTCAAAGGGATAGCCGTCGACGACCACTACGCTTACCTGGCTGACGATGCGGAGGGGCTAGTCATTGTTGATCTTGAGCATCCAGAAAAACCAGCCAAGGTCTTCAATGAGCCTCTATCCGGCCAGAGCAGCCAGCCAAAAGAAAAATCCCAGAAAGCAACAGGAGCCTGGGCAAAAGGGGCCTGGGATGTGGCCGTATCTGGCCACCTGGCCTGCGTTGTCCGCCCCTGGGGTGAAGAACTTACCATTTTCACCCTCCAGAATCTTACTGTCCCAAGTGAAGCAAGCAGTTATTATACCAAAGGATACGCCAAGGCAGTGGCTGTGTGCGGGCATCATGCCCTTTTGGCCGATGGATGTGGTCTTTCGATCGTCAAGGTCGATGATCCAGCCAAGCCGACCCTGACCGGACGCTGTCCTACAGCAGGATCAGCCAGCAACCTGGCCGTAGTCGAGCCTTATGCTTATGTGGCTGATGCCGAAGGGGGGCTAGTGGTTATTGATATTGCCGACCCTAAAAATCCCAGCCAGGTCGGCGGCTATCAGGCCGAGGGAATGACTGCCTTGGATGTGGCCGTATCTTCCCACTATGCTTATGTGGCTGCCGACAGTCAAGGGCTTTTGATTTTCGATCTGTCAGATCCTGCCCACCCTCGCCTGACCGGAGGCTGTGATACGGAAGGAAATGCCTGTGGCCTGGCCATAAGTGGCGCTTTGGCCTATGTGGCTGACTGGACAGGGCTAGCTATCATTGATATTCATGATCCTAACCATCCCAGCCCGATCAGCAGGTATTATCAGGCTGGGATGATAGCCAAAGATGTAGCCTTAAGTGGCCACTACGCCCTGGTGGCTGGTGGAGCAAGCGGCCTGCTGCTCATAATTGACATAAGCGATCCCAAAAATCCTTATCTTGTAGCCAGCCAGTCTCTGGATGGCGGCCAGTCTCCGGCTACGGCTACGGCAAACTACCAGCAGCCAAATCAAGAGGGTGGCGCATCAAGATTTCAAGACAGGAGCGCCTCAAGGTCTTATGTCCAGCAGGTAGCTGTATCTGGCCACTATGCCTACCTTGCTGCCGGCGAACGGGGCCTGGTGGTGGTTGATATGGCTGATCCGCAAAGGCCGCTCCTGTGCGGCCAGGAGGCTACTATGGCTTTGGCCTCAGGGATAGCTATTGACGCTGCTTCTGGCTATGCCCACGTGGCTGAGGCCGAGGGAGGGCTTTCCATCTACCGGATCATCGACTCTCCACCACCACAAGGTAACCTTATCATTCTGCCGACTGGTCCGGCCTTGGCCTCAAATTCGCTCTGGCCACCCTGCCAGGCTCTGGCTAATCTTGCCTACTCTACCTTCCTCAATCAAAATTTCAACCACTATGATCTCTTCTATCTAAGCCCTGATCCATATCAGGACATTGACCATGACGGCTTTCCCAACCCGCTGGTGGTCCGCAAGGCTGCTCCTTCGGCCTCCGCCCTTGAGCAGGCATTCTCAGATTGGGCAATAACCCGCCTAAACACCGGGCCTCTCTACCTCTATCTTCCAGGCCAGGGGAGCGGCCAGGTGTATCAAATTCTGCCTGGTGAAACCGTAAAGAGCAATGATCCTGAAGCTCTTCTGAGACAGGGGGATAATTCTGGCAGTCTAAAAGCCTGGCTTGATAACTTTCAGCGACAGACTGGCCGTGAGGTTATCTGCCTGATGGAATTTTCATCCTCAGGCTCTTTTGCGGCCAGGCTAATGGACGCAAATACGGACTCCTTTAGCCGAACCATCATCACCTGCACAGACTCCGGCCCTTCATTTATTGATCCTGAGGGCAGGTTTTCTTTTACCGGCATATTTCTCACCTTTCTTGGCGACCAAGATCCCTTATCGGGTGAGCCTAGCGAGCTTTTCTCAGGCTCAGGGCCAGAAGCTCAAGCTCGGAGAAGATCGCGTCTTGAGGCCATCTTTTCCCAGGCCAGGGAAGCATTTTGGACCCTAGGGCCTCCTTGGAGCAGCCAGCCCCCGCAGATGATCACCTGCCGCGGCGGGGGGAGCAAAACCCTGCTTAGCATTAGCCTATCGGTGGAAGGTGAGGATTCTGGCCAAAAGCCAGGCGAAAGCAGCCCGGCATCAGCCTGGCTAGAGCCTGCGGCCACCATCACCAGCCCCAACCAAAAGCTTTTCCTAAAGGCCACTGGCCACTACCTTGACGGCAGCAGCCAGGATCTTTCCGATCGTGTCTATTACCGAAGCTCTGACCCATCGCTCCTTCGAGTTACCCGCTCAGGATTAGTCTATCCTGATCCAAATACTGGCTACAGCGGCCTAGCCTATATCCTAGCCACCATTATTGACCCTGATTTTGCCCAAGCTGATCATGGGCGATCTTTCGATCCTACCACCTCGGGCGATCTCCCACCCTTAGGGGGAATCACCGGCCGCATCCCAATCAGGATAGCCATACCCGACCGGAAAGAAAGGGATGGCCAAGCAGTAGCCAGAGCCATTATCGTGGCCGGAAGGGCAAATGATCCGGCAGGGTATGACTATCTAGCCGATAGTATCACCCAAGTGGCTAACTACGCCTATGACACTTTCAGGGCGCGGGGCTACAGCCCTCAGAGCATCTGCTATCTGAACCATGACCAAAGCCAGCCTGGAGCAGTGCAGCTTGAAGCTGGGCAAACCTTCACTCAGGTTCTAAACCGCATATTTACCGAGCCGGCAGACAATCCCTTCCTCGATCTTGATGGCCTGACCGATCTGACCATCCTACTCATAGATCATGGCCGGAAAAACACCTTTTTTCTCGGCCCGACCAGCGATCAGGTCATTTCTCCACCTATCCTGGATCAGTGGCTGGACAGCCTCCAGAAACGATACCCCACGGCCAGGGTTACCGTAATCATTGATGCCTGCTACGCGGGGGATTTTGTCGATCCGCTGATCGAGGGGGCTGAAAATAGAACCGTTATTGCCTCAACCGATAAGGCCGAGGCTTTCCTAGCCGCAGACGGCCTGGTCTGCCTGAGCGCTTTTCTCATGCCTCATCTTCGAGCTGGAGTCAACTTGCACGATGCTTTTGAGCAGGCCAGGTGGGAGCTGGCCTCGGTCGGCTGGGGTGGCCTCCAGCAGCCTGTCCTCAAAAGTAGTCAGGACAGCCCATTCTCCAGCCGCCTGACCTACCTTGGCCGCCCCTTTGTTCTCAACCAGGACCAGCCCCAAATCCTTCAGGCTTCATGGCTTTCTGACCCTAACCAGCCACTTCTTCCCCGAAAGCCGATCACCCTTTGGGCCAAAGTGGCAGACCTTGACGGCATAGACAGTGTCTTTGCCCTGATTAGCAATTCCCAAGCCGCTATCCAATTTTCAGCCTCACCGCAAGATTCTCTAATGACGGCAGATCTGGCCAGGGTAGACCTTGTCTATAACCCTGACCTCGACCGGTATGAGGGAGTGTATGAAGGCTTTCCATCGAGCGGCCCGTACACCGTTCTGTTTATGGCCAAAGACTCTAGGGGAGCGCTTTCTTACCCCAAGGCTATCTATCCCAAGGTTTGGGGAGAAAGCCAGGACTTGTGCCTACTGGTCTATGAGGCTGATTGCCTCTCTTGTGCCCAGCAGGTCGATTTTGCCCAATGGGTGCTGGAAAAAAGAGGAGTACCCAAGCAAAATATTGTCAAAGTGTGTGGAATGGAAGATCTTCTCTCTCACCTGGCTTCCTTGGCCCGAGACTATTTTGAGCTGCCAAGCAGCCTCATCGATCATCTTCTTATCTTTCTCACTCCTGGGGAAAGTAATATGCTCGAGCGCTACGGAGAAGCCCTTAGCCAAAGGTTGGATCAAGTCCAAAATATTCAAGGCTGCACCATCATCAGCCTGATTGAGGCCAGCGACGCAGAAAAATTCTTGCCCCTTCTAAAAGGGCAGGAAAGAATCACCATCGCCCTCAATCATCATCTCTCTTCTGTCGCTTCTGGCAGTGCGGCTCCATCATTTTGGCACTTTTTCTTCTCCGGCATCTATCGCGGTCTTGATCTCTACCGAGCCTGGCAGGCGGCTCGCCTAGCTGTCAGCTATTTTCCAGATCAGGCCCTGTGGCCGCTTCTTGATGATAACGGCAATGGTCAAGCCTTGGAGTATGGCCAAAACTACGATGGCCGCCTGGCCAGCAGGACATATCTTGGCTCTCCATTTGAGCCTGTGGCGCTTGCGGCTCCGCAAATCATCCTCCCTTCTTCCTCTTGTGTGTATCTTGAGGCAGGAGAAAGCGCCCCAATTCAGGCCAGGGTGCAGGAGGCTACGGCCAGGGTATTTGCTCTGATCAGTGCGCCTGACGGATCAATTGACTCAACGGATCTTATTTATGATCCCAAAAGCGGCTGGTTTGAAGCAGTCTACACCGGATTTACTCAGGTAGGGGTCTACCGAGTGTTTATTAATGCCCAAGACCGCAATGGGCTCACTGACTTGGGAGAAATCTGCTATATTGTCCTTATGCCGGATAAATTTGAGAATGACAACCGCTCTGATCAGGCCAAAACCTTGCTGGTCAATCAGCCGCCCCAAGAGCATAGCTTCCACTCTCCTGCCGACGAGGACTGGAGCTCTTTCTGGGGCTATGCTGGCCTTCCCTATGAGGTCAGGGTCAACAGGACGTGGCTGGATGGCGGCCTCAAGATCGACATCCAGGCACCGGATGGCTCCCAAATCAACCCCTCTTGCGATCCAAACGATTTTTCCTATGATACCAAAAGCTTTATTGCTCCTCAAAACGGCCTTTATCTGGTCAGGATTGCCTGCCAGGGTCTGCCAACTGTGGATTATCCCGCATATCAGCTTTCAGTGATTTGCCCTGTGGCTGGAACAGGCGGGGTCTTTGGTTGGATCAGAGATGCTAACACTGGAGAAGGGATTGTCGGAGCCACGATTTGCACCCCTGCCGGACAGTGCACAAGCAGCCTGGATGAGTGGTGGGCACAGGATCCTGCAGCAAGCATCAGGCATGTGGAGGCAGGCTTCTACTTCATGGATGCCCTGCCGAAGCAAGCCGCAGGCATGAGCATAACTGCCCAGGCTATTGGCTATCTGCCGCAAAGCAAGGTTATCTTTGGCTACGATGAGAATATCCTAAACCTTACTTTTTATCTTCAACCTGATCCTAAAATTTCTTATCAGAAGCCTGCCCAAGATCCGGTGGCGGTCCAAAGAATGGCCGGGATCATGGAGCAGAAAAGCTCTTGCTTAAGGGTCAAGGTGCCGCTCTCTGAAGGCTTTAACCTATTCTCTCATCCGAATGCAGATCCCCGCTCGCCTTACGATATCTTAGATTTTCTGCTGACCTTCGGCCAGATTAACCACACCAGTGGCCCCTGTTTTTCAAGCATAAGATATCTGACTGACAGCAGCTCATCAGGCAACCGGGAGACCAAGGCTTGCTTTTTTCTCCCGCCTACCCCTGAGGGGGCGCCTCGCTGGTCTATCAACTGCTCGGATCACTTTCCGATGGCTTCAGGTAAAGGCTATGCCGTTTACCTGCGGCGGCCCCTGTCTTTTGATTTTCCGCTTTCCCTGCCGAATCCTCCGATTGACCTCAGGAGGGGAGAAAACTGGGTAGGGATTCCAAGCCCTCCTGCTGGCTATAGCTCATATCTAATGCTTCAGGATATCGGCAGCGCCAGTGAGGTATCCAGCATCTGCGGCTTTGATCCTGAAAGCGGCAGGTGGAAGATAACCTATTGGCATCATGGCCAGCCATCTGGGGATAACTTTCCCATCCGGTCCGGGCTGGGCTATCTGGTTTACATGATCGGGGATAAACTAAAGTGGCTGCCGGGAAAGGAGGATTGAAAAAGTTATGAGCTGCTGGTTTTTGAACCAAAAAGGCTATGTTCGGCAGACCTTGGGGTTGATTATGGCCGAAGGCGTAATTTTGGCCCTTTTGGCTCTTCTGGCGTCTTGTTTTGCTGCCGAAGGCCTGGCTTTGCCCATCTGGCCGCTGGGCACGGGCCCAAATGGCCAGCCGGTGTCTGAGGACAGGATCGGCTATGAGGATGGAAGCAGTCAGGAATTTGGGGACTATACGCTAGATCCCAATGCTTTAGTCATCACCTGGCAGGTGGGAGTAGACTCCTGGGCTAGCTTTCCTCGGCGACTAAACACTAAGCACAACAGCCCGCACACGGTCCACATCCTGTTTGATACAGCCAGCATTGAGACCTCCGCGGCCTGGAAAGCCGCGAGCAAGAGTGCCTGGAGCCTGACCCTAGCCGCTCGATCGGATGCGCCTCAGAGCCAGCGACTTGGCGTCTGGTTTGATGGCCAGCCTACCCACCCTCCGGCAGGCGAAGAGATTCGGCCCGGAGCAAGCTTTCAGCCGCACACCTTCTGGCTGGGATATATAACCCCTGGCCAGCACAGAATTACTCTCAGCAATCAGACGGATCCAAATACGCAAAATGGAGTCAATTACGGAATTTTTTTTGATTATCTAAAACTTGTGCCTGGAGCAAAGGTCGGCCTTTTCCTAGCTCCCGAAACTCAAGCTAATATAGTCTTGGCTGATTTTACCCCCTTGGCTCAGACCGATCCAGCCATAGCTGGCTCAAGGCCGCCAAGGGCAAATTTTTATGCTGGCTACTGGAAATTCAAGCTCTCCGGCCTTGAGCCTGGCGGGTGGGTAAAGATCGAGATCCGCTGCCCAAGGGAGCCTTTTTTCCCCTTACAGAGCTACTACAGCTACAGCAGCGGGGCTGGCCAGGGTAGTGAGGGTAGTGGATGGAGGCCGCTTGAACTCAGCCTAGATCAGAGCAGGGCTACAGCTACGGTCAAGCTCTCAGACGGAGGCGAGGGAGACAGCGATGCTACCCCTGATGGAGTGATTTCTCACCTTGGCGGTCTGGCCGCCCCCCTTACCCTGGGGGAGAGCTATAACTATCAGGGCTGTTTCATTACTAGCTTAATGAGGCTGCGGCGGGATGAGGCGGCATTTGCTGGTTACGGTTTGGGAGAACATAATTTATGGTTTTTAAGGAAAGACAATTAAATGATACTGTCTGATACTTTAAGCTACACGCCTTCTATCCACAGCTACCCGCCTTCTATCCACCCCCTTAGACCTCAACTCATGCTCTGCTCACTGCTGGTCTGCCTGCTATTTTTGCTCCTTCTTCTCCTTGATAATAAGGCTCATAGAGCCTATGCCGCAGAGCCTGTGCCTGAGGTAAAATTCTCCTCATCGCTTAATCCAGTTGGCTCAGGGGCCAGAGCCTTGGGTATGGGCGGTGCCTTCATTGCCTTTGCCGATGATGCCACTGCCGCCTCCTGGAATCCGGCCGGGCTGAAAAATCTCCTCAGGCCGGAGATGAGCATCGTGGGACAATATGATGAGCGGGCGGAAAGCTTCTCCTTCGACCAATCCCCACAGGCTGCCAACCAGTACCGGATGAGCGGGGAGTGCCTGAATTATCTCAGCCTAACCTACCCCTTCAGGTGGCAGGGGGAAAACTTTGTCCTTTCCCTAAATTACCAAAACCTCTACAGTCTGAGGCGCACCATGCGCTATCGGTGGCAGTTTGAGGATCAAAACGCCCTGATCAGCATGACCTATGAAGCCCGCTTTCGGCAAGAGGGGAATCTTAAAGCCGCCTCAGCCGCCTTGGCCACCTTTTTGACCCGGGCGGTTTCAGTCGGCCTGACCCTAAACTTTTGGTCAGACAAGCTGGCTGATAATGGCTGGATAGAAGATTACCGCAAAATCGGCTGGGGAGTTGAGGGCGGAAGGGATTGTCAAAGCTTTACTGAGAGATTGGATCGCTACTCTTTTTCAGGATTCAATATGAACCTTGGCTTATTGTGGGATATAAACCGATTTTTTACCCTTGGAGCAGTGTTCAAAACACCATTTACTGCCCGGCTAAGACACGAGGGAAAGGCCTTAAGCCACAAAATCCATCCTGCTTTCCCAGAACAAGACAATCCTGTCTACGAGCCGCCCAAGGTCGATCACCAGAAGCTTAGCCTGCCCTTATCTTATGGGCTTGGCCTGGCCTTCAGACCATCGGATCGTCTCATCTTTGACCTTGACCTTGCCAGAGCTGAGTGGAACGGCTATGTGCTCCAAGATGCCGAGGGGCGAAAAATTGATCCCATCAGCTGTCTACCCAAAGAGCAAAGCTCGATCAAGCCTACCCATCAGGTCAGACTTGGTGGCGAATATGTCTTTTGGTTAAAAAAGCTGACCCTTGCTTCCCGGGCTGGACTATTTTACGATCCAGAGCCAGCACGGAGGAATCCTGATGACTTTTTCGGCTTTAGCCTCGGCCTTGGCATAAGCTTTGGCCGCCTGGCCCCACTCTCCTTTGATCTTGCCTATCAGGGGCGCTTTGGCCACAATGTAGAAGGAGACAGCATCAGGGGAGAAAATTCACCTGCTAAGGTAAGACAACATCTTTTGTATCATTCAGTGATATATTATTTTTAGGGGAAAACCCTTTTGAAAAAGGGTTTTCCCCTTGTAACCCCTTTCCTAAAACTTTAATTAATATTAATTTTAATTAAAGTTTTAGGAGGATGGTTTGGAAGGAACCCTTTTTCAAAAGGGTTCCTTCCAAATGGTTCGCCATCTTACTTACTATACTTTTCAAGAAAAATAAGATAATATTAAGAAGGGAGTTAGTAGACTATGTCAGAAAAACCGTATGTAGGAATTGTCATGGGCAGTGATTCGGATCTGGAGATAATGTCTGAGGCAGCCGCACTCTTGGATAAATTCGGTGTAGCCTACCGAATTGATATTCTCTCTGCCCACAGAACTCCCAAAAAAACTGCCGAATATGCCCAAAATGCTATTGAGCAGGGAATAGGAGTGATTATTGCCGGCGCCGGAGGAGCAGCTCATCTGGCTGGAAACCTGGCGGCCTGGACCGTGCTGCCGGTTCTGGGGGTACCTATAGCCTCATCTTCTCTACATGGGCTTGATGCCCTGCTGTCAACCGTGCAAATGCCAGCAGGCGTGCCAGTAGCCACCTTAAGCATTGGAAAAGCAGGGGCCAAGAACGCGGCCATCCTAGCTGTTCAGATCCTCTCGCTCCGCTTTCCTGAACTTCGACTTAAGCTAATCAATTTCAAAAAAGAGATGGAAGAGGAGATAGAGCAAAAGAATGCGGCCCTTTCCAAAAATACCGCTACCTGAGACTGGAATACTATCACCTGAGGCTAGCCATGATTTTTCTCATCGGGTTATCAGGATCGATCTTCACAGCCGAGAGCCTGCAAAGCTTAAAATAGCCGCTCAGATAATCCAAAAAGGTGGCCTTTTAATCTTTCCCACCGATACCGTATATGGATTGGGGTGTAGCGCCTTCCATGAGCCTGGTCTTGAGCGGATTTTCTCCATAAAGGGGAGACCAGCATCAAAGCCTCTGCCCACTCTGGTGAGCAGACCTAGCCAGGTGGCTGACCTGATTGCCGGACAAGTCTCTGACCTGGCCAAGGAAATCATCCAGGAATTTTGGCCCGGAGGGCTGACCCTAGTCTTTCCGGCAGGCGAGAAGGTTCCGGCTATGATAAGCGGAGGCTCAGGCACTATCGGCCTTCGGATGCCGAATTGTCAGCTTGTCCTTGATCTAATTGATCTTGTCCAGCTTCCCCTGGTGGCTACCAGCGTTAATAGATCAGGCCAGCCAGGACTCAGAGAGATTAATAAGATCATAGCCGAATGGGCGCCATTTGTCGACTTGATCCTAGATGCCGGACCCCTACCGGACAATCCCGCTTCAACCGTGCTCGATCTAACCACTCAACCCCCTAAGCTGCTAAGAGAAGGAGCCGTGAGTGCTCAAAGACTCAGTCGCTATCTCAAATCAGAGCCTGGAGCGGATCGGAAAACAACTGGCTGACGTTCCAATACTTTTTGAGATCGCTACCCTGGTTGATGAGCTAGGGCTATCCGGCTATTTGGTTGGAGGGGTGGTCCGCGATCTCATTCTTGCCCGGCCGATCAAGGATATAGATCTTGCCATCTCGGCCAGCCCGGAATATTTTCTTAAAAAATTTATCCGAAAATCTGGTGGCCACTCGATCTGCTTAGATAAGAAATTTCTCACCTTCCGCCTCATTAGCAGAAAGATGAAGCAGCGGTGGTTTGATTTTACACCCCTGAGGGGAAACTCCATAGAGGAGGATCTTCGCCAGCGAGACTTTACCATCAACGCTATGGCTATTGATCTTAAAGATTTGCTTGCCTTCGCCATCTCACCGCTGCACCTGATTGATCCTCTCGGAGGATCGAGCGACCTTGCTCAAAAGAGCATTCGGGCAGTGTCAGAAGAGGTCTTTCGGGATGATCCCTTGCGGATTCTGAGGGCTTTTCGCCAGGCAGGACAACTTGCCTTTCAGATTGAGGAAAATACCGAATATCTCATCCGCCGAGACCGAAGCCTCCTAAAGGATACGGCCCCAGAGAGAATCCGCGATGAGCTACTCCTTATTCTGTCACTCGATCAAGCCACGGCCTGCTTTAGTCAGCTTCGGCAAAGCGGCCTTTTGCCTACTCTTTTTTCTCTGGCTCTGCCGCCACCACCTGAAGAAGCAACAACTGGGCAGGGCTCAGAGCCTGGCTCTGAGATTGCGCCCCCTCCCCTTTCTGCTCCGGCCGCGGCCTTTGAGGCTTGGGAAGATAAGGCTATTCGCAAGCTCTCCTCAGTAGAGGAAATCCTCTCTGCCCTTCCGATTCCAGAACATGACTGCCTTGGGCAGATCAGGAGCCTGCTGTCAAAAGTAAGCGGACATCAGATAACCTTTTATCCCCTGCTGAAACTCTCTGCCATCCTCAGCGCTCTGCCGCCCTCCCACCACCAGCAGACAAAGCCAGATAAGGTATGGGATCGGCTTGATTCTTTCCTCAGATGGCTTGCCCTTAGCAACTCGCAGCGAACGTATACCATAGGCTGCCTTCAGGGAATGCCAAGACCTCTTGAGCTCCTCCAGAGCGGATCGGCTGCTCCTCGCTTCTTCTGGCGTTTTTTTCGAGATTTCGGCGATGAGGCTGGCCTCGGGGCCCTGATTCTTAGCCTAGCTAGCCAAAAGGCAGCAGCCGAGACCCCTCCAGAGCGGATCGGCTGCTCCTCGCTTCTTCTGGCGTTTTTTTCGAGATTTCGGCGATGAGGCTGGCCTCGGGGCCCTGATTCTTAGCCTAGCTAGCCAAAAGGCAGCAGCCGAGACCGGCCTTGAGCTGATCGAAGCTTTGGAAGGCCTGTTTAAACAGATGGTCAGCTTCTGGTGCGGGTGGCAGAAGATAAAATCTCACCCCCCTTTTCTTGACGGCAACTTCCTGCTTGATTATTTTCACCTCTCACCAGGTCCCCTGATTGGCCAGATACTTGACGCTCTGGAAGAGGCCAGAGCCGAGGGATCAATTAAATCCAAAGAGGATGCGATCGAGCTGGCCAGGCGATTTTTAGAGGCTAGGCGATAAAGTTTGGTAAGGAGAGCGATGCTTTGAGGTCTTTGGCTCTTGCTCAGGGATGCGGTCAGTTTCTCCCTGAGTGGCTCCAGGGCGAAAAGTGAATTTCCCCCTCCTTAATGCTCTTGACCATAGCCAAGCGCAGGCCGCGCGGCTCTTATCCGATTGGTCGCCTGCTTGAAGGGGGGGAGGTAGACTGACCAGCCAGGCGCCGTAAAGAGCAGCTCACTCCTTTATGCTCTCTTTAAAAGCAGTTAAATTCCCCTAAGATGACGAAAAGATAGGCATTATTCAAGGAGAAAAACAACCAAGGGTTGAGGAGAGTATAGAGGGTCTCAAGGCTCGATGATCGAAAAAGTGCGGCTTTCTCTCTTTGATCTTCTGATTTGTCTTTCCGAAGTCATGGACCTAGTCAGCGATATGGTGGTCAATCACCAGAAGCGAGTCAGCTGTATCGCCCTGCGCCTGGCTACTGAGCTTGGGCTTTCAGCTCAGGAGCAAAATGACCTGATGATCGCCGGAGCACTCCATGACTGCGGTATTTTTTCACTCAAGGGAAAGCTCAATATCTTGCAGTTTGATACCCGTACCTGGCTGCTTTGTGATGACCATGCCGAGATCGGCTATCAGTTGCTGAAAAGCTTTCCTCCCCTCAAAAAAGCAGCTCTCCTGATTCGCTACCATCATCTCCCCTGGCAGCAGGGGCGAGGGAGCGAGCGGGCTAAAGAGCCAATACCCCTTGGAAGCCATATCCTGCATCTGGCTGATCGGATCGATATCTTGATCGATAAGGACCGGCAGATCCTGGGGCAGGTCGAGGAAATCCGCAATAAAATCCGCGAGCGGTCAGGGTCTTTGTTTGTTCCGCTCCTGGTGGAAGCCTTTGAGGACCTTTCTTCAAGGGAATATTTCTGGCTCGATCTCACCTCACCTTTTTTGAACGATATCCTAACCAGGCAAGGTGAGAGGAGGACAAGTATCGAGCTTGGCTGGAGCGAGCTTATGGGCCTCACCAGACTGTTTTGCCAGATCATTGATTTCCGAAGCCCCTTCACCGCGACTCACTCAAGCGGTGTAGCTGCCGCAGCCGAGGCACTGAGCCAATTGGCTGGATTTTCCGAGCAAGAGGCCAGGATGATGAACATTGCCGGGCTGCTGCACGATCTTGGCAAGGTGGTGATCCCCTCCGAAATTCTGGAAAAACAAACCTCCCTGACGAGTGAGGAATTTAACCTAATTCGCAGCCACAGCTTTTATACCTACCGGATTCTTGAAAATATTGCCGATTTGAGCACCATCAACGCCTGGGGCTCTTTCCATCACGAGCGGATGGACGGCCAAGGCTACCCCTTCCACTATCAGGCCAAGGACCTGCCCCTAGGGTCTAGGATTATGGCTGTGGCTGATGTGTTTACCGCGGTCAATGAGGACCGATCCTATCGCCGGGGAATGAATAAGAAAAGCGTTCTGCTGATCCTAAAAAATATGGTTCAGGACAAGGGCCTAGATCCAGGAGTGGTTTCAATCCTAGAGCGACATTATGACCAGATCAATGATCTTCGGATTAGGGCTCAAGAAGCTTCCCATCAGGAGTATCGGGAGCTTTTGCTGCTTCCTCCTGGCTAAGTAAACTCACATGCAACTGCACGGCGCTGCCGCTCTTTGAGCGGGATGCTCGGCTCCAAAGCGGTGGCTTTAACCCACTGCATCCTTTAAGTCTTTTTCTAAGTCTTTTTCATCAATCGATCAGCATTCCCGAAGTTAGTAACCACATAAGTGCCGCTTCGAGGATCGATCCGCAAAGACACCAGGCCCCTTTTCTCCGCATCTTCCAGCAGCTCGCTAAAATTCCGATACCCATAAGCGGACTCAGTGAAGGATGGACTCTTTCGTTTCATGGTATCCTTAATCATGGATGACCAGAGTATTTCCTTGTTCTCCCGCATCAAGGCAGCCACCGAGTCGATCAACAACTGCAAGCCTGGCCGTTTGATCTTAGGTGTGTTCTTGGGCAGCTTGGGAGGGCTGGTATCCTTTTGCTCCAGGTCCTCATAGTAGATAAATTCATCGCAGTTGCCGATCAGGAGCGCCGAAGTTGATCGCTTCATCCCCAGGCCAATGACCCGCTTTCCATTTTCCTTTAACTTGGATACTAGGGGAGAAAAATCGCTGTCTCCTGAGACAATGACAAAGGTATCAATGTGCTCCTTGGAGTAGCAAAGATCCATAGCATCTACGCACAGCCGGATATCGGCGGAGTTTTTCCCGGCTGCCGAGCGCTTAGGAATCTCGATCAGCTCAATGCCATATTCATGAAGGCTGCTCTTGTAATCGCTATATTTTCCCCAGTCAGCATAGGCCTTCTTGACAATAATCTTTCCCTTCTCCACCAGTCGCTCTAATACCTTCTGAATATCAAATTTGTTCCTGCTCTGGTTTTTTTCTCTCTCCTGCTGAAAACCAAGAGCCAGGTTTTCAAAATCAATAAAAACTGCCAGAGCATGATCCATCTGCTCGGTTTGATTCATAATTTCTCTTTCCTTACTCCCTGCCTCTGAGATAATTCTTTTTTTCAACATCAGCCGCTCTTACCCTTCCCTCCCCTCAAAAGCTCATCACCCCTGCTCTTCCTCATCACTCACCTCATCCAGCTCTCCATTATCCAGCTCCCGCACCCTGCTAGCTCTATCAACTCTCCCTTCCCTCCCACAGCTTCCAGCACTTACACTTACGGCGTCAGCAGCAGCATGGCTTTGAGCTATCTTCAGCAGGCGGAATATTTCCCGCGAAAAGCGCTGATTGCGGCTTTGGCGAAATTTTTCAGCCAAAAATCTAAGCCTGTCAAGGTCAATCTCTGGAAACTCCTCCTGTACCAGGAGCAGAGCCTCCTCCTCTTCCTCCTCATGAAGAATCCGATCCCGAAGCCGCGAAAGTCTCTCGGAAATTGCCTCCTGCCTCAAGCTAGATTCCCTGGTCTCCTCAAGAAAATCGAGTAGGGGGGAAACTTCAGTATCTCGCAGACACTTGGCCAGATACTTAATTTGCCGCTTCCGGGCATTGAGCTTGCTGATGAGTTGGGCGGCCCTGATTTGCTCCCTGATCTCCTGCTCACAGGGAAGCTGAGATAGGATCGAGGCTGGCAGACTCACCAGCTCCCGAGCCAACTCTTCTACCATCCTGGCCTGCCGCTTTTTCTGTGTTTTTGAAATCTCCATGCCGAATATTAATCCTCATCTCCTCTTTAAAAATCCCTTGAGGGTATCCTTTAGGACATCCTCAACCGAGGATGGCCGCCTTGGCTTTGCCGAACCGCCATCTTTTTTCTGAACCTCTTTCGAAGCTTCCCCTTGGCCATCCTTCTCTTGACCGCCTTTTTCCAATAGTCGGTCAAGGAACTGTTTTTGAAGTTTTTCCTTCAGCTTCTCTTCCAGTTTTTCCTTGACCTTCTCTTCTTCCTTCCTTACCTTCTCCTGCATTCCCCGGCTAATGGCTGCAAGGTCAACCTTGAGAGCAGGCCGCATCAGGGTTCCGCCGGCCTTGACCGGTATCACTGTCCAGCCCCGCTCGTCAGTCAAATTCAGATATTGGCTTAGAAGCATCTTATTGGTCTGCAAGATACGGGGCGAGATCCTAACCATGATCTCCATACTCAAAGAACTGTCAAGACCGATTGTCCCTCGTGGCTCAAGAACATAATCCTCCCTGACCAGATCAGAATCAAGGTGAATCTTCCCCTTCTCCACAGCCACCTTGCCCTTCATGGTCTTAAATATCAGCTCCTCCCAGTTGGCTACCGGCAGTAGGGAAAAGAGAGCTTTGCCAAGCTCGGTATTCTGAACCTTCCCTTCGGCAAGCTCAAAATTGCCAGTAAGATTTAAATTTTGCTGGATTTTCTCTTTTTCTTTTCCCTCTCCGGCTAGATCTATCTGTCCGGTAAATTTTCCCGAAAAAATGGGTGCATACTTGGGCGCTAAAGCCAAAAGCAGCTCATGCACAGAGATGGATTTTAGGCTGACCGTGGACGAGTAGGCTGTCTTGTCCACATCCAACATGCCATCGGCGGCAATCACTCCCTGGCCGAAAACTTCGGCCCGCAGATTCTGCCACCGCAAGATATCATTTTGCAGCGAATAAGCAAGATCGACATTATGGAGCGCTAGGCTCTTATAGCTGGCTCTGGCTAGATGCACTTTACCCGAGGCCGAGATCTTTTTCCCTGCCGAATCAGCCGAGGGGCTCTTTTGGGGAGCTTTTTCGGCCACTCCTTCGCCCTCTTGGGTTAGGGCTTGAGCACTGGCCAAAACCTCATCAAGGCTTACCTGCCGAGAGGCTACATCCATCTGAACAATCGGCGTCTTTTGGTAATTGGCAATCTTTCCCTTAAGGGAAAGATCAGACTTTGGCAGGGAAATATTAACATTGTCAATGGTTAGCTCCTGCTCAGTGAAGCGTGTCCGGCCATCGAGCTGCAAGATAGGGCAAAGGCCATCCGCCGACTGCTTAAGCCGGCTGCCTGACCCCGTTCTATCCTTAGCTGAAGCTGCTGAAGCTAAAGAGCCGCCTCCTCCTGCTGCCTGCTTGAGCACAGAAGCTTCTTTTGGCTTAATCCTAACCTTTTGCCAAGCCGCCTCTCCCTGATAGTGTAGGGTTGAGAGCTCGGTTGGATTTCCAGATACAGTGGCCACTATGGTGGCCACTCCCCCCTGCTCGAGCTTGACCTTGCTCAGCCAGGGTGAAAGATCCGCAGGCATTGCCTGGTAGAGCCTGGCTAGATCTTGAATCTGAGACTCTACCTTAATATTCATAGCTGGCTTGTGCAGATAATCAAAGACGCTGCCAGACAGCATCGCCTGAGAGCCAGGAAGGGTAGCCACTAGCCGTGGAATCTGAACGCTCCGAAGGTCAAACCGCACACTCCCATCAAGACTTGGTGAGAGCGAGGCATAAGGCTGATAAAGGAGCTTGACCCCGGACAGCTTAGCCTGTCCAAAAAAGGCCGTGGAATCAGCCTGAGCCTGATGCTCTCCCCCCACCTCTCCCCTGCGCCTTAGACCAGCCTGCAAGTCAACTACTCTGCCGCTTATGGCTATCTTCTCTAAAGCCTTTGGCCTCAAGGCTAAAGGGATGGCGGCCATGAGTTTGCCAAGATCAACATCTGGAGCAGAAAGCCTCAGATCAACTGTCCGATCTGCTGTGGTGAAGTTTGCTATCTGGCCGTTGATTTGAGTGGGAATTTGGGCAACCATAAGGTTTATCCGCTCAACTCTCAGAAGATGCTGGCTCATATCCGCCTTGATAAGGTAATCCCCAGCCAGGGCAGGCATCTTGATCGGCTCGCTGGTCGAGGTGATACGAGGAGCGATAACTTTTAAATCATCCAGGCTGATTGTGCCCTCGACCTGCGCCTTATTCTCTGCCCCTACAGCCACGATTCGGCTAGCCAGATCAAGCCGCGAAGAAAGCACACTCATCGGTATAGCTTGGCCATAGTAGGCTGAGAGAATTTTAAGATCTAATGAGTCAACCTTAACCTGAAGATCAAAGGCGGACGCCCCAGGATCGACCTGACCGCTGACCTCTAGCCTAGATTCCTCACGACCAGGAAGCTCTGCCGACAGGCTCAAGGTCAAAGGATTGGTCAGGGAAATATCCTCAGCGGTGAAGTTAACCTTCTTAAGTAGGAAAGAAGAGGCCTGATGAGCTGATTGGTCGATAAAAGTAAGCTCGCCATCTCGGATTTCAACCTCAGAGATAAGAGGGATGAAGGCTTGCTCAGAAGGCTCAGGCTCCTTAGATTCTGTACTTTCAGCCTTGATTTTGGCCAAAATATCACTGAAGTTGAATGCCCTTTGCTCATTTATACTAATCAGGATCTGAGGCCGGATAACTCGTACCCGATGGATGATCAGCTTCTTTTTAAATAATGGCCAGAAGGCATATTTTAAAACAAACTCATCGGCAGACAAAAAGGCGCGCTCACCAAACTCAGGATTATCCTGAATACTGACCTTTGAAATCTCAATGCCGGTGAAGATATTGATCTTAACATCCTCTATCGAGATCTTTCTACCCAAGGCCTTCTCAGCATATGGCAAAACCAACTCCTTAACCCTATCCGAGGTAAGCCAGATCTTAATGACGATGCTAAGAGCAACCAACAAAAAAGCTAAAGCAGTGAGAGAGAAAACGGCAACCTTGATTCCTCTCTTCATGATCCATCAAGTCTCCTTTGCAGCCAATAATACCTTATTCGAGATAAGGTTAGTATATCACAGCAGAAAAATAACACAAAATCTTTTTTAAAGATGAACCTCTGTGCCGCCGGGCGATTCCATAAGAAATTGGTTAGCCGATAATATCCAGGGAAAGCTATGTCCAAACCCTCGGCCATTACATTATTGCTCATGTCTATCATTCGTGAACACCGGAATCCCGGTAATTTTACCTCTGGATTTCTGTTTTCGCGGGAACGAGACGGCATACTGAAATTACCTGGCTTTCCAATGAAAATGGACATAAGCGTACTTTATGATAAATAAAAGGTGCTTGCGCTGCCAGAGTAAGTTTTGATCTTTATGGGGTCAGACACTTATTAATTGAGGGATACTTATTAATTGAGGGATACTTCCTCTACACTTTTGCAGAAATTTCTTATCGCCTTGAAATCCTTGAAAGTTACCTCTAATAGCAAATCCAGTAAAATCAAGGCCTTGGAGAAAAAGTGCAAAAGCATAGTACTTCCTTAAAAGGTAAAAAATGAGGATGGCGCGGTAGGTCAAGGGAAGGATCAGGGCCTTTAGGCCAAAAATCAGGACAAGGGAACCAAACTACAGTCTATTTTACAATCACCCTCCCGCCTGGGGAAGTGGGTTCTGTAGCTCTCGGTCTGAAATCTCCTCCGTCCAATCACCCTCCCGCCTGGGGAAGCGGGTTTCTTTGGCTATTCCGTGTATACTCTCAGCTATAATCACCCTCCTGCCTTGGGAAGCGGTTGATGCCCAAAAACAGACACCCCAGGAGAGAAACAATCACCCTCCCGCTTGGGGAAGCGGGAGGGTGAAGAATAAGGAAGAAAATGAAGGCAGCTCCCATCCAAGATGGCTCGATATCCAAATCAAAGAATCGAGCCTATATCCGAGCCTATATCAAAAAATCTAGCCTATAGATAGTGTTATAAAAGATAGAGTGTTATAAACACCCGGCCTCAATCAAGGCAGTTTGGCAATTCAAGGTATTTGCGAAAGATACAGATAGCATCACCGGGAGTAACCGTACCATCATGGTTTACATCTGCATGAGCAGGACAAGGGCCAAGCTCAAGGTAGCACCGGAAGGCTGAGATGGCATCCCCAGGGGTGATTACTCCATCGGCGTTCAGATCACCTGCTAGAAGAAAGCGATCAGTAAACCACCTGCTGGTGTGAGTCGCCTGTACCCTGGCCAGCAGAACCCCCTCCTCAGAGGCCGTGATTGCGATCCCCTCGCCCTGCTCAGGATTAGGTCTAAAGAGCTCTCTCTGGCCTCCTACTCCCTCAAAGTAAATACCATACAGCCCAGGTTTGGGCTGCCACTGTCCATTTGCGGCCAGCTCAAAGTCATCCTCATCTTTGGCTACCAGGGCCTCGATATCAGCCAAGACTACACCAGGCTCCTGAATCTTTCTCTGGAGAGCCTTATGGAGGGGGACAAAAATGATGATAGGCTCAGCCTCAGGGCTGCGTAAAAAGCCAGCTTGAGGATCAGGGGGATTATACTCTACCCGCCTGCCCTCCTGGTCGGTAAAATGGATATCCACAATTAGTCTGTCAGGATCATCGAAACTCTGCCGACAGTCAATGGTCAGCACAAACCTTTGGTTCGGATCAACCCGCTCCTCTCTCCTGCCCTGCTCATCAACCCTGGCCAAAAAGGCAGGGTCGATATTGGCGACATTAAAAGAGGTTTTTACCTGCACCTCCCGCTGCCCGCTCTCATCCTCTTGAGCCCCGCCGCTTACCTCTTGGCGGCTGCTACTGTGCTGAGTGTCAAGGGCCATCGTCATCACTACTGGAATCTCAGCCTGGGTAAGCAAAGCCCTAAGATCTAGCTCCGCCACGCTCTGCCCTATAAGCTTCTCCTGCTGCCTCCGATCGACTCTAAACAGCCGGCTGAAGGTCGCCACCACTTTGGGCAAACTACCTCCCCCAGTATCCTCAACCACTTCTCCCCGCACACCTACCTGATAGGCAATGATCTGATTTGTGCCGCTTTCGGTGATCTTGGTCATAATATGCCTAGCCGAAGCCGGATCATCCAGATTCCCCAAGGGAATCTGAACTCTGAGATATTGAGTGCCAAACACCGGATCCTTCACCCTGGCTGGCTCTACCACCACTGGATAAAGCCTTGCTCCGCTTGGTGAGTCAGGATGGTCAGGCAGACCATTTTGATCCTGATCATCCTCACGGCTAAACAAGACTAACCTGAGGTATCGGCTAGACCAGTCCTCTGCTCTACCATCAGGGCCATGATATTGGAAATTCAAGATCAGCCTGTGGCCCTCGGTCGGATCATGCTCATCTTGCCGAACAAGAAAAACCGATGGGCTAGCCTGCTCAGCCAGAACTATCCGGCCAAGATTCAGCCAAGAGCCTCCCCCGCCATCATCAGAGGAAGCTATAGTCATAACCGCACTCTGATACCCAGCCGCCTGAGCCGTTAGGGTATACCCTCTTCGAGGAACGAAAAAGGTAAAGGGGCCGCTTGCCGGCAAGGTTATCCGGCGACTGAGCGAATGCTGAGAGCTGTCCTCTCCAGAGAGGAAAAGCTCAATCCAGCCTGCTCCTGCCTCAACCGATCCTGTGATCAGGCACTGATCCTTAGTCGGTCTGGTCAGATTGAGATGCTGGGTATTCATTCCCTCAGCAAGCTGGATGCTCTGGCGCAGGGGCTCAAATTTTCCAAAATGCTCTGCATCCTCTCGCAAGCTATCGTCTGAAGAATCAATATCAGTAACCACAATCGTATAGGCTCCCTCATCCAGTCCCCGAATCCTATAGCGACCGGAGGCGCAGTCAATCTCAATCGGCCTAACTGCCGAATGGCCTGAGCTGAACATGCCCTGATATAACCAGGCTTCACTGCTGGCCACAAGGCGATTGGTAGTCTTGCTGATCAGGTCGATCCTGATCGGCAGTATCTCCCTGGCCGCGGGGAAGATGCATCGGCCCTCATCACCACATCGAAGCTCTCCCTCAAGGGACGAGGCCGCCCTGACATGGATCTTCCCCTGCTGAATATCCTCAGCTTGAAGCGCAGGAGCCTGAGCCCGCAGGGTAAGATCGAAATCACCTGGCTTGAGAAGCTTTGCTCCTATGCTCAGATCAAAAGAAAAAGCTGGCCCGGCTTCGCCTTCTGTCAAAACCTTGCCAGCAAGATCTTGCAGGCTCCACTGCCATCCGACCTCAAATGGGCTATTAACCCGAGCAAGGTAATGATAGTCTGCACCAGAGCTGACTATTAAGGGAGGAGTGCTATCGATGAAAATCAGCCGAGGGGCCCTGGCCGAGACAGCCTGACTGCCACTAGGCTGACTGCCAGCCGAAAGGCCAGTATCAGTCACCTGGCTCTTAAGGTAAAATCCTAGCCCAAGCTCACTGCTCAAGCACTGAGGCTTATATCCCCTGGCCTTTAGGGTCGCTGTCCTGGTTAAGGTTATCGGGCCAGTGTAGAGAATCGACTCACCAGTAGGCTCACTCCCATCTAAAGTGTAGCGGATTTCAGCCCCGTCAGTAGGACAGGTCAAAGAAACCGAAACAGTGTCACCAAAAACGACAAATGCCGGAGAAAGCACAGGTTTAGCTACCCGGCATTGGGGGGTAAAGGTATAATTTCCCCCTTGAGTCAGATCAGAAATACTTCTTGAGTCCTCAAATACGCATCCATCTTCGGTCTGGATATCGATCAAAACCAAATCATTATCTGTGATCCAGAGAGGATCACCACTAGTTGAGGCTTTCAAATCAGCCAGGTTAAAGAACCAGACTCCCTTATCGTTGGTCAGAGTAGTCAGGGGTGAGGATGAGGCCATGCCCTGGTTGACCACTACTGAGACGGCAGCTCCAGACAGGGGGCTTTTATCATCCTTTTGAACTCTACCGCCGATGAAAAAATTTGGGCCCGGCTCTCTGACCGGAAAGGTCTTGAACTGGTAATATCGCCCCTGGTTATTATCGACTGATGCCCCGGACTGGATCTCATAATAATATGTTTGATCAGGTTTTAGACCACTCAACTTAACCTGGTGAATTTTTCCCGCCCGCTGGTCAAAGGCGGCTAAATAGTTCGTCAGCTGACTATCCGTGCCGTAGTGCACCTGCCCTATTGTACTGACGTTAGTTCGCCACGAGATGGTGATTGATCTTGCGGCCAGGTTTGACTCTCTGATATCGGAAATCGTAACCTCTCTTCCCTCTTCCTGATGCTGAGAGGCGGGCAAGACAACCACCCTCTGTTTCTGGGTGGTAACATTACCCTGGCCATCATGGTAGGTCCAGGTTACGGTATACAAGCCACTTGTGGTGTAGACGAGAGGATCAGTAGTCGTAGCCAAAACCCTCCCCACACAGTTATCAGTAGCCGTAGGCGGGATCAAGGTAATTGTTCCCTCAGCTACTAATGCCGGAAGAGGATCGATATCCGGAACAGGGGGATAGATGTCAGCCACTAGCTCAGGCTGGCACTGATCAGTGAGCCAAAATCCGCCCCCCTCACTTCCAGCCGCATCAATCTCACCCTGGATTTCATCGCCCTGGATGCCACCTGGTGCATAAGATTCATAAGAAAATGGTTCTGCTGACCGGGCTTGAGGAACCTTGCCTGCCAGCCCTCCGAAAACTACAATAAGCAAAAAAAATAAGCTGGCTGAAACTAAAGACTTCTTCATAGCTCTTTCCTCCATCTGATGCCTTACATTGTTGCTTTTTATCTGCCGGCTGCCTACATTATTGTTTTTTTTATCTTCCGATTAACCTTATACTTACCTCCCTGAGGGGAATAGCCGCAATTTTGGCGATTAACTTTCCCTCTCGCTCATAACTCCCCTCATTTTGATGAGAATAAGCATTCTCTGATAAATAAATCAAATGCTAAAAAGCTAATTTAAATTTTTTCAATTATATATAACAAATAGCATAAAGATAGAGATCAAGTCAATAACAAAACTCGATCTTCCATGTTTTTCATCTTTAACTTATCATAAGCTGATATGATATTGCCGATTCTGGTATAACTAAGTGGTTCTTTCGCTAACAAAGTGCGCAAGCGGCGGCGGACACAAGGTCCACACCTAGAAGTAGCTTATCCGCCCCTACAATTGATAGCGTAATTGATCCGGCGAAAGAACCACTAAGACAATTGCAAGGAAATTAATTATAGGGTATGATTAAGATATGAGTATCTATTATTCAGTAATAAAAAGAGACTATGGAGGGATAATTAAAGGTGTCTGGAAAACAGATAAGCGTCACTGATGAAGTAAATCTCCTCCTCCAAGTGATGCCGCCACGTATTCGCCAGGCGATTGAAGAAAGAAAGCATACCGATCTTTTGCTTGAGATTGTGATCGACCTGGGAAGACCTCCTGAGATGAGGTTTTTGGATCACATGGAGGAGTTGCCAATAGATAATATCACCCGCGAAGACATTGATTATGTAGTTTCAGGAGTCGGTAAATTTGGAGAAGACAACCGGGCAGGAATCGAGCGGACGCTACACCGCATCTCGGCTATCCGTAACCGAGCAGGGACGATTATCGGCCTGACTTGCCGGGTTGGCCGAGCCGTGTTCGGCACGGTGGATATTGTCCAGGATGTGATTAAGAGCGGTGAGTCTCTCTTGCTTCTTGGCCGCCCCGGTGTAGGTAAGACTACGATCTTACGGGAGGCAGCCAGGGTGTTGGCCGACGATCTTGGCAAGCGGGTGGTTATCGTTGATACTTCTAACGAAATAGCTGGTGATGGTGATATTCCCCATCCAGGCATTGGCCGGGCGCGTCGGATGCAGGTTCCCTCTCCTGATCGTCAACATGCGCTTATGATCGAGGCGGTAGAGAATCACATGCCCGAAGTAGTAGTCATTGATGAAATCAGCACTGAGGCTGAAGCTATGGCCGCCAGGACCATTGCCGAGCGGGGCGTGCAGCTCATAGCCACTGCTCATGGGAATACCCTGGCCAATTTACTGCAAAACCCTACCCTCTCCGACCTGGTCGGAGGTATCCAGGCGGTTACTCTCTCTGATGAAGAGGCCAGACGCCGAGGTACCCAGAAAACAGTGCTTGAGCGAAAAGCTCCTCCGACCTTTGATGTTTTGATCGAGATCCAGGACAAGGACCGGCTGGCCGTCTACCATGATGTAGCCTCCATGGTCGATGATTTTCTGCGTGGAATGCACGTTCAGCCAGAGCTAAGAGTCCGCAAGGAGGATGGTGAAATCGAGATTATTCAGCCGACCGTGCAACCCCAAGCTCCGGCTCAGCCTGTCTTTCAGCAGGAGATAGCTGCTGTGAGGCAGGGCATGACCTCTATGGCCAGCTTTCCCCCAGGAGCAAAGACCGTGCGGATTTTCCCCTATGCTGTGAGCCGCAGCCGACTGCTGAAGGCTATCCATAAATTCAGACTGCCCGCCACTGTGGTTAACAATCTCGATGAGGCAGACCTGGTCCTGATCTTGAAGTCGCCCAAGAGGGTTCAGCCTAAACGCCTTCGCGAGGCTCAAGCCAGAGGCTTGCCCATTCATCTGATCAAGAATAATACTCTGACCCAGATTGAAAATTTCCTGCGCTCGACCTTCCCAGACAGCGGTAACGGACATGGGGAAGAGGAGCAAGATGCCCTGCGAGAAGCTGAAGCGGCCGTCAGTGAGGTTCTAAGACATGGGCATCCGGTAGAGCTATCGCCTCAGAACAATTACCTGCGTCGGCTGCAACACCAAGTCGCCGAGCGCTCTGGGCTTCCCTCAGAAAGCAAGGGCAGAGAGCCGTATCGTCGGGTAGTGATCTACCCCCTGTAAGCCTCTTCTGCCCTTGAAAATAAACCGAAGGGCAATTGCATTAATGCAATCGCCCCTAAAATAACCTACTTCTGCTCTTGACGAGCGCCTCTTGCAGATGCTCCCCATTATATCCTGTCCTAGTACGATCTTGACGGATTACCATAAAGTGGAGTTTCTCATTTACCAGCTTCCAGGGCGAAAAAAGGCTTTTTCCGCTCGTATCTCCCACTTTAACCTATTGTTTTCGCTCTTATATATCAGACACCATAAACCCTATATCAGAACAACCATAAACCCTCGAAGGGGCTTAGCTCTTATTAGGGTTATGTCTCTTAATGGTAGCTAATAAATAAGAGCTATTGTTTTTTTACCTGGGAAACATCTTCGCCTCTTGGCTTATAGGTTGACTAACTTGACTGAAACCACATTAGGCAGCTCTTTGAACTTTTGCAACATATCCTGATCCACGTGATTATCAATATTCAAAACCGAGATAGCCTTGCCGCCCGGCTTTTGCCGGCCAAACTGCATGCCGGAGATATTGATGCCAGCCTTACCAAGCAGACTGCCGATATCACCAATAACTCCTGGTTTGTCGATATTTGAAAAAACCAGCATCTTTTCGGTCAACATGACCTCCACTGCAAAGCCGTTGATATTGACAATCCGGGGATTTGCCTTGCCAAACAGAGTTCCTGAAACCGTATTAGTTCCCTGGTCAGTAACCAGGGTCAGGGTGATCAGGTTGGTAAAGTCGCCAGTTGCGGTCTCTTTGATTTCCTCAACATTGATTTCCCGCTCCTTAGCCAGAATTGGAGCATTCACATAGTTTACCGTCTCCTGGAGAATGGGTTTGAGTAAACCCATCAAGGCAGCCACCGTTATCGGGGCCACATCGTAATTCAAAACCTCGCCGTGAAAGCTGACCGTGAACTTTTGCATCCGACCATCGCTTATCTGAGATAGCAGGCTGCCCATATTTTCAGCCATACTGACATAGGGCTTAATTCCACTCAGCACCTCCTGCGGGATCGAGGGAGCATTGACCGCATTGCGAATGGTACCGTTTTTCAGAAAATCAACTATCTGATCGGCTATGGCCACGGCTACATTATCCTGAGCTTCTTCGGTAGAGGCACCAAGATGCGGAGTGCAAATTACATTGGGAAGCTTGATCAGGGGATTATCGGCTGGCGGAGGCTCCTGCTCGAAAACATCCAGGGCCGCTCCAGCCACTTTTCCGCTCTGGAGCGCTTCGGCCAAGGCCGCCTCATCCACAAGTCCCCCACGGGCGCAGTTGATGATCCTGACCCCATTTTTCATCTTCTGAATGGTTTGCCGGTTGATCATGTACGAGGTTTCGGCATTTTTGGGTACATGAATGGTGATTATGTCGGATTGAGTGAAAATGGTCTCAAGGTCAACTAGCTCTACCTGGAGTTTGCGGGCCGCCTCCTGAGAAATATAGGGATCGTAGGCAATCACGTTCATGAACAGACCCTTAGCCCGTTTGGCCACCTCGGTTCCGATCTTTCCAAGACCGATTATGCCCAAGGTCTTATTAGTAATCTCAATCCCCATAAATTTTTTCTTCTCCCATTTTCCTTCCTTCATGGAGGCAGTGGCCTGAGGGATATTTCTCACCAGGGAAAGAAGAAGACAGATGGCATGTTCAGCCGTAGTTACACTGTTTCCTCCAGGGGTATTCATGACGATAATACCCCGCTTGGAAGCCTCGGCCACATTGATGTTATCAACACCACTTCCTGCCCGGCCAATGACTTTCAGGTTTTTAGCCGCAGCCAGCACCTCGGCCGTAACCTTGGTTTCACTACGAACCACCAAGGCATCATAAGCACCAATGCAGGAGAGCAGCTCCTGGGGACTCATCCCAACCTTGACCTCAACCTCAATTCCCTCTTCCCTTTTAAATATTTCGATTCCCTTTGGGGATAGTTTGTCGCTAATTAGAACTTTCATCTTTTGCTCCTTCTCATTTGCTATTTCTCATAAGATATTCCCGTTTAAGGTATTCCCGTTCATAATGAATGTTACCTATCCTACCGCTCTTGTCTCGGATTTCCAGGCTGGGGGAGAAAAATCGCTATCTCTTGCCAGATAGCCATCCGGCATAAGGTATAACCTCCTGCCGCAGGGTAGGTTAATCAGGGTATCCCCCTATTAATCATGCTGGCTTAAAATAATCATGCTGGCTTAAAACCTAACATCCTGCCACAGGCAAGGTAATCATGAAACTCGACTTCCCCTCACTCCCCTCAAGTGTCTGAAATGTTCCCTGGTGCTGGTGAAGGATTCTTTTAACTAGACCGAATTCTGCTATTGCCTCATCCGCCTCACCAATAGACGAGATTGAGGCTTCGTTCAAAGCTAGCTGTCCAGGAAACTGTATTTGGATGGTGTGCATCCGTGCAGAAGTGTCAGTTGAGGTCTTGATCTCTATCGGCGATAAACTACGATTGTTTTTTAGCCACCTATGCCCACAAAAGAGGAAAAGGTTAAGCAAGACCAACTGAAGAGCTAAAAAATTCCCCTTGATCACTAGGGGGCTAGATAGAGAGTAGCGGTCGATGATCCCAGAGAAGGCTTGATCTCCAGTTAAGTCTTGAGCTAAAGTTATCGTTTCCCGAATGAGCGCAGTGAGATCAATCAACTCAAAATCGGTCCTATTTGTCCTAGCAAGCTTTAGAATCGCCTGAATAAGCCTTTTTATTTTATGAACTTCCTGATTCAAAAGAGTAATATTCTCATCCTGAGAATAATTCATTTCTAGGAAATTTAGCCCTAGCAGTATCCCTTGAATGGAATTGTTAATCTCATGAGCGATTCTATTAGTCATAAGCCCAAGAGTGAAGAATTTTTCCAAATATAAGGATGATGGAAATTGAACCCCTTGATTTTCTAAATCCTTCATGATACGGATCTCTTCTCTTATTCCTAATCTCTTCCTTATCTCTCTAAAAATACTACACTTTTGCAGAAATTTCTTATCGCCTTGAAATCCTTGAAAGTTACCTCTAATAGAAAATCCAGTAAAATCAAGGGTTCGGAAAAAAGTGCAAAAGCATAGAATATAAATACAAAAAATATAAATACGCATCCCTTCCCGATTGCCTACGTCGGCAAGAAGGATAAATTGTTCAAATTTCCCCGGATAGTCAAGACAGTGCCCTCTCTGCCCTGCGGCGGCAGAATGTTTACCAGAGGGCCAAGCTTCTCTTTCATCTCCTCACTGAAACGAAGACTTACCCTGAGCTTGAGGTAGCTTCTGGCTATCTCCTTATTAAGCTGAAGGTCTCCTGTGATCTGAGCCTGAAGATCATCCCCCAGAATGCGCATGGATCGAATTTTTACCTTACCCTCGCTAAGGCTGCCCTGCCCATTGATCTGACGAAAACTAAAGCTTGGGAAGCTCATGATCTGAACATTTCCCGACGCAACCTCAAAGTTATAGTCTCCTGACAGGGCTTCAAGGCTGTTTTTCTCTACTTTTATTCTGGCCTGGCCGGAAAGCTCTCCACTGATATGGATATTAAACAGATCGCTCAACTGCTTTAGGCTACCTAACTGTATTCCCTGCCCTTGACAGTTTAATTCCCGAAGATAATGCGGCTTAAAAAGGTCAAAACTGCCCACCCCTCTGAAGCTCCCCTGATAGAGCTTGAGATTGAACAGTATCCCCAGCTTTCTAAGGAGAAGCTGACCGTATTTTGGCTCTATCTGCACCGTGTCAATCTGAAGATGGGGAAACGCTTCAGCCCTGGCTTCTTTTTTGGTAATTGTAAAATCTTTCAGCTCTACCCGATCCGGGAACTTGACCAGAAACTCTTTGGCTGCAAAAAGATAGTCAGACTGCTCGGAAAATCGGTAAAGAGCCTGGCGAACCACCTTCTCCTTGGGGAAAAGAGCCAGGCAAAAGATTCCAAAGCTCACGATACCATATATAAGTAACAAAATTAAATATTTTCTTGAAACCTCATACTGCTTGGTCATTTAACAATCAGCCCTAGAGTGAATATTCTAAATAACATGGCATATCGGGGGCGAATAACATAAAAGCCTTACCCCCTCAACCCTCCCATCGCGGGGAGGGAGCTATAGCCTTTGGCTCCGCTTTAGCGACTCACAGGAGTCGCCCCTCCCATCAAGAGGGAGGGAAATTATGGGGAACATCTGGGAATATCGAATAAGATTTGCACTTTATTAAGATATGTGCTATTATACAATTTCTTTAGGTAAGAATCTATTAGAAAATTATCGAAACGACAGAAAAAAAGGAGCGATGATCAATGTCCAGAAGATGCGATATTTGCGGCAAAGGTTCTCAATTCGGTAATACCATAAGTCATGCTCATAACAAAACAAAAAGGCGCTGGTTTCCCAATATCCAGAAGATCAGAGTGCTGGTAAATGGTGCTGCTCGTCGGCTAAATGTCTGCACCCGATGTATCCACAAGGGAAAGATCGAGAAAGCTGTCTGAAAGCTGCTGGTTGCTCTCTAAAAAAATTCCTCAGCAAGGAGATTCTCCTGTAAGGTGCGGCTCTTTCTTCCGATGCTGTGATTATTACGCTATGATCATTTACTATGATCAGTATGATCTCTTGAGATGATCTTTTGAGTTGGGTTCGGCTTGATAGCCGAGCCCATCTTCTCGGTTAATTTGGTTAACTTTTTCCCAATCAGCTAATAATTCTGGTTGGCGAGGCATGTGGTTCCATCTTATTTTGGGAAAGATATGAGCTTGCCCGCTCGACTTCGATCACATCTCTGATCATCTTGATAGAGTTGATCACCTTTTCCAATTGCTTAAGATTAGTAATTTCCAGGGTAAATCTACACCTTGCAGAGGCATCTCGGCCTGTTTTCACATCTGCGGTAATGATATTGATCGAGGCTTCGGAAATAGCCGCCGTGATCTTGGCCAGCATGCCTGGCTTGTCAGCACAGCGAACGTTGATCTCAACCTGATATGGGACATCTCCCTGTACGTCCCAGGTGGCCTCAATCAGGCGCTCGGTACCGTAGAGAAAAGGATCGACATTAGGACAGTTGGCCCGATGTACGGAAACCCCGCGTCCTCGGGTAATAAAGCCTACGATTTTATCCCCTGGGACCGGATTGCAACATTTGGCAAACCGGGCCATAACATCATCCACTCCTTTAATCTTAACTCCTTCTCCTTTGCGCTGGGTAATCTTGTTAATTACCTTTTTCAGCTTTGAGGGCTCAGACTTAAGCTGAAGCGTCTCCTGGGGAAGAATCTCACTGAGAATCTGCCGAGCGGAAATCTTTCCGTAGGCAATATCGACCATGAGCTCATCCGTATCTACCAGGCCAAATCGGTTAGCCACTTTCAGAAGATCACCCTTTTTCTGAAGCTTCAGATAGCTCAAACCATATTTGGCAAGTTCCTTGTCGAGGATTTCTCGGCCAAGAGCAAGGCATCGCTCCTTCTCTTCGGTTTTGAGCCAGCGCTTTATCCGTTGAATAGCTCTGGTAGTCTTGACGATTTTCAGCCAATCCCGGCTTGGATGATGGTTAGGCGAGGTGATAATCTCAACAATATCCCCAGTTTTCAGCCGATAGCGCAAGGGAACCATCCGGCCATTGACTTTGGCTCCAACGCAGTGATGCCCGACCTCGGTATGGATAGCGTAGGCAAAATCAATGGCTGTGGCATCCTGCGGAAAACTCATCACCTTGCCCTTGGGAGTAAAAACAAAAACTTCATCGTGGAATAGGTCCACCTTCATCATATGAAGAAACTCGCTGGGATCTTTAAGATCCTGCTGCCACTCCATAAGCTGCCTCAGCCAGACAAACCGCTCATCATATGATTTATCCAGTTTATCCCTTTCCTTGTAACGCCAGTGAGCAGCGATTCCCTCTTCGGCTGTGCGGTGCATGTCATAGGTCCTGATCTGAATTTCCAGGGGATGTCCCCCTGGGCCAATGACTACGGTATGCAGAGATTGATACATATTGGGTTTTGGCATGGCGATGTAGTCATCAAATTCACCAGGCAGAGGGGGCCAGATCGAATGCATTAATCCAAGAGCTGCATAGCAGTCCCGGACATTATTGGTAATAATCCGAATACCCATCAGATCAAAAACTTCATCAAAGCTGATCCCTTTTCGCTTCATCTTCTGGTAGATGCTGTACAGATGCTTGGTTCGGCCAGAAACGATGCCCTCGGTATTATACTCTTTAAGCTTAGCCTGGATGATCTTAATCGCCTCATCAATAATTCCCTGCCGCTGCCGCACGCCCTCGGTAACTTTGCGGGACAGCTCGGCGTAGACTTCCGGCTCCAGATACTTTAAGGCCAGGTCCTCAAGTTCTGATTTCACCTTAGCGATTCCCAGCCGATTGGCAAATGGAGCGTAGATATCCATAGTTTCCTGGGCGATGCGAATCTGTTTTTCTCTCGGCAGATACTCCAAGGTGCGCATGTTATGAAGTCGGTCAGCCAGCTTGATCAAGATAACCCTGATATCCTTGGCCATAGCCAGGAGCATCTTTCTGAAGTTCTCAGCCTGCTTCTCCTCATGAGAGGCAAAGGTAATCTGACTGATCTTGGTTACCGCATTGACCAAAAATACAACTTCCTCACCAAAAAGCTCGCTGATCTCTGCCTCAGTGGCTAGGGTATCTTCAACCGTATCATGCAGCAGACCTACAGCTACGGTAACCTCATCCAGCCTCAAATCGGCCAAAATAGCAGAAACTTCAAGGGGATGGGTCAGGTAAGGCTCTCCGGAGAGCCGAAGCTGGCCTTTGTGCACCTTAGCTGAAAAAACATAGGCTCGGTGGATGAGATCAATGTCTGGAGAGGGAATGTAGGACTGAACTTTTTCCGTGATGTCTGAGATTCTGATCATAGTGATGTATTTTTTATCTTTCGGGGAATTTTGCTTGAAAATTCCGCCCTTATCCCCTTAAACTAACCATCTACCCAATATCGAGCTAGCCAATATCTAGCTGGCCAACAATTTTAGCTGGCCGACAATTTCCCTGATACTGTGAAATCTATACCTCTTCATATACTCTTCGATCCCTTTGAGCACTTTAATTGGTGCTTGAGGATCCACAAACAGAGCAGTGCCAATGGAAACCGCACTGGCTCCAGCCAGGAGAAATTCTATGGCATCATCCCCGCTCATGATTCCGCCCATGCCGATGACCGGAATATCCACTGCCTGCGATACCTGCCAGACCATGCGCAGAGCAATAGGTTTTATGGCCGGACCAGATAGACCACCCACGGTTTTGGCCAAGACAGGCTTTCTCTGATGAATATCAATAGCCATACCAAGAACCGTGTTAATCAGGGAAACAGCATCACTGCCCGCATCCTGAGCGCTTCGGGCAATGGGGACGATATCGGCTACATTGGGCGAAAGCTTAGTAATTAGGGGAAGATGAGTTGCCTGCCTAACAGCCTGCACCACCTCAAAAGTAGCCTGCCGGTCGGTCCCGAAAGCAAGCCCTCCCCGCTCAACATTGGGGCAAGAAATGTTAATCTCCAGGGCATCCACTCTGGGATGCTTTGATAACTCGGTAGCCAAAGTTACGTATTCCTCAACCGTATGGCCAAGGATATTGACGATCACCACACTGTCAATACCCTGCAAAAAAGGCAGCTTATCCCTAATGAAGACCTCAAGCCCGACATTCTGTAAGCCTATCGAATTCAGCAGCCCGGCCGGTGTTTCCACAAGCCGCGGCGGGGGATTCCCAGCCATAGGCTGAGCTGATACCCCTTTGACCACAATAGCCCCAAGCTGATTGAGATCGATAAATCGGGCATACTCCTGGCCATAGCCAAAGGTTCCAGAAGCCACCATAACCGGATTCTTCAGCTCAAGGCCAGCCAGATTAACTCTCATATCAACAAGATCAACACTCATATATTGACATCATATATTGACAGAATTAACACGAATGGCACTTATTGCTCCTTTCGCTAATAAAGTGCGCAAGCTGCGGCGACACAAGGCCTGCACCTACAATTGATAGCATAATTTCTCCGCTGCGCACTTGTGTTACACACTTAGCGAAAGAACCACTTATTGCTCAAAAAAATCAATATGCATAGCTCATTCAAGAAAATCAAGACACATAAGCTCAATTTAAGGATTTTCAGGAACCAGATAGTTAAAAGTTTTACTTCAAACAAAAGTTTTACTTCAAACAACCAGATCGAGTTGCTGAAAGTCGCAAGACCTAGAGATTGTCTTGAGCTAATTAGAGCATAAATCACCTGGGCATTGGACTCTGCGTAAATTTCTCAGGATAGTTTGAGTCAGTACACTTTACTTGGCCAATATACTCTGACAATATACTCTGAAGGAGCGCTGTTGCTAAAGGTTTCTCAGCCAATGTTATTATCTTTTATATTTCAGTTTCTTCTACCGCGCCGCTGCAGGAACTTTTTGAATCAGGAGAATGTGAGCCCTTTATTTTTTTGATTGTTGTAGTTACTATGCTTTTGCACTTTTTCTCCAAGGCCTTGATTTTACTGGATTTGCTATTAGAGGTAACTTTCAAGGATTTCAAGGCGATAAGAAATTTCTGCAAAAGTGTGCA
>Ga0078972_1002515_pt1 | contig 60105 bp, 48 predicted proteins | sample YelNatPaOPGAMG01_FD_67568 | JGI IMG/M metagenome (GOLD analysis project Ga0078972, IMG submission 67568) | Hot spring thermophilic microbial communities from Obsidian Pool, Yellowstone National Park, USA - OP-RAMG-01 (SPADES assembly) (version 2) | ecosystem: Environmental > Aquatic > Thermal... | reverse complement strand
TCTGACTCGGCCCCCCCTGAAATTTTCATTTGGTTTGTTGTGAGGCAACGCATCATGGGGGTTTCATCCGAAAATAATTTTTAAGTTACTGACTTCCTTTTGGTTATGCTTACCTTACTTTTATTAGCCTCTCGGCCGGATGGAACTCGCATGTTGCTTACAATTTTCATCCGTTTGTTGTGTTTACGGCGTCAACATGCTCGTTTCATCCGAATAATTTATATAAGTTGTTGACTTCTATTTGGTTATATTTATCTTCTTTTATTAGTTACTCGGCCGGATGGAACTTGCATGTTTAAAATTTCCATTTGGTTTGTTGTGTTAACTGCATCAACATGTTCGTTTCATATTTTGATCCAATAACCTGCTGTACCAATTTTTCTCTTTTGAGCCGGTATTGTGTTTCATGGCATGAGTCTGTTAAAAAAAAATCATTAACTTGTTTTTTGGCGCTATAAAGTTAAACGCTTTACTTGAATTCCGAAAAATACCCTTGATTTTATTATTTTGATTTGTAGCAATATAAGGAAATAGGTCGAAACGGTGGACATTTATTGTGCTTGAGAGGTTAGTGCAGGTGGATTGGGGAACAAAAAGTTGTATTTTAGTGTTTACTGAACAAATGCAGAATAAGATGTGGAACTGGCAACAAAAGGAGAACCGTTTATTATTGTTTTTAACGGCATTTTTTGTTTCTAATGCACTGGTGGCAGAGTTTATCGGGATTAAAATTTTCAGTGTGGAGCGGACACTAGGATTTGAGCCGATCAATTTTACGCTCTGGGGAGTAGAACATTTATCCATCAATATGTCGGCGGGCATACTTAATTGGCCGCTGGTATTTATCATGACCGATCTGGTAAATGAGTACTATGGTTATCGGGGGGTGAGGGCTTTGACACGTCTTGCTATACTTTTTATTGCTTATGCTTTTGGAATAGTGTATCTGGCCATAGCCGTGGTGCCGGCTGATATCTGGCACAGTCAGGAGATTGAACTGAATAAGGCTTTTGCTTTTATTTTTGGTCAGGGATTATGGAATATTGGAGCTTCACTTACAGCATTTGCGGTTTCGCAATGGGTTGATGTGATGGTTTTTCATTTTATCCGTCGCAGGACAGGAGAGCAGAAACTCTGGCTACGCGCTACTGGAAGTACTGTTTTTTCGCAAGTAATTGACAGTTTTATAGTAACCTTTATATTGTTCTATTTCAATCCCAATTTTCACCTACCCTTTTGGCAGGTTCTGGTATTGGGTGTGGTGGGTTATTCCTATAAATTTGTTGTGGCTCTGGCCACTACGCCATTGCTTTACTTGGCACATACCATCATCGAGCGTTATTTAGGAAAGGAATTAGCCCATGCCATGAAAGTCAGCGCAGCTCAAAAATAAAGAAACAGCCATACGTTTGGGCATGGCTGTTTCCGATGGTTTACTTTTTGATAAAGTAGCCCTTAAATGTTTTATCTCCCGACATGCATTTTACCATATACGTTCCGGCCGATAGTCCGGCAATATTGATTTGTTGATTATTTTGACGGATTGTGTATGTGTTGATAAGAGTCCCGTCGATGCGATAAATGGAAAGCGTAGCCGGGGATAAGGGAACCTGTACTGAGAGAAGATGGTAAGCAGGATTGGGGTAGATTTTGAATGCAGCGCTTAGGTTAGTTTGTACTACATCCGTCAGGAACTGAAACATAAGGCGGTCAAGTCCTACTTCGTTGGTTCCGGTAAACAGCACCCGCATAATATGTGTTCCTGCGGTTAGAATGATTTCCTGGGCCGTTGGCGTAAAAGAGGAGATGGTATCGGTAGCAGGAATGGTAAAGCTGAGGGTGTCGGTATTGTCGAATATGATCTTTAGTGCACCATCTGCATTTGGGGAAGAGGCATAGCAGTTGATCTTGTAGAGACCATCTTTTTGAACGCTGAGGGTGTATTCCATCCATTCACCGGGGTGAGTATTGGCTACATAATAGATGCTACCGGCTTTGTAAATATCAACGCCCGGACCGAGTCGAAAGGCTCCGCCGGTGTTTTCTACATCCACATCATGATAGGCAATTCCTTCCATGCCCACATCGAATTTTTCGGCTTCAACGGTACCGGGAACCTTAGCAGGGGTATTATTGTAAGCTGTCCGTGTTGGCATAACATTTTTTAAGCGGACAGGGTAGGAATATGCGTAGGTGCTATCATTAATACGGGTCTTCAGCCGATAGTAGTAATAGTTGTTTTTAGTGTTGACATCGTAATCGATAAATCTTGTTGTCTCTGGGCCTACCTTACTGTATAAAGTAAAGTTGCCGGTATTGATTTTTCGTTCAATGATGATGCTATCGTTGAATGGATTTCGGTTGTTCCATTGAATCTGGATGAGGGTATCGGCAAAGTTGTCGATTATCAGATTGTTGGGTGATTGCGGGTAGGTGTAGATAATGATGTCTTTAATTTCATTCCATTGGCGGGTGGTACGGAGGTATATTTGGAAATCGCCTCCATCGTCCCATGCAAAGAAAGGGATATTGTATTTCAGCACAAGGTTAACCAGGGTGCCGTAATAATTCATTCGGGCATTATATTCGGCTTTACGGGTGGCACCGAACTCGCTAAGGATGACGGGAATATTGTGCTGCTGAGACCACTGTACAGCCTTGATGCAGCGATCTTCGATATTTTTAATATCGGCGGCAGTACCAAAAGTGCCTGTTCCTTCGAGTCCAAAGGGATAGGGATCGTACGAATGGTAATAGCCAATGAGCATGGTATCGTTGGGGATATCGGCAGCAAGGAGTTCGTCAATGTTGGACCACATGTGACCCGAGAAGATGACGATACGGGTGGGGTTAGTTTTGCGTATAGTAGCCAGAATTTGTGCATTGAGCTGATTGACTTTATCCAGAGCAAGGGGATAGGGTTCGTTGAGGATTTCGAACAGCAGATGGTCGGATTTATCCTTGAAACGTCGGGAGATTTGTGCCCAAATGCTATCGAATCGTGCGAGATTGGCTGGCGTGAAATTTTCTTTCAGCCATGCTTCGTGGTGGGCATTGATGATAACAATAAACCCTCTGGCCAGAGCCCAGTCGACGACCTGTTCAACGCGGTCGAGGAACGAGGCGGTAATAGTGTAGGGAGAACTGGTTGCCGTCCGTTTATCCCAGGTGATGGGGATGCGTATAGCAGTAAAACCGGCAGCCTTGTAGTCGTCGAAGTTTTGTTCGACAATCAGAGGATTGCCCCATGTGGTTTCTCCATTGGGGGCTTCCAGAGAGTTACCAATGTTAATACCACGTCCCATGAGGGCGGCGGCCTGCCATGGGGTTAGTTGGGCTGAGGAAAAAGTGCATACTGCCAATAACAGTAAGATGGTTGTAAGTTTAGTAGTTTTCATAGTAGGTGTTATTGAAGATTAAACGATTGTTTTTGTTCGTTTGCCTCTTTATATTCCGAGGGCAGCATGTTAAATTCTTTTTTAAAACATTGGCTGAAATATTTGGCATCGTTGAAGCCTACCTGAAAAGCAATTTCCGATACATTGAGCTGGCTTTTTACAAGGAGTTGAGCGGCTCTTTTCAGTCGCATCGTTCGTATAAACTCTACGGGCGACTTACCCGTAAGGGTCATCAGTTTTTTGTAAAGTAGCATACGGCTCATTCCCATTTCTGCGCTGAAAGCTTCGACTGAAAAATCGGCGTTGCCAATGTTTTTTTCAACGATTTCGAGTGCCTTTTTAATAAATTTTTCGTCGAGTGAAGTTATAGTAATTTCCTTAGGTTCGATGTTAATTTTGTTTGAAAATTCCTGTTGTTTTTGTTTCTGTCGGGCGGTTAATTGTTTAATTTTAGCTTCGAGTACCTTAAAATTAAAAGGTTTTACAATGTAGTCGTCGGCTCCTGCTTCGATGCCGGAAATCTGAGAGTCGCTGGTATTGAGTGCGGTAAGCATTATTACGGGGATATGGCTGGTCTCGGGCGAGTTTTTAAGTTTCTTACAAAGGGTAATTCCATCCATGATGGGCAGCATGATATCGGTAATAACGATATCGGGGATAGCCTGCGTAGCCAGCGTAAGTCCTTTTTGACCGTTATTGGCCTCAAGAATCCGGTATTTGTGTTTGAAATTATCTTTCAGGTAAAAGCGTAGTTCTTCATTGTCTTCTACCAGCAGTATTGTTTTTTCGTTAACATTAATTTCTGGTTCATCGACCAATTCTTTTTCGGTGAGGATTTCATTTACTGAACTTTCGTCCGAAATTTTTACCGATGTTTTTTGTACAGGAATTTTCACAGTAAAGCAGCTGCCTTGTCCTTCGCTGCTGTCGAGTTCAATCGTTCCCTGATGCAAACGAACATATTCTTTTACCAGCGCCAGTCCTATGCCGGTACCATGTTCCAGGGGGTGGATACTGGTTTTGGCTTGTACAAACTGGTCGAAAATTTTTTCTTTCATATGTTCGGGGATACCAATGCCATTGTCCTTTACTTTTAGCACCAGTTCGCCGGACAATACCGGATTATTTTCACGTATATTAATTTCTTCGTAAAAATTTAATTCAACGGCAATGGTACCTTTTTCGGGGGTGTATTTAAATGCATTGGAAAGGAGATTAAAAAGTATTTTTTCATACTTTTCGGCATCGAATTCCATCACGAGTTCTTTCACATTGGTGTTGAAGATGTATCGTATACCTTTAATTTCGGCCATATCGGTAAACGACATAGCAATATCGCGGGTAAACGACACTACGTCGTTCATCGAGGGATTATATTCAAGGCCATAGCTGTCGAGTTTGCGGAAATCGAGGAGCTGGTTTACCAGTTGTAGCAGTCGGTTGGCATTTCTTTTAATGATATTTAAGTGTGGATCGAGTTTGGGATCGTGGTTGATGGACATTATTTTTTCGAGGGGGGCAAGGATCAGGGAGAGGGGAGTTCTGAGTTCATGAGAAATATTGGTAAAGAAGTTAATTTTAAGCATATCCATTTGGTGCATGCGCTGTGCCTCTTCGCGTTCTTTTTGAATTTGCATTTTTTTCTTTTCGTTATGTCGGATGACGATGCGTAACAGATACAGGGATCCGGCAAGGATAAGCAGGTACAGGATTTTAGCGAGGATTGATTTCCAGAAGGGAGGTAAAATATTGATACTAAGCGAACGAGTTATCTGCTGGTTATTGGGTAGGGTAGCAACTACATGCAGTGTGTATTTGCCGGCAGGTAGATTGGTATAGGTAGCATAGCGGTAGGTGGCATCGGTAGTTATCCAGCTGGTATCGAATCCTTCAAGTTTGTATTTGTAGGATACACTCATGGGATTAATGAAATACAGTGCAGCAAATTCAATGGAAAACATATTTTGCCGGTAGGTAATTGTCATATGGTTGAGGTCGGTGAGGGACTGGGGTAACAGTATGCGGTTTCCTACCATTTCGCCCGTATGGATATCCTTGTTGAAAACTTTCAGACCGGTAAAATATAATTTTGCTTGGTAGGGTGTGGTGTTTTTGCTTTCGGGCAAAATACGGGCTATACCGCGGTTGCTCCCTGCCATGATCTCGCCGTTGTAAAGAAGTTCAATAGCATTTGAACGGTAAACATTATCGGGAAGACCGTCGTTGGTGTAGTATACCTGACAGGCATTGCATTTCATATTGCTATCGATGCTGGCGTGAATAAGTCCAAAGTTTGTGGTAAGCCAGAGACTATTGTCGCGGTCCTGAATGATTCCCAAAATGTATGATTTTTGAAGAACAGGGTGGTTTATCAGAGCTATTGAGTCTTTGTCGGGCTGATAGTATAGCAGACCGGATGGGTATCCGAACCATATCCTGCCTTGTCGGTCCTGAAATACCGATTTTACGTTAAGCAGCTTGTCTTTGACGACGTACAGATAAATTTTGTATCGGCCATTCTGATACCGACAAATTCCTGACGAAGTGGTAATCCAAAGGTTGTTTTGTTTGTCGCAGATAATTTTGTTGATGTAATTATCGGACAGTTCGTAACCGGTAACAGTTTTGAAGTCGTTGACACGCGAACCGTTGAATCGGAATACGCCGCTACCCAATGTTCCCAGCCAGAGGTTACCTTGTTTGTCTTCTGCGATAGTACGTACAGCACGGTTGATTGAGGAGGATAGCCGGGATTCGTAAGCGAACTGCGGTTGTCCGTTTTTTTTGCAATAGATTTTACCCTTGTAAGTGGTCACCCATAGGTTGTTTTTTGAATCTTCAAAGATGCAAAGCACGGGGTCTTTGCCAATTTGGGGAATATTTTCAAAATGCTGACGATCAGGCAGCCATCGTTGTAAACCGTTTTCGGTACCGACCAGTATTTCATTCCGGGAGGTTTGCAGGATGGCATTAACGAAATTGCTGTTGAGTCCATTGTTTTTTTTCTCGCCAGTCATATAGCTTTGGAATCTTGACATTGACGGGTGGGTATAGCTGAGGCCGTTGTCGTAAGAGCCCAACCAGAGAATCCTGTTGCGGTCGGCAAAGATGCATTTATAGCCTGTGGGTTCATCGGATCCTTCTTCATTTCCCTCGGGAATAGTGTGGTGGAGCGTTTTGTGTGTTTTCGGATCAATGATATACACATCTTTATAGGTAGAAACCATCCACAATTTTCCATATCGGTCGGTTGTGATACCTGTGATGGGGGCAAGTAGCGGTTGACCGTCAATAATCAGACGTTGCAGCTTATTGGTTTTGATGTCGTATTCAAATACATTTTGACCATAAGCAACGTATATGATCGAGTCGTTGAAATTGTAAAGGTCTTCCTGCTTTGAGAATGGTATATCGTACGACATTTGTGCTATAGGAATAAACTGATTGAGGCTTGCATGATACTTAATAAAGTAACCGCTGCTGGTAAGGAAATAGATGTTGTTATATCTGTCGGCAATGATTCGGGCTATAAATGTATTGGCAGCCGCTGCTGGTAGATCCCGGTTGGTAAAGATTTTTGTTGCCTGAGTCTTCAGATTATACTGGCTAAGCCCAAAACTGGTTCCCACCCATAGGATATCGCCCGTAACGCAAAGGCTTGCTATATAGTCGGTAATAACAAAAGGATTTTTAGCTGAGACAAACTGAACAAATTTGTTTTTTTTGTAGATGAAAAGATTAAGACCGTTGTCGGTTCCCAGCCAAAGATTTGAGTCATTATCCTCGGCAATGCATAAGATGTTGCTTCCCGAAAGTGAGGTGGAGTCGTTGGTACGGGGGTAATATGATTTAAAGTCGTAGCCGTTGTATCTAAAAAGTCCGGTAGGTGTTGCAATCCAGAGGAATCCTCTTTTGTCCTCATAGATAGCATTGATATAGCCATTGTTTATGCCATTTTTTTCGGGTCTGATTTGTTTGAACCGAATATTCTGATAATTAAAGCCCTCTTCAGCCTGACTCAAGAAGAATGTACCCGTCCAGCACAACAACAAAATGCAAAGCTTTTTCATCCGGGATGATTTTTTAAACTACTGACTTCTTTTTGGTTTTATTCTCTTACGTCTATTTGCCTCTCGGCCGGATGGAACTCGCATGTTTAAAATATTTTCATCGGTTTGTTGTGTTTACGGCGTCTACATGCTCGTTTCATCCGGGATAATTTTTTAAACTACTGACTTCTTTTTGGTTTTATTCTCTTACGTCTATTCGCCTTTCGGCCGGATGGAACTCGCATGTTAAAATTTTCAACCGAGATTTGATTCAAATAACCCACTTCCATTTGGATTCCCCTTTGAGCTTAAAATAACCCATCGGCCGGCTGCAACTCACAAGTTCGTTTCATTTGGTTTGTTGTGTTTACAGCGTCAACATGCTCGTTTCATCCGGGATGATTTTTTAAACTACTGACTTCCTTTTGGTTTTAATCTCTTACGTCTATTCGCCTCTCGGCCGGATGGAACTCGCATGTTTATATATTTTTATCGACTTATTGGGTTTACTGGAAAATTCTCATGTCCCGCCCAGCCTTTAATCGTTTTAATCATTATGAAAGGCACGTTCATTTGTCCGGATTAAATCAGGAATAAAAATAATAGCATTATGGCAATAATCAAAATCAGGATGCCAATTTCTATAATATCGTATTTACTCAAACGGGATTTTTGCAAAATTTCTTTCATCGTTTTTATCATCGCATTGGAGTTTTTATTTTTTTCAACATTCAACATTATCCATTTTTTTGTTGCCGTTCAAATCTTAATGATTCTTAAAGCAAAGATAGAGGGTAGGAGCAAAAAGTAAGGACAATATTGTAAAGCATAGCTAAACAATATAGTGACATTGGCTTTTGTATTAATTTGTAAAAACACGATTTAACATTTACCGTACCATTTTTTTACATTTTTTGACTATATTTAAACATAAATGAAAGGGATAATTACAGGAATAAACATCATCTTTGGTAATGGTAATTAATTTTGATGCCGAAATACTAACAAGCTATTAACCAAATGTAAAAATCTATGAGAAAAGCGAGAACTATTGCATTGCTGCTATCAATGGTACTGAGCACTGCACTGGCAGTAGCCCAGGAGATTGTAGTTACGGGGACCGTTAAGGACAAGAACGGTGTTCCAATGCCGGGAGTAAATGTGGTAAGTAAAGGTACCACGGTGGGGGTAGTTACCGATGTCAATGGTAGCTATCGTATTCGTCTGACCGATGCCAATGCTACGTTGGTATTTAGTTTTGTGGGTTACAAGTCTGTAGAGCAGGCTGTTGCCGGCCGCACCAGTATTGATGTGGTGATGGAAGAGGAGACAAAAGAACTGGAACAAGTGGTTGTAATTGGTTACGGGGTGCAACGAAAGAGTGATCTGACGGGTGCTGTAGCCTCGGTAAAAGCTGAAGAGGTTGCAAGAATACCCAGTGCGGGAATTGCTAATGCGCTACAGGGTAAAGTTGCGGGGGTTATGATCACCCAAAGTAATGGTGCTCCGGGTGCAGGGACCAAGGTTCGGATTCGCGGTATCTCTTCGCTTAATGCTGGAGAGCCGATGTGGATTGTTGATGGCGTGCCAGCATCCCCTAACTCGGTTAACGAGAATGATATTGAATCGATTGAAATATTAAAAGACGCTTCCTCGGGAGCAATTTATGGTTCAAGTGGTGCCAATGGGGTAGTGTTAATAACAACTAAAAAGGGTAAAGCTGGTGAAACCCGGGTGGAAGCTAATTACTATCATGGTTTTCAGGAGGCTCCAAAATTCATTTCCGTGGCTAATGCCGAAGAATATGGTAGAATGTTTCTCGAATATCAGGCTATTGTTGCAAAGGCTAAAAATCAGGACAATATTGCTGCTTTGCAATTTCCAAACTATAAGACGGAGCCATCCTATAATTATCAGGATATGATTTTCAGAGTTGCTAATGTCGATAAGTTTGATGTTAGTGCAAGTGGTGGAACGGATCGTTTGACCGCATATTTTAGTGGAAGCTATTATAAGGAAGAAGGAATTTTGTTGTCGAGTAGTTATGAGAAAATGATTTTTTCGCTAAAAACCAATTATAAAGTGAATGATTGGTTAAGAATAGGAGAGAATGCCAGTTACACGTATTCGGGTCGATTTGGTTGGGACGATTGGGTGTACGGGAATGAGTATTCATCGCCTATAACAGCGGCGATTCAGGTAATACCTAATCATGCACCCTATGATTCGGCAGGGAATTGGAGAGCCCGAACCTGGGGCAACTCTGATGGGCCTATGCCGGCTGTTGATATGATGAACCAAAAAAGGAACAATTACGAAGCGCGGGCTACTTTTTTTAGTGTATTAGAACCTATTAAAGGGCTGACTTTTGAAACTAATTTAACTCCCACTATCAGTTTTAATAACAATTATAATTTGTCGGTCGCCTATTATTATGGTGGGGGACCAGGACAGTACAATAACACCTCTAAAATCAATCGTAGTATGGGGCAATATTCCTCATACAACCTGCAAAACCTACTTCGGTACAAAACTACTATATCTGATGTGTTCAATTTTGAAGCACTTGTGGGGAATGAAGTTGGAAGGGAAAAGTATCTTGATATTTCAGGTGAAAGATGGAATCTCATGTTCGAGGATCCTACTAACTGGCAATTATTGAAAAATCATCCAGAGATGTGGTATTTCGATGCAAGTACCAACGATACCTCGTTGTCGCAATTGGCTAAAGGAGGAGGATGGGAATCTGCCGGATACTCATATTTGGGACGGTTGAACCTGGACTACAAAAGTAAATATCTGTTACAATTTAACTTCCGACGTGACTATTCATCCAAATTTGGGCCTAATTATCGTGCTGGGAATTTTCCGGGTTTTTCTGTGGGCTGGAAATTTACTGAGGAAGAATTGATTAAAGAACTTCTGCCTTTCATTAATTTTGGTAAAATCCGTTATTCATTAGGACGTTCGGGGAATAATGCAGTAAGTAACTATGCATATTACTCAACGGTTAATGCTGTAAATGGTTATCGTTATGCGCTTAACAATTCGGCTACGTTAAATCGTGGTGTTGCACCTGATGTTTTTGCTAATACTGAAATTCACTGGGAAGACATTGAGACAGAAGATTTTGGTATAGATTTGCAATTTCTTAATAATCGCTTGGGAATTACTGTTGACCGGTTTAACAGGCATAACATTGGTATGTTGATACGCACAACCTTGCCGGGGTATGCAGGATGGACGGTACGAGATACTTATCAGGAAAGTAATAACATTGATCCTCGTCCGTTTATTAATGCCGGAAAGTTTACTAATAAAGGCTGGGAAACTACTCTTTCATGGAAAGAGAGTGTTGGAGATATTACCTATAGCGCTGAGCTAAACTATACTTACGTCAGAAATATTGCAACAAATTTGGGTGCAGATTCTGTAAGGACTACTGGAACTTTTATGGGTTTTACCCAGTTTTGCCGAACTGAAACAGGAGGAGATATTGGAAATTTCTATGGTTTTCAGGTAGAACGCATATTCCAACCATCAGATTTGGGAGTAAGTAAGGGGAAAGTTGTAATCACCAATCAACCTTATAGTATAAACTCTAAAGGTGACACAGTCTATATGCAACCCAAGGCTGCGCCGGGGGATTTCAAATTTAAGGATAGAGATGGTGATGGTAAGCTAACGGATGCCGATAAGACCGTACTTGGCAATCCCTTCCCCAAGCATTTATTTGGGTTTACGTTTAACTTCACTTATAAATTTATTGATTTTACCATGTTTTGGCAGGGTAGTTTTGGAAATAAAATCATAAACTTTGCCAAGTATTATGGTTTTAATCAATCTGGACTCTACAATTGGAATCCTGATTATATCAACAACCATTACCGGGCTACAGATATCATTGCAAGGGATGTCAATGGTAATGTATTGGAAGTATTTCCTGCCAATACATCAGCCAAATATCCTCGGCTTGATCCTGTTAACAGCAATGGTAATTTTGAACGGTTCTCGGACTTTTATGTTGAAGACGGTTCATATGTCCGGTTGCGAAATATTCAAGTCGCTTTTCGCCTGCCCAATAATGCAATTTTTAACAAATTGGCTTTAAAAGAAATGAAGTTGTTCGTGGGTGCCAAGAACCTTCTTACATTTACTAAATATTCTGGCATGGATCCGGAAGTTCCTCAAGATGACCCACTTACTGCAGGTGTTGATAAAGCTGGGTATCCAGTAGCACGTTCATATGTTGTTGGTGCAACCATTAAGTTTTAACTTTTAAATTTTAAGCCATGAACTGGAAGAAAACATATAAATTTTTCACTCTATTGAGTGTAATTGTACTTATAGGGGGATGTACAGAAGATCTTGATTTAAAGCCTATCGCTCGTGATACTGAAGTATCGTTCTATAAAGATTCTACCTCTATTGATGAAACCCTTGTGGCAGCTTATGCGCAGTTGAGTGCACGTGAGGTGTTTGATAAAGATTATTATTTACTTATTGGTTCTTTTCAGTCTGATGATGTTGAAGCTGGGGGAGAAAACATAAATGACTATCCTATTGCTCAGCATTATGATCAGCTCACCTATACTAAAGTTGATAATACTCCAGGGGAAGAAATCTGGGCATATTGTTATAAGGGCTGTCGATTGGCCAATACGACTTTGGAGAAAATGGAGCTTATCAAAGATTTGTTAAGCCCATCGTTCTATAAGAAGCGTAAGGCTGAAGCGGAATTTTTGCGTGCACTTTATCATTTTATCCTTTTGCAAACCTTTGGGGGGGTGCCTATTGCTGATAAAACCATTGCTCCCTCTGATTTTTATAAGCCTCGTAATACCATTAAAGAAGTGCTTGATTTTTGTGTTGCAAACTTACAGGATGCAGCTGCAAATTTGCCGGTTCGAAATGATAATGTTGGTAGAGCTACTAAGGGGGCTGCACTTGCATTACTTGGAAAAGTATTGCTATATGAATCCTCATATGCAAAAAATTATGCCGGAGATAACCGATTTGCAGGATGTAAAGAACGTTGGCAAGAGGCTTATAATGCATTGAAGGGTGTTATAGATTTGAATGTATACCATCTGGTAGGTGAAAATGGGGAGCGTTATCGTTCGTGGCGGGCAATTGCTCCTGATTCTACGGTTGATGGGTTCAGATGGTTGTTTACTGTTGATGGTGATAATTCTCCCGAGGGTATTTTTGAAATCCAAAGTGTCAATGACGGCTTAGGATGGGGTAATACCAGAGGTAATGCTTTGACTGTTTTCACGACATGCCGATTTTACTTGACCACTAAAAATAAACAAAGTAGTTCATTTGGCTGGAGCTTTAATTGTCCTACGGAGGCTCTCATTAAAGCATTTCGCAATGATGATCCTCTTACTCCTAATTTGCATTCAGCTAAGTTAGCTTCTGGCCAGGAAGTTTTGGATCCACGTTTTAAAACTACTGTGGGTCGTGTTGGTGATAGCATATATGTTGGACCCAATGAAGGCGGTTGGCGTCCTATGATACTGGATAACACACCCAATAACACTATTGGTCGCAAGTTTGAATGTGGATGGGATGAATACTGGAAAGATGCTCAGTGGCCACAAGGTCCCTTTAATGTTCGCCTGATTCGGTATGCTGATGTATTGCTTATGGCTGCTGAAGCTGCATATATGATGGGGGATAAAACTTCAGCTCTGAATTATGTCAACCAAGTACGTAAGCGTGCTCGTATGTGTGGTAATACTGGTTATCCTCAGGATTTGACCGAAATTTCCTTTGAGGATATAATTCATGAGCGTCGTCTTGAGCTTGCTACCGAACCATTCCGATTTTTTGACTTAGTTCGGTGGGGTCTTGCCGAACATTATCTCGATGGCGTACAGTTGAAGGCTATCCCTATCACGCTTGATTTTGAACCAGGAAAGCATGAATTCTCGCCTCTGCCTGATAAAGAAGTTATCTTGAGTAAGGGGGCACTTAAGCAGTATCCTAAATGGGAATAAACTAACTTAAAGGCAGTCCTAAGGGCTGCCTTTTTGATAATATAATAGGAAAAAGTTGCTGTAAATTTGGATTAATCCTTCAGGGAAGACCCGCATGGCGGTTATCTTCCCTGAAGTTCTTTTAGCCGGCTGCGTTTTTGCGGAATATCTTCGTAGGCAGGACAGGGAGGTAAACCCTGTGCTTTGCTGCGGGGACAACCCCAGAAGAGGTTAAAACCCAACCGGACATTGGTATAGCGCATAGATTTGTATTTAAAGAGACCATAAACGTTATCGCTGATAGCGTAAAATCCAAACCTGTGCGTTTGAATGTTGATTCCCAACCCTGGATTGATGAGGCTCCGGTGGATATAAGTGATATTGGCCACTACCGTTAAAGCTTTGTAGTTGAGGTGCAACGATGGCGCCAGACCGGTATTTAAACGGTTGTGATAAAGCTCGTTCCGTAAAAGTATGCCTGCCTGAAGCCATGGCGATAGCTGGTAAGTCCCTCCCATATATAATTTGGGCGATAGGGCAGTCAGATAGCCCTTGTCGCTTACCGAAAGCGTGTAGCTCTGCAGGACCGAATCGACCGTTTGCTGAACATTTTCAAACTCTCGGGTTACAGGGTTGTATCGAAAACCATCATGGTTAAATCTGGCTTTTTCCTGTATCCTTACCGGTACGTATTGCCAGTAAATTATTCCCATATCCAGCAGGCTGGCCTCTAAAATAATCTCGTCGGTATATTGATACATAATGCCGGCGCTAAGGGCTAATCCTTTGTTTTTACGGTTCAGTAAAAACGAGGTAATCGACATCTGGGGGATTTCGGCACTTTGCAGCTGGTTATTGCCGTCAGTGGTCACTACGAGGGGGGAGGCATTGAGCTGTAATGACGAACTGGCCTCGAGCTGATAAATGTCGGGATTGGTATAAAGGTACAAATTATTGTAGTAGGTGTGTAAATTGGCTTTGCCAAAAAGTAGCTGAGCCCTTGCTCCTATGGTCAGACGCGGATTAACAACCTTTGAGAGTCCCAAAGCCCATTCCCGGAAATAGGTGCCAAAGACTCGCAGCCCGTCCATCCTGTAGGTCTCGCCAATGTAAGGGGCGTTCCCGGTAAGCGGCAGACGTATCAGATTGATAGGGTAGTGCAACCCTACATCCACACGGTCGCGGATGAAAAACGAAACATAGTATCGTTTCTTTAATTTAAAGCCAAAGTGTATCAGGCTGATTTCGAATTCGGTACGCAGGAATTCTATTTTCCCCTTCCGCGAGTGGGTAAGAAAAAAATCAAAATTGGGAATCAGCGAATCTTTGGGCGTTCGGATCAGGGCATCGTTATAAGTGAACAGGCTATTATCGTATCCGGCGTGAATCGACGACAGGGCTGGAATGCCCACAAATACCCGGCAGGGTATCTGGTGGGCAGGATTGAGAAACGCCGACTGGGGTAAGTCGCGGATAAAGTATAGACCCATATCGTTCTGTGCCACAATTGCTAAACGGCATAGCAATATCCCCACCATGGCTGCTATTGTCCTGTTTTTCATTGACATGCTACTGCTGTTTTAGCGTTTGCAGGTTGAAGTCAAACTGCACCTGAACACCTACCCTTACCTCTATCTTCAGGTATCGATAGTACCGGTAAAAATCAACGTGTTTCGTTTGGTTTGAGATGGTGGCATAGATATGAAAATATCGTTTGTTTGACATGTTTTGAATTTGTTTGTCCGAGAGTATTATCTCGGTTTCAAAGTTGCCCTTTTCTGCGGGCAACGTATCGTTGGCGAAAACAGCCTCAGGAATAGTGATGTTAGCAAGAAAATCATCGGGAAAAACCGATTGTTTCAGGGAATCGGCTAAGGAAAATGTAAGCTGTGCGCGGTCGGGAAATTCGTTGGACCCTCTAACCCGGATGACAAGGCGGATAATTTTTTCTCCTCCTTTCTCAATCCACGACTGGGGTTCAAATGGCAGGTCATCTTCAAGGATAAGGGAATCGGGAATATTCAATAGCTGCGGATTATTTTCCCAGCCCCAAGGCAGATTAACACCGAGAGTAGATAGATCCATATAGCTACTGCCAATAGCAAAAGCAAAATTTGCCCGGTAGCGATAATTGTATGAGATCCGGCTATAATCATCCTGTTTTTCACAGGCTGCAATTATTCCTGCTACGAACAGCAATATAGTGATTGTCCTGAGGGTTTGCATGGCATTGTTCATTATGTTGATTATAAATATATTAATAAAAAGTAATTATTTCTTCATCTAGCGAGAATTTTTTCATTTTTCAGAATGTTTGGATTTAGTCTTTTAGCAATGTGTTGACTATCAAATGTTTTACCTGTCGTGTTGTATTTGTTATCCCTGAAATCTGATTTGAAATAAGAAACAAAATTTTGTTGAGATGGTTTCATTTACTTGCTGCTCAACTCTTCTCTGTTCTGCGGGTGGCAGGGATGTGTGGATGGGTATATCCAACCGTATTGTTGACTTTTCTGCCAATAACTTCTTTGCATAAATATTTTCCACCCCCTTCGTGTAAAAATTTTAACCGTTCGTCAAAGAAAAATGGCCGTTCGTCACAAATACCCCCCCATTGGTTAAAATATTGATAATCAAGCTTGTAAATTATTTTAGAGACTTTTATTTTTGACAAAAATACCGCAAAATGGGTAGGGATAATTTCCTGGTCCGTAGTGCGGTGGTTAAAAACAGGAAGTTATAAATTGCTTCTAAAAAAGAAAGGAGGTGATAAAACAAGATGTGAGATGTGTTTTTGTGCTTAAAAAGCAACTCAGCCAATGTCATACACAGACTGAGTTGCATGTAAAATTACCCATTAATACCTTATTAACCAATTAATTGAACGAAGTTATGAGAAAATTATTATTCTATGGGATTTTTGTAGCCCTTTTGGTTGCATGTCATAAAGAAGAAAATGAGGAAGCTGTTAGCAAATCCGAAGATGGCTTCACAATAGAAAACAATTATGTTCGTTTTTACAGCAAAGAAAGTTTTATAAAAACAATGTCTGCACTTCATAAGCTTAGTACTAGCGAACTACCAAAATGGGAAAAAGAGCACGGTATACAGAATTCTCTCAGATCAAAGCAATGGGATACTACAAAAACCATTGATGTGGAGAATATGCTTGTGCAGGACATGCGTTTTGCTTCTGTCATTAATGAGGATGGAGTATATGCTATCGGTGATTCGATTCATAAAATTACTCAAGATAAAGAATATGTATATAGAATAGGTACATCAGTTAGTTCAACTACCTTGGGTAGATCATCATCTGGAGTAAGAGTATTTTTAATAAAGAAACAAATATTAAACTTGGATGCCCCATTGGACAATAATGTTATAAAGACAAGAAGTATGGCGGATCAGTATGTTTATTATGACCGGACCCAAATGGGTATACCGCCAAGTAGCGCTAAGGGTACAAGAAGAGTGAGATTTTATGCATGGAGTACCTCATATATTGCTTATTGTTCAAATGGAATTGGGATGCATAGTCAGTTTAGGACGAAAAATTTCTGGGGACAGTTATCTTGGAAAGATAGTCCAATGGCATATATGGGAATGTCTGGATATGCATGGTATCTGTATAATGGATTTGATAAGCAAAAGTATAGCTATGATTCTGATACGAATGAGTATAATGAGCAATGCACGATAGCGTATGAGTTTGCTGGTACTATATATACTTATAGAATTAATGCAGCATTTGGTTTTCAGTTAAATTCAGAATATCCTTTTTATTATTACAATACCATATGGAATTGACCAGAGGGAGACTGTTTATAATAATTTTATTGTTATTGATGGCTTCCTGTTACAGGGAAGAGTTGATAGAACCACCGGTTTGTGACAATTGTACCAGACCGGTGGTACTTTGTTTTATAGCTCCGGGGGATAACATAAAAGCTTATATCGCCATGTCGCATTCTTTTCAGGAAGATTTATCCGCAAGCAATAATATCTTTCATGGAATGGTTTATATTTCCGATTCATCGGATGAACGCAATCAAGCAAGATTGTACAATACAGCTGAATTTCCACAATGGTATGTTGCTTCCCAAAAGGAAATGAAAATTGTTCCGGGTAAAACGTATGCTATGACTTTAGTGGGAGAGGATGGCCTTGTTAGCACAGCTTATGCAAAAGTGCCTGAAAGAGCCGATAGGTTAGAGTATTGTAAGATAATAGGTTCTCAGCAAGAAGAAGGATTGGAGGTTCTTCTAATGAAATGTCGCTGGAAAAAATGGAGTAGATTCGGCAATTTAGTTGGATTCTCAAGATTTAATCAAGAAAAGAGTGATTATACTTCGTATGTTGATTATGATATTCAGATTTCAGAAATTGATAGTATAACCCGGGAAACAGTGTTAAGTTCCACATATGCTGATACCTTTTGCATTACATTATATACCCTTAATGCTTCTTTTGACTCGTACCTTAAGAGTTACTCCTTGTTTGTTAATATTAGTGTTGGTATGCAGACAAACGATATTACCAATATGTTTAACGGAATAATTCCCGAATATACAAATTTCAACAATAGTCTGGGCGTACTTGGGGCTTATCTTTCCGATACCTTGTTCATAGTTAATCCTTCTGTAACATCACAATAAACTATCTATGATTCGTATTTTTAGTAAGTTGCATCAATGGACAACGGGTTGGTTTATGGTGTTTTTTATTAGAAAATATTTTTATAAGTTACTGACTTACATTTGGTTAAACTTGACTTCTTTTATTAGCTCATCGGCCGGATGGAACTGCAAGTTCGTTTCATTGGTTTGTTGTGAGGCAACGCATCATGGGGTTTCATCGTATTTTCATGCCGGTAAGAGAGGTTTGATAAATATTCTGCTGGTAGCATGAAATTTAGATCAAAATAGCTGACCCCGACATGTTTAAAATTGGAAATGATTAACATTTATGGCAGGAACCCTAAAGTTAACGCTATTACACCCTTGATGCCAAAAGCATTTTTGTAACTAATATTTATGTCGTAGAATAGTATAAGTATATGTTTTCCATTAAACGTAACACAAATAGGCATTTTTTAGCGCTTCTATGGTTTATTCAGCTATCGGGCGTTCTTTTTTCCCAGACAGACTTCTATACGCTTTCAGGCATTATTTATGATGAAGAGAGTTCAGTAGAGATTAAGGGTGCCGCTATTCGCATACCGAAGTTTGTGAAGTCTTTTAAAACGGATGCATTGGGACAGTTTAGTTTCACGTTGCCGGAAGGAAAATATAGCATTGTGGTTGAAAAAGAAGATTACGAGCCCCGCCAGTTCGAAATTCATCTAAAGAGTGATACCATGTTAACGATACCATTAAAGTCGTTATATAAAGTGTCAATCATTGAAGATGTCGTTGTAGTGGCAAATCAAAAAATTGCAATCAACAGGAGTATCCCAGGTCTTACCCGATTGGCTCAAGTAGATGTTCAGAACTTACCGGCATTAGGCGGAGAAAAAGATATAGTGAAAGGGTTGCAGACACTACCCGGAGTACAACAGTCATACGAAGGATCGGCCAGTCTTGTGGTACGCGGGGGTACGCCTGATCAAAATCTGTATTTGCTCGATAATGTCCGTATTTATAATACAAATCATGCATTTGGACTAATATCAACCTATAATCCAAACATTATTAAAACTATAGATTTTTATCGAGGCGGATTTCCTGCTAATTATGGTGGGTTTATTTCGTCGGTGTTGGATGTAAAAACCAAAGATGAAATAAAAGATTCATTGGATGGTAGCATTGATCTGGGAATAATCTCCGGATCTGTCTTCTTATCTTCTCCGTTAATGAAACATGGCAGTATCATTTTAGCTTCACGTCGTACTTTCATCGATTTATTGTCAAAAATATCGGCCGATGCTAATGAAATAATACCCTATTCGTTCTCGGACTATGCTGCAAAACTGATGTTTAACAGGAATAATCGTAAGCTTAGCATAGGATTTTTTAAATCATTTGATAATATTTCATTTCGTAAGTCGAGGACGGGCAATACATCGGTGGAAAGTAAATCTGAAAGTATCTGGGGTACGGAGATGTTAAATGCATCCTATCAATATAGCATTAATAAGAATCTCAATAATGAATTTCAGATTTACTATACAAGTTATAGACTTTCATCGGAAGAGGAATATAAAACTAAAGATTCAGATTTAGATTTTAGGGGGTCAATAAACTCTATCCTTGCTTCGGTTGGTGCAACCAATAGTTTGCATATGATTATTTTAGATAGCTTGGAAATTTTAGCAGGAGCTGACTTTATGCATCATATTTTTAACCCGGCTTTTTTGAAGGGGAATAGCAGTAATGTAAATTTTGTTCACTACTACATTCCTAAAAGTTATTTAAACGAAACAGGCATATTTGTTGAGTCGGTAATCAAGTTGCCATTAAATATTATATTTCGGCCGGGCATACGTTATGATACCTATCAAACAAACAAAAAAACATACAATTATGCACTTTTGCGTAGCGCCCTGCAATTAATGGTTTTCAGAAATCACTATTTGAAGCTTGCCTTTTCTCAGACAGCACAGCCCATACACTTAGTTTCAAACGTTGGGTTAGGCCCACCGGTAGATATTTGGTTGCCGGCCTCCGAAATATTAACTCCGCAAAAAGCGAATCAGTATACTTTGGGATATTATTTTACCCTAAAATCATATACGGTAACTTTTGAATACTTCGAGAAATATATGAGGAATATTGTTACTTATTTGGATGGCCATGGTTCCTTTGATATTATTAAAAGTTATACGGATAAATCTGAGATCTGGACTGAGGCTTTTACTCAGGGGTACGGTCATGCAAATGGTTTTGAGTTATTTATTGAAAAAACGCGAGGCATATATACCGGTTGGGTGAGCTATACCTTATCATGGTCTAAAAATGTTTTCGAGAAACTCAATAACAATGAAGAGTTCTGGTCTCCTTATGACAGACGGCATGTTATTAACATCGCCGGATCTATTCAGTTGAGTAAGGACTGGAAAATCTCGTTGAATTGGCAATATATGTCGGGCCAACCCATTACAATGCCAAAATACTATTATATAGTTGAAAACAACCGGCTTATAAATAACCAGAATTATATTTATGCCGACCCTGTACTTGTATGGGGGTATGGCAAGCGTAATTCCGAAAGAATGAAAGCTGTTCACCACTTGGATTTATGTATTAGAAGGAATATTAGTTCGGGGAAATTTATTGGAAATGTTGAAATAGGTTTATATAACCTGTATAATCGTAAAAACCCCTATTATTACTATGGGAAATACGATGGCAAAGTTTCTATTAAGTCGGTTTCCCTTTTTCCGATAATACCTTATTTTAGTGTTAGGTGGTATCCTTTTCGGAAGTCATTGTAGTTTTGTAGCAGCTGTAATCCCCCCTCATCGAAGCCTGTCACTTTGCCGCAGGTAATCGGCCGTCTCCTGACTGCCGCAATGATATACTTTCAACAAACCGCAAGCAGAAGCGCAGGTAACTTTCCTAGAAATTTACTATCATGCACTAAATTTTAATCGTTCTTTGAAAATGTATAGCTGCCGTCGTTCCCTGAGCGGAGTTGAAGGGAACGGGGGAATGGCCAAACATTGCTTCAGAAAGGTCGGATAAGCTGGGTGTCGAGAAATTCGGCCAGCTGTTCCAGATCATGTCTGTGAATACTATACCAGCTTTTTAGTTCTTTTAAATTCAGATTACGGAAGGTGAAATAGCAAAAGGTTTCCAATAGGTTATTGTCGCGTAGTGCCTTGTAAAAACGGTTGTAGGGTGTGGGAAGTTTCTGCTGTTCCATTTTTTCGGTCAATACCTGTGCCAGCGGTGCTGCCATGAACTGAAGGTAAAAGTTCTCGAGTTTCCGTGGGTGATAATTATAGAAGAAAAGTTGATCGGGATATTTCAACGATAATCGTCGATCGAAAAAGGGAATATGAATGGAATCGTATTGCTGGTGCACATATTCATAGATCAGACGTAACATCTCTGCCGATCGTAGCGTGTCGCGATCGATCATCAGTCCAAACATCCATGCCTGAAGGCAGGCAGGATTGTTTTTGTTTTCAAGCATACTGAAGCCCAGCAAATAATGTGCTGTGGGTACAAACGGGTTTTGCCGGATGGAAGTTTCGAATGCATGCTCCGCCTCCCGGTATTTTCTTAGCTTGTAAAGGGTAAAACCATACGCCAGCCACAGGTCCGGCGAACCGGCAAATCGTTGTGTAGCCTTTCGAAATACTCTTTCGGCCTTGCCGTAACGTCCGGTCATTTCCAGCGACCGGGCATAGAGGATGGTGCATGCCGTATCAAAATCATTGGCCGATTTCAGATTCTCCTTGGCATAAACTAATGCCTGTTTGTAGTTACCACGGTCGAAATAAAGTGAGGCCAATCCATAGGCCGCATAGCTAACATTATGCTTTTGGCTGAACTGTCTTTGAAAAAACTGTTCCAGTGTATCGGCTGCCAGTGTTTGCGAGTGGCTGCTGTGGGCAAATGAAATCAGGCAGATAAACCCAATGATGAAGGATGATTTTTTTATTATTGGCATAATTGATCTTTAACGTGTGGTGCTGTTGTCGTTTTTGCTTGTTGAGACCAGCGTAGATCTCAGCATGAGTAAAATTTGGTGTTTCCTTAGCTGCAAAATGAATTCTTTTTTTTAAATTTCTCAGCTGTAAAACTATTAAAAGATTTTAAAAAAAAAATGCTGGTAAAAACATTCGGGAGCGCCCTCTTTGGCATAAAGGCAACAGTAATCACCATTGAAGTAGATGTTTCGCAGGGAATAAATTTTTGTATTGTAGGTTTACCCGATAGTGCGGTGAAGGAGAGTCAGCAACGCATTGATTCGGCTTTGCGTACGAATAATTTTAAAATGCCGGGTCGAAAGGTAACCATCAACATGGCGCCTGCCGATATTCGTAAAGAGGGCTCGGCCTACGACCTGCCTATAGCCATAGGTATACTTGCAGCATCGGAGCAGATTGTAACCGACGATCTGGAATCGTACATGATCATGGGGGAACTGGGGCTCGACGGCACAGTTCATTCCGTGAAGGGTATTCTACCCATTGCCGTTAATGCCCAGAAAGAGGGTTTCCGGAAGCTCATTGTCCCTCTGGCCAATGCCCGAGAGGCAGCCGTGGTCGAAGGGCTTGATGTATATGGGGTACAACATTTGAAAGAAGTGACTGACTTTTTGACGGGTAAGATAATGCTCGAACCTGTTAAGGTCGATATTCAGAAGGAATTTTATCTGCAGTCGTGCAACTATGATGTCGATTTTGCCGATGTCAAGGGGCAGGAAAATGTGAAGCGGGCGCTCGAGGTTGCAGCAGCCGGCGGGCATAATATCATTCTTATCGGTCCACCAGGTGCAGGAAAAACCATGCTGGCCAAGAGGATACCTACCATCCTGCCTCCGCTCACGCTGGAAGAGGCACTCGAAACTACCAAAATACATTCTGTAGCTGGCAAGATAAATAAGAATAGTTCCCTGATTACTACCCGTCCCTTTCGCAGCCCGCATCATACCATATCGGACGTAGCCTTGGTGGGTGGGGGTACTTTTCCCCAACCGGGCGAAATATCATTGGCGCACAATGGCGTTCTTTTCCTCGACGAGCTGCCCGAGTTTAAACGTACCGTACTGGAAGTGATGCGGCAACCGCTCGAGGATAGGATTGTTTCGGTATCGAGGGCGAAGTTTAGCGTCGAATATCCGGCAAGTTTCATGCTGGTGGCCTCCATGAATCCCTGCCCCTGTGGATACTACAACCATCCTGAGAAAGAGTGCCTGTGTTCGCCGGGCATGGTGCAAAAGTATCTCAACCGTATTTCGGGTCCATTGCTCGACCGTATCGATATACATCTTGAAGTAGTGCCTGTGCCTTTTAACAAGCTCGCCGAAAGTATGCCTTCCGAAAGTAGTGCAGCCATAAGGGAGCGCGTTACCCGGGCGCGGCAAATTCAGGCAGAACGTTTTCACGACCAACGGGGAATACACTGCAATGCCCAGATGAACTCAAAATTATTGCGAAAATACTGCGTGATCGACAGTACCGGCCAGCAAATGCTCAAAAATGCCATGGAAAAATTAGGCCTCTCGGCCCGTGCCTACGACCGTATTCTCAAAGTAAGTCGTACTATTGCCGACCTCGATGGATCCGATCAGATTAAGCCTGCCCATCTGGCCGAAGCTATCCAGTACCGAAGTCTCGACCGCGAAGGTTGGGCGGGGTGACCCCGTCCATAAATTTTGACTAAATTTGTCAGTGAATCGTTGTGGCAAACTTTTTGTCTTTACCGTTGTTGTTTTGTTATATAAAAAAATATATATGTTAATATAAAAATTGAAAGCGATGATTACATTTGGAAAATTAGAGACCCAGGGCGGGCCGGAAAAACAAAAAGAACTATCGGGTGAAACCGAAAAGGTAAAATGCCTGATCATAGGATCGGGTCCTGCCGGATATACAGCGGCGATATATGCAGCACGTGCCAATTTGTCTCCAGTGCTTTACGAGGGGATACAACCCGGCGGTCAGTTGACTACTACTACCGAGGTGGAAAATTTTCCCGGTTATCCCGATGGGGTTCAGGGTCCTCAGATGATGGAGGATTTTAAGAAACAAGCTATGCGGTTTGGAACCGATGTTCGTTTTGGCATTGTTACAGCCGTCGATTTTTCCAAACGGCCTTTTAAGGTGGTGGTTGATGATGAAAAGACCATTGAAGCTCAGGTGGTAATCATTGCTACCGGTGCTACCGCCAAATATCTTGGTCTCGAAAGTGAAGAAAAGTTCAAGGGTTCGGGCGTATCGGCCTGTGCTACCTGCGATGGCTTTTTCTATAAAGGTCAGGATGTGGCCGTTGTGGGAGGGGGCGATACCGCCTGCGAAGAAGCCCTCTATCTCTCAGGCATTTGTCGGAAGGTATATATGATTGTCAGAAAAGATTTCCTGAGAGCCTCCAAGGCTATGCAACAAAGGGTTTTCAATACCCCCAATATCGAAATTCTATTTGGGCATGTTACAAAGGAAATTGTTGGATCAAATGTGGTTGAAGGGGTGATCCTTGAAAATTCGAAAGGCGAACTGGTACGTAAGGATATTTCCGGATTTTTTGTAGCTATCGGTCACACGCCTAATTCCGATATTTTTAAACCTTGGATCGAAACCGATGAACAGGGATATATCATCACCCGGCCGGGTAGCAGCCATACCAATGTACCGGGTGTTTTTGCCTGCGGTGACGTACAGGATAAGCATTACCGTCAGGCCATCACTGCTGCTGGTTCGGGTTGTATGGCGGCTATCGATGCCGAACGTTTCCTGAGTGAACATGGATTGGCCTGAAATATGAATGATTCAACAGTCGATACTATTCGTACACTGGTCGTGCTGGGATCGGGCAATGTGGCTGTGCACCTTGCCCGATCTTTTGTTCAGAAAGGGATAGAAATCGTTCAGGTGTACAGTCCTACCATAGATCATGCCCGGCAACTGGCCGAAGAAATTGCCTGCCGATATACAAACCGACTTGCCGATTTGCACGATGCCGACCTGTATCTTTTTGCCCTTACCGATTCCGCCATTCCTGAGGTATTGCGACAGAGAAGCTGGGAGGGAAAATTATGTGTGCATACTGCCGGTTCGGTCCCCCTCGATGTTTTTAAACCTTTTACGCAATTCTACGGAGTATTGTATCCCTTTCAGACTTTTTCCCGCAATGTACCCTTGGCGCTTGATGAGGTGCCTTTTTTTATTGAGGCTTCCGACAAGAATGTTGAACAGCAGTTATTTCAGCTGGCCAGCAAAATCTCCTCCAGAATACAGCTTGCCAATTCGCAGCAACGCCAATCTCTGCATCTTGCCGGTGTATTTGCTTGCAATTTTGTAAACCATATGCTGGCTATTGCCGAAAATATTCTGAAACAAAATAATCTCCCACCTGAGAGCATTCATCCTTTGATTGGCGAAACAGTCAGGAAGGCTTTGATCGTCTCCGCAGAAAAAGCACAGACCGGACCTGCCATACGCAACAATACAGAAATTATCCGGAAACATATCGAAATGTTAAGGGATAAACCCGAGTGGCAAAAAATATATACCTTTGTAAGCGATAGTATTTATAAGATGTATCATTCATGAATTTCCGGAAAAAACTAAAAAATATCAAAGCATTTGTATTTGATGTGGATGGAGTATTGGGTTCCGACAAGGTGTTGCTCTTTCCTGATGGCCAGATGCTTCGAACGATGAATATAAAAGATGGGTATGCCCTGCAGTATGCGGTGCGCAAGGGTTATAAAATTGCCATAATAACGGGTGGCGCATCCGATGCTGTAAAGAAGAGGTTTGAAAATCTGGGAATAAGCAGCGTGTATATTCTTTCGAAAAATAAGCTCGAGGATTATCAGCATTTTCTGGACAATAACGGGCTTACCGATGATGAGGTGCTGTATATGGGCGACGACCTACCCGACTATGAGGTGATGAAACGTGTTGCTATTCCTACCTGTCCTGCAACTGCAGCCGAAGAAATTAAAGCCATTGCCGTATATATTTCTGCCAGAAGCGGTGGCGATGGGGCAGTGCGTGATGTTATTCAGCAGGTACTCAAGGCCCAGGGTAAATGGATGGATGCTGAAGACTGGCGATGGTAAGGGGCCTATCTTTGAAATAAAAAATAAACATCTCCCCTTCTTTTAGGACTAATTTTTTAGGCATAATACCCGTACCCGTGTTGTCGAAAGCTACGCGGGTGTCGTTTTTTCAGGCATTTTGTTGCTCTTGCTGCTCTTCAGAAACCGATTCTTTCAGCAGGCTCAATTCATCGGTTGAGAAAATCAGATCCATATCGAGGATCATAACAAATTCTTCGCCAACTTTAGCAACACCTTCGAGAAATTCCGATTTATACTTTGTGCCAATGCTTGGCGGGGGCATAATCTGGCTATCGTCGAGTTCAATTACCTCCTGAACCGAATCTACCAGTGCACCAACATGAACCGATTCACCGTTGATGTTGATGTCGAGTACCAGAATGCAGGTGTTGGGGGTAAATTCGGTAGGCGACATTTCAAATTTAATGCGCGTATCAACCAGCGGCAGGACCGCGCCCCGGAGATTTATTACCCCTTTCATGTAAGGTGGAGCCTTAGGCACTTTAGTCACCTTGGTCATTTCCAAAATGTTGAGCACCTTCGACACATTGGCGGCAAATGTTTCCTCTCCCAGCTTAAACGTAAGGTAGGAGTTGATTTTGTGCTGCTTATTATCGCTCATTTTACTTCCTCCACTTTATATTTACGTGCAAAATATTTGATTGCTTTATTGGTATCAATTACAAGCGCAATAGTGCCATCGCCCAGAATGGTAGCACCGGAAATAATTTCCTGGTTTTTGTAATATTTGCCCAATGGTTTGAGCACGGCCTGGTATTCACCAATTACGCTGTCGACGACCAACCCAATTCTTTTGTCTTCGTAACGGACAACGATAACCTGTTCCAGCGGTGCATTGTTGTCCTCCAGCTCGAATTCGTGGCGCAGGTAAAAGAAGGGAATCTGCTGGCCATCGAGAACAATCAGTTGATTAAAGGTTCCAACTACCTTATTGTGTTCGGCTGCATATATTTTATCAACCGATGACAGCGGGATGATATAAAAAGTATCGTAAATTTTTACCAGTAATCCGTCGATAATCGAGAGGGTCAATGGGAGCTTAATGGTGGTGGTAGTTCCAACGCCTAACTTCGATTCTACCTCTACTTCACCCCTGATGTCAGCAATTTTACGACGGACGACATCCATACCCACACCCCGTCCCGAGACTTCGGTTACATTGCTTGCTGTGGAAAATCCCGGAACAAAAATGAGTTCAAGCAGTTCTTTCTGCGAGAGCACTGCATCGGGTGAAATAAGCCCTTTGCTAATTGCTTTTTGTCTGATTTTTTCGGTATCGATGCCTGCACCGTCATCTGAAATCTGGATGTGCACATTGGCGCCGGAGTAAAATGCTTTGAGCAATATTGTACCCTGTCGGGGTTTACCACGTTTAACCCGTGTGACAGGGTCTTCAATTCCATGGTCAAGACTGTTGCGGAGTATGTGCAGCAGCGGATCGGTAAGATTTTCAATGATTGTTTTATCGAGTTCGGTGTCGGTTCCTTCGGCAATGAATTGTACTTCCTTTTTCAGTTCCTGCGACAGGTCTCGAACCAGACGCTGGAAACGGGTCATCAGGTTTTCGATGGGAATAAGTACAATGCTGAAGGCTATATCGCGGAGCTGGCGTGTGAGTTTCTGGACGTTTTCGGCAATAGCTACCAGTTCATTATTGCTGCTTTGTTCGGCAAAAAGGCTTAACCGGGCCTGTGTGGTCACCAGTTCGCTAACCAGATTCATCAGAACATCAAGTTTCTCCGACGATACCCGGATGCTCGAAATGGTATTTTCCTTTGATACCGCCAACCGTTCATCGGTTTTTTTCTCTTTAACCATAATGGCGGCATTAATCCGCGAGGCCAGCGTTTGTAGGTTGTCAAAACCAATATCAGTCCGGCTTTGTATGGCTTGCTGGATAAAACTGTAAAACTCGTTGTTTTCGAGCAGGTTATAATCGCTTAGCTTGTGTATGTCAATGTGGCATTCGTCTTCGACAAAAATGAATACATCGGAAATAGCATTGAATGGTTGGGCGGTTGAGAGTATTACCTCCCAGTAGGTATAGCAATGGGTGGGGTTTAATTCGTCGAAGTCGGGTAAGCGGTTAAAGTGGGGAATGCAGATAGCCTGACCCAGGTTATACAATTCGTCGATTAGGTAAAGAGGGTTGGTACCATTATCGAAAATATTTTCGTTGGGTTGAAAAAGGATATAGTAAGTAGTTGTTTTTGAGGCGGTTCCTGAAGTGGTTGCGGATTTTTCTTTTTCTTTTGTAATATCTTTGGCGATAGCAATGGCATTTTTGCTTTCCAGAATAGCATCGATTTTTGTAAGGAGGTTCTGGTGTGTTTCGAGGGTTTGTGGTAGTTCGCTCTTACGGTCATCGAGCAGATTTTTTAAATGGTCGACCGAAGCCAGAGTGACATCGAGCAGGTCTTTGGATACAAACATTTCACCATTCCGGACCAGGTCGTAAATATTTTCAAGGTTATGTGTGAATTCCGATATTCGCTCGAAACCAAACATAGCCCCGCCTCCTTTGAGGGAGTGCATGATTCGGAACACTTTCTCGACCAGCTCTTTGTTTTCGGGATCCTGTTCGAGTAAGAGCAGGGTTCCCTCCAGATCTTCAATGTGTTCGGTTGCTTCCTCTATAAATTTACTCCTAAAGTTATCCATCAGCGAATTACTTTATTAATAGCAGCAATGAGTTTGGCCGGAACAAAGGGTTTAATAATCCAGCCTGTAGCACCGGCTTCTTTGGCTTCCATTTTTTTAGCCGCCTGTGATTCTGTTGTAAGGAACAGAATGGGTATACGCTGATATTTTTCCATGCTACGGATATGTTTGATCAGCTCAATCCCATCCATCACGGGCATGTGCAGGTCGGTAATCACCAGATCTATTTCTGTGCCGTCTAAAAACTTTAATGCATCCTTCCCGTCTACTGCTACTAAAACCTTGTAGCCCTCATTTTCCAGGGTAAAACTTACCACCTCACGGATGCTTTCTGAATCATCGACAATAAGTATTGTTTTTGCCATTTTCCTGAAATTTACAATTATTGAATATACCTGTTAATACCTGTGTGTTCAAGCAATGTAACCAAATCCTTTCTGAGATCCAAAGTATAGCTGAATTTTTCGCCCAGCTTATTTTTTAAGGCCATTAATAATTGAGCTGCAGGTAAATCAAAGTTCTCAATTTCCTTAAGTTCCAGATGAAAACCATCTTTTTCCGCAAGCACAATGCTTTCTATTTCACTTTTTATCGATTCAATATTATTGATCGATATTTCCTTTTCAATCCGGAACACCGGCCTTTTCTTATTTTTGCTCTCTGTTCGGATAATTATCATATCCTCCATTTTTCGTTTCAAAATTCGTAATAAAATTAATCAAAATAATTCCAAATTATCGTCATCGGGATCAGATTTTTGATTAGCAATTTCAATTATCTTTTCAGAATTGCCGGATAGCACTTCAGCGATATTATCCATTTGACTGAGTTGATCATGAATCAAATGCTCACTTGCCATGGTATATCTCGATTTCAATAATTTAAGGTTTTCTTCCCGTTCTTTTGCCGATAACTCATAGCCATAGTTAAGTCTGATATTTAGCGTGTTAAGCTCGTTTATTATTTTTCCGCAGTTGTTTTCAAACAATTCGTAGTATTTTACCTGAAATACAGCTTGCTGTATTTCGCTGGAAATTTTCTGACTAATCGATGAGTTCAAATATAAAAATTCATTTACATCTTTAATACTTTTTTGGAGCAAATTTATCAGGTCGGGGATGGTAATGCTCACTTTCTGAAAGGATTCAAGCACATTGCCCTCCTTAAGAAAATCGTCGATTTGCTGGTAGAGGGTATTGATTTTTTGTTGTAATTCCTGCGAAATATTTAGTATCTGCTGCTGGTGTGCAGTGCATTCGTGATTGAGGGTTGTCCATTCCTGGTACGAGGTGTCTGATTGTTTTTGGGGGATGGCTTGCGCCTGTGCGGTAAAATAATTCTGTGTCAGATCAAAGAGTTGGCCGTTACGTTCGTTCAGCGCATTAACGATAGCCTTTAGCGTATGTGTACGTTCATTGATCTGATGGGTAAGATCCATGAGCTTCTGGTTGTATTGCAGGGCTCCATCCAAATTTTCAATAATATTTTCCAGATAGTATCTTTTCGATTGTCCCGATTTGCCAACCAGGTTTTCGCACATCGAATTAATGGCAATCATGTTGTTGCCAATTTCTTCCAAGCCTTTAAAAATTTCCTGTATGGCAAGCTGGTACTGATTGTTGGCATGAATCAGCTGAGCGGCCTGCAATCCTGATATGTCGCGTATTTTAATATAGGTTTTTGCTTTGTTGTGAATCATCGCCTCATCGGAAGCCTCGTTGAGAAATTTTTCAAGTTCGGATATAATATCGTGATGGGTGCGCTGAATATGTTCTATTTTCTGACGTATAATGTCGTGATACTGTAGGTTGGTAATAATATTCGATACATAACTTGCGTTGCTTTCGGCTTGTTCTTTAAGTGCTGCCGAAAACTGGTTGGCTTCCTTATGTTTGCGGTAAAAGAGTTCGAAACCTATTTCGATGTTGTCGTTGAGACGCTGCAGATGATTATAGTTGTCCTTCTTTATGTCCGACAGAAAAAGCGTATTTTCCTGGGCTTTTTCTATAAAATCATTCAACAGCGATTCTATTTCCGACAAAATTCTTTTTATTTGCTCAATACTCTTTTGGGCAGTTTCGGGCAGGCTGTTTCTTCTATCCTCGTTGATCAGCAGCAATGGGGAAGAAATGACTACTTGCCTGAAATTTTGGTAGCTGATTCTTAAATTCTCAATTTTGTGAAAACTCTTTTTCAGTTCTACCTCATAGGTCTCAATCTGCGAGGTAAATTGTTCCGAGAGCTGATAAAAACCTTCGACAATTGACCTAAGCTGATCAAATGTGGTGGTGAGTTGACGATCGGTGAGCGAATCGATTATGCGCAAGACATTCTCTGAGATGTTTTTTGACTCCCGGTGGTAAACCTTGAACTGATTGTTTAATGCAAGAAAATCTTCGGTCGAAGTTTGTAATATCTCAATGATCCAGTTTTCGGTCCGTCGGAAGATACCAATGGCTTCATCTACCGTTATAGCATTGAGTATAGTTTCGGCAGTATTTAGTGCTTTTTCTTTCCCCTCATCCATAATCAATAATTTTCCCGTCGTTAAGCGTGTACCGTTTGTCCAACAATTTCAATGAGTTGATTGATATCTACCGGTTTTTTAATAAAGTGCTGAGCGCCAAGCTGATAAGTCTTTTGTATGGTTTCCTCATCGGTAAGTGCCGAAACAACAATAACAGGGATATCTTTGTATTGTTGATTGGATTTTAGTTGCTGCAAAAATTCGAAGCCATTGATACGGGGCATTAAAAGATCCAACAAAATTAAGCGGGGCAATCTTTTTTGCATTACTTCATAGGCTTCCTTCACATTCATAGCCTTATCGATAGTGTATCCCTTGTTCATCAGCACTGCCTCGAGCAATACCACATTTGTAGTTGAATCGTCGATAACCAGTATAGTCTTTGAAGCGTTATCCATAGTTATTAGTAGTGTTTATGTTTAGATGGCGATTTTTTTATCAAACAAAAGTACAATATCTTGTAGATATCCTGTTATTTTACGAACAAAAAAATGAAAAAGTTTTACCATATCGTAACAAGTCATAATTTCAATAGCTATTTTTCTGCAAACTTATACTTACAGATTATCTGAATGTTAATGTAAAGTAAAGTTAAAAAATAATCCGAAAATCGTTAAAAAAGATGATGCATATCACCTATTAAAAAAAAATGATTAATTTTATAGAGAGAATAATAATTTTGAAAGCCAAATGCCGGATATGAGCCTGATGAACATTTACAACGATACCGAGAGGAACAACTACGCTTTTTTTCAGTATCTTACAGAGGAAGAGAAGGATCTTGTACAAAGCCATTCCAATATTGTACATTATCGTAAAAATGATCACATTTTCATTCAGAAAACACTTACTACCCATGTTATGTACCTTCTTTCGGGTATGGTGAAGACCTATCGGGAGGGGCGAATGGGCAAACGGATTATTTTGTCAATAGATACACCACCTAATTTTTTGGGGCTGCTCTCGGTTTTTGGCAATGATGTGCACGAGTTTAGTTGCTCGGCCATCGAAGCAAGCGATATTTTGTTTATCGACATTAATATCTTTAAGCAAATAGTAAACAGCAACGGGAGGTTTGCACAGTTTTTATTGAATCATCTCAGCCGGCAGGGGTTAAATTTGCTGGATCGGTTGATGGGACAGACCCATAAACAGTTGCCGGGGCGTGTTGCTGATGTTTTATTGTATTTTTCAGAGGTTATTTATAAAAGTCAGCGGTTTACATTTCCGCTTACCCGTAGGGAACTGGCAGAACTTGCCGGTACCACCAAGGAAAGTTTTATTCGTACCCTTACCGAATTTCGTAATGATAAAATCATTGAAATCGACGGGTCGGAGGTGGAGATAAAAAGCATGAAAATTGTAAAAACCCTCAGTGAGCTTGGATAAGATAGTACTGATAGTAGATGATATTTATCTCAACCGGCAGGTTTTGGTTAAAAGTCTGCAAAATGCTGGTTATCGTGTACTTGAGGCCGAAAATGGCCGGGATGCCATCAGATTACTTGAGGAAAATGATGTCTGCTGTATTTTTATGGATATAGAGATGCCCGTAATGAACGGAATCGAAACCACACGCTATATTCGTTCTCAAATGTCTTCGTCCAAATCAAAAGTCAAAGTGTTTGCCCTTACTGCTTACAATAATTCTACGGTGCACGATTATCTCGACCTTTCTGACTTCGACGGCATAATAACCAAACCTTTTTCCATTCATCAAATCGAAAAAATTTTATCACAATCTTAGTGGTTAATACCATATGGATTGTCATCATTATGGCAAGCGTGCACATACGTTGTCAGAAGAGGCGCTTCAATGCTTTTTTACTTATTTTGCACGAAGATTCATATCTTTGGGAAATGTATTACGCTTAAATTCTGGTTATGCAAATACTCGATCTTAAAGGTGTTTCCAAATATTTTGGCAGTTATTGTGCGCTCAACCGGGTAAGTTTTTCGGTGCCCGAAGGCAGTATTTTTGGGATGTTGGGACCCAATGGTGCTGGTAAGACTACTACCTTGCGCATCATTACGCAGATTATTGCGCCCGATGAGGGCGAAGTTTGGTTTAATGGGCATCCCTTGCGCGCCGATGATATAGGTTTGATGGGCTACCTGCCCGAAGAGCGTGGATTGTACAAGAAAATGTCGGTGGGCGAACAGGCATTATACCTGGCACAGCTCAAGGGAATGAACAGAAAAGAAGCCATGAAAAGGCTGAAATACTGGTTCGAAAAACTCGAAATTACCGATTGGTGGGATAAGAAGGTGGAACAACTCTCGAAGGGCATGGCCCAGAAGGTTCAATTTGTTACTACCGTTGTGCATGATCCTTTGTTGCTTATTTTTGATGAGCCTTTTAGCGGTTTCGACCCTATCAACGCAAATATGCTTAAAAATGAAATCATTGATCTCAAGCAAAAAGGTGCTACCATTATTTTTTCAACGCACAACATGAACTCGGTTGAGGAACTTTGTGATTCTATTGCGTTGATCAATCGTTCGCAGATTATCCTTGCCGGTGAGGTCGATAATATTAAACAGCAACATAAAAAACATCTGTTTGAGGTAACATTCAGCGGATCGATCGATGCCTTCCGGAAATCCCTTGATACCAAGACATTTGAAATTACAGACGTTTATCCCGGCCAGTCTGTCCACAGGGCGGTGGTAAAGATTCTTCGTAATCCCCATGATAACGAATTGCTGAGATCGGTTATTGATACTGTACATGTGGTTGCCTTCAGGGAAATACTCCCCTCGATGGATGAAATTTTTATTGATGTGGTAAAAGGAAAATAAGATCAAAAGTATGATGGAAAAAATTAAATACGTCATTCAGCGTGAATTTCTGACACGTATTCAACGGAAGTCTTTTTGGCTTTTGGCTTTACTGGGTCCTTTTGTTATAGCTTCGGTTATTGTTTTGCCCGTATATTTTGCCACTCTTGAAGACAAGGATATTAAGGTGATTGCCGTTGTGGATAGTTCCCGAGTTTTTGTCGACCGGATTCCCGAGACAAAGAACCTCAAATTCCGATATGTCGACAATGTTAACATTGCCCGTTTTATTAAAAATTTTCATCAGGAGGGTTATTGGGGGGTGTTGTTTATCTCGCATGTGGTTACTTATTCGCCCAATTCGGTAATCTTATATTCTTATGGTCAGCCGGGTTTGGCCATCAAATATCATATAGAGAATGCTCTGAAAAAAGAGATTGAACATCGGATACTGCAGGCCAATGGTATTGAAGGACTCGATAAGACATTGCAAGCGCTGAAAGCTAATGTGAACCTGCGTATGATCAAACTCGATGAACTGGGAAAAGAGAAGGAAAGCAATACGTCATTGGCCATGATAGTTGGATATGTCTCGGGGTTCCTCATTTATCTGTTCATTTTTCTTTTTGGTTCGCAGGTGATGCGTGGGGTCATTGAAGAAAAGTCGAACCGCATTATTGAGGTAATTGTTTCGTCGGTACGGCCGTTTGAACTGATGATGGGGAAAATAATTGGTGTGGCCGGGGTTGCTATAGTGCAGTTTGTGCTTTGGGCGGGACTTACCTTTGTATTGGTGACTATTGGCCGGGAGGCACTATTTCCCGAGATAAACCGAGGATCCTCTAACCTGACGATGCAGGAAAATGTGTTGCAATCAGGGGGGGCTTCCGGTTCATTGAACTTGGCAGATGCTGACAATGATACCCATGAAAATGAGGGCAACTTTACTGCACGGGCTATTTTTGATGCCCTCAGCCATATCGACTTTGTTGTAATTCTTTCCAGCTTCCTGTTTTTCTTTTTGGGGGGTTACCTGTTGTATGGAGCACTTTTTGCTGCTATAGGGTCGCTGGTCGACAACGAAGCCGATACCCAGCAATATGTATTGCCTGTTACCATACCGCTTATCCTGGCCATTTATGTTATGATCAATACCATTAATAATCCCGATAGTGCTCTTTCTTTCTGGTTTTCCATTATACCGCTCACTTCGCCCATTGTTATGATGGTACGAATCCCCTTTGGCGTTCCATACTGGGAACTGGCATTGTCGATGGTGCTGCTTGTGCTTGCATTCGTCTTTTTTACATGGTTCTCGGCCAAAATATACCGTACCGCTATTCTTATGTATGGCAAGCAAATATCGTACAAGGAAGTTTGGAAATGGTTTAAACATAGCTAAAGAGCAGATACATGGTTTCCGAAGATGATGCCGGGATATTATTTAATGTGGTGCTTTTTGAGAAATTTTTCAAACGTCACTATTCGGAATTTTGCATGCTTGCTTTCCGGTATCTGAACGACAGAGATGCCGCCGAGGAAGTGGTACAGGAGGTATTTGTAAAAATATGGGAAAAACGTAGCTTTATTGAGGTTAAAGGTTCTCTTACCGCTTATTTCAATATGGCTATTAAAAATACCTGCCTCAATTATCTTAAACACAAGCAGATTGAGTTTGATTTTGCCCGCAATTTTGTCCAGCAGAAAAAGGAAGATGCCTTATCTGAGGAAGGATTTGATGAGGAACTTGTGGAAAAAATCAGGAAAGCTATTGATCTCCTTCCCCCGCAGCGAAAAAAGATTTTTTGTATGAGTCGCTACGACGGGTTGAAATATCATGAGATAGCTCATAGGTTACAATTGTCCATTAAAACTGTTGAGGCGCAAATGGGACTGGCGCTCAAACAGCTGCGTGATCAGCTGCGGGATTATCTGGAATGACCCCAGAGAGAATTGTGGCATGATTACAGTTTAACATCAAAGGCTATTTTAACCAGTAAAAGGTAGTACAACACGCACAGTAAGTTTATGATGGTAAACAGGATGTTATATTCTGTACGGCGGTTAAACTTACGACGCAGAAATATCCCCAGCGTGGGCACAATAAGGGTAATCATATACAGGGTAAAGTGTAGCGATGCTCTTGGATTTTCGATATCTTCGAAAAATGAGACGGAACGGGAATAGTTGAAGAGAAAAAGATAGGTTATGATAAGAGCAAAGACCAAATACACCAGGAACGACAATTTAAGTGCCAGCGTTGAATAGGGACGTTTCCGGTGCATGCGGAAAGGATCGAGCAGAATGTAGGTAAGAAGAAAAATAAAGGCAAAAGCAATTATGTACAGTACCTTTATCATATTAACCTACTTTTGCTTTAACCATTGGTCGAGCCAGCCAAAGAATTCTCTCTGCCACAGCACACTGTTCTGCGGCTTGAGTACCCAGTGGTTTTCATCGGGGAAGATGAGCAGTTTGCTCGGTATCCCTCTCAACTGGGCAGCATTAAAGGCTTGCAGACTTTCGGTGTATGGGATTCTGAAATCTTTTTCCCCCGAGATGATAAGGATAGGGGTATCCCATTGGTCGACATAGAGATGTGGAGAAAAGCTGTAACCGCGGGGCTTGGGTTTTTGCCAGTAGGGACCACCGATATCGTGGTATTCGAAGAAGTATTCGTCGGTTGAACCAAATTCGCTCTCGAAGTTGAACATACCACAATGTGCAATAAAGGCTTTAAATCGTTTCTGATGGTGTCCGGCCAGATAAAACACCGAAAATCCTCCATAGCTGGCACCTACAGCACCAATGTGATCTTTGTCGACATATGGTTCTTTGCTGATTTCATCAACTGCACTCAGGTAATCTTTAATGTTTTGTCCGCCATAGTCCTGGGCTATCTGATCGTTCCATGCCTGACCGAAAGTGGGTAAACCCCGTCGGTTGGGGGCAATGACAATATAACCGTTGGCTGCCATTAGCTGAAAATTCCAGCGGTATGAAAAAAACTGGCTTACTGCGCTTTGAGGTCCGCCCTGACAATATAAAATTGCCGGATACTTGCGTGTAGAATCAAAATTGGGCGGAAGTATCAGCCATACCAGCATTTTTTTGTTATCGGTAGTAGTTACCCATTTTTCCTTCACCTCTCCCATGCGTATGGCTTCGTAGATATTCTGGTTGATATGGGTTAGCTGGTTTTCTTTGCCGTTTTCGTCAATTCTGAACAGTTCTGTGGCCATACTCATCGACATTTTTTGACCTACCAGAATGTCACCTTTTCGGGCAAGCCATGTATAGTCGTGCCATCCCTGTGTAAGCTGGGTAATCTGACGCGACTCAACATCAATCCTGTAAACTTGATAGGTTGCATGAATACCGCTGATAAAGTAAATATGGCGGCTATCGTCACTCCAGACCATCTGCGATACGCTCTGATCGAAGTCGTGGGTAAGGTCGGTATAGGTGTGGGTTTCAAAATTGTACAGCATGAGTCTGTCCTTATCCGATTCGTAGCCGGGGGTGGCCATGCTTGTCCAGCAAATCATTTTGCCATTGGGCGAGAATACCGGATTGCGGTCGTAACCGTTCATTCCCTGCGTCAGGTTGACGGTTGTACCACTATCAAGATCGTAAAGATAGATGTCGGAATTTGTGCTCAACGCCTCGGCTTTGCCTTTTAACTTGCGGCTGGTATAGGCAATTTTTTTACCGTCGGCCGACCAGCTTATTTCCGAGGGTTCATAGTAAGGTGCCAGCGGGGTATTGTAAGGTTCGCCAGCATTTATGTCCTTTATGGCCGACAACGAGTGCCCATCGTAAGCCGCTACAAACAAATGGCTGTTGCGGTAGTCCCACCAACTGTCCCAGTGACGGTACATCAGATCGGTGTATACCCGTCCGGTCGATAAAGGTAGATCGGGATTCCGATCCTGAGCCGAACTGTCGGTTTTTACACGCATGGTAAAATACAAGTGCTTGCCCGATGGAGCATAAGCAAAGATTTCAATATCACCGTCGACATGGCTGACTTGTCTTATTTTTTTGGTTTTTCGGTCAATCTCCCATATCTGACTGGTGCCCTTGGCAGGTGCAAGGTACCCAATGCATTTCCCGTCGGGGGTCCAGTGTATCGACGATTCCGACTCAGGTGTAAAGGTCAGTTGTTCGGGCGTGCCTCCCTGGGTTGAAATTACAAATATCTCGGCATTGCCTTTGTTTTTCTTCAAATCGTAACGTTTTACGACAAAAGCAATCTCTTTGCCATCGGGAGAGAGCTCTGACTCAGTTATTCTTCCAAATTTCCAAAGAATCTCGGGAGTAAGACGTTGCCCCTGTTTTTCCTGATCTGTCAGGGGTTGGTCAAAAAAATAGTCAGGCGATTGTTTCTTGCAGGAAATCAAAAGAATGAATATTCCCAATGTCAAAAAGATATGTGATTTTCTCATGGTGTTGTAAAATAATTCTCAAAGTTATAAATCTTTTTTAAAAAATAATTCTATCCCATCGACGCCAACCAGATGGCCCCCAACTTTTTAAAGTGACGGGTGTTTTGTGGAGCAGACAAAGGTAATCCGTCCATAGCTTGTTAATTTTGTTTACACGGGGCGGTTGGGGTCAAAGGCTTCAAGATAATCCTTCAGATATTTCAGGAATAGTCCTCCGAGACTTCCATCGATAATGCGGTGGTCGTATGCCAGCGAAAGCATGACGATATCGCGGAGTCCCATGGCATATCCCTCGTTAGTACGCACTGCCCATGGTTTCTTAATCACTGCACCAATACCCAGTATAGCAGCCTCGGGCACATTGATCAGCGGGGTACCGGAGAGCGATCCAAATACACCAATATTGGTAAATGAGAAAGTACTGCCTGTGGCTTCGTGGGGCTTAAGGCTATAGTTTCTTGCCCGTTCCGACAGGTCGTTAACAGCTTGTGCTATACCCGACAGATTAAGTTTGTCGGCATGTTTGATTACGGGCACTATCAGGTTACCGTCGGGCAGTACGGTAGCCATGCCTATATGAAAGTTTTTTCTAATCACCAGGGTGTCGCCGTCGATTGAGACATTGACCTGAGGATAAGCTTTCAATGCTGCCACTATGGCTTCGACGAATAAGTGTGTTAATGTGAGTTTGGTATTGTATTTTCGTTGAAATTCATCTTTGTGTTTTTCGCGCCATTCGGCCATTGTAGTTACGTCGACCTCGATAAACGAGGTGACATGGGGGATTGTTTTGCTCGAGATGAGCATGTGTTCGGCAATTTTCTTACGGATGCGGGGGAGGGGTACTTTTTCAACATCCTCCTGGCTGCCTGTTGTTTGTCCGTTAATTGGGAAAACGGGTTCGGCTGCTATTGTCGTAGGTGGAGCAGAAACTGGTGCTGGCCTGTGTTTTTTCTTTTCGGCAAAAGGCAACTGATCTTCAATATATTTTTCAAGGTCTTCTTTGTCGATTATGTCACCGGCCTGTTTGCCTGTAAACCGGATCAGATCCTCCTCCTCGATCTGAAAACGTTGTATTGCGCTGCGGACAAACGGTGTTATGAAAGGTGAAGCCTGTTTTGCAGCAGAAGACGGATTTTTTGCTACGGTTTCGGTAGCTTTTACCGTTGTGATTGGCGGAGGGGTAACTTCCGGTGTTACCGAATGGGGTACAGCTGAGGCAGCAGTCTCGGATCCAACCTGAATGTAGGCGATAATGTCTCCTACTTTGGGTACTTCGCCCGGTAAGGCGATGATTTTCTTTAAAATACCATCGTAGGGGGAATATACTTCGGAGTCGACCTTATCGGTGGCAATCTCGGCCAGCGGCTGATCGACCGATACGGCATCCCCTTCTTCAACCAGCCAGCGAATGATGGTGGCATCGGTTATACCTTCGCCCAATGCCGGCAATACCACTTTGTTTAAAGGCATAATTCAGTATTTAGCAAATTCTGTCAATGTATAACAGCCCTTTTCGTAAAATGTTAAAATCGTTGACAAATTTATAGTCTTTAGCATAGAAAACATTGAGTCGGGCTTTCGTATCGTCGTTGAGTTCCTGCTTTTTAATTCCGTCAACGGGGGTTAGTATGCCTTTTTTCAAGGGAGGGAGGCCATCGAGGTGAGCACCGGAAGGATTGGCCGGTGCCCAGTATCCGACCCAGGTGCGTTTTCCTATTAATACCTTCAGAATATTTTTCAGCAGTTGAAATTTGTTCTGATAAAAAAGAAAGATCAATGGATATGCAAGCAATAGTGCCGTGGAGGCAAGGATGTCGAACAAGCGTTTGAGTCGTCGGTAGGTAGGCATATGTATGGTATGGATATTAACCAGGTAAAGGTCGCCAGCTGTATTGATAGAACTACTGCCGATGATCGACATGCCTTCGGGAGGAGCTATCTTATATTCCAGTCCGGAAGGTTTGAGATGCATCATGTGATGGATGATTTGCTGCGAAGCCATGTCTTTCCCCGAGAAAATGATTTCGTCAACACCATAAATCTGGACAATATCGTCGATCTGTTCAATAGTCCCCAGTTCATCACGGTTGTCGGACGAATGGATATTAACAAACCCCAGTATTTCGATATTGACTGATGTCTGGAGAAGAAGATGTCGTATGCGTTCGTATTCATCGCGGCTACCTACAATGATAACTTTTTTTCGTTTTGCATTATAAAGCTGAAAGTTTTTGATACCGATCATATGAAGCAGGTATCGGAACAGGGTAAGCGAAAGGAAGCTCCACAGGGCACCGGATACTATCAGCATGCGGGAGTAGCGGAAATCTTCGGGCAAAAGAGCATAAATAGCCAGAATGATAAGGGTGCCAATACCAATGCCTCGTGCTACTTTGTCGAGTCGATAGGGTTTGTCGTATACCCCTGCAAAAAGCATTGAGAGGAACCAAATCAGGATGTACCCCGGTACGATGATCGTCAGGTAAAACGGGGGATAGTGTATGCCTTCCGCAAATTTTATAGACTCGGAAAGGGGTTTGAGAAACAGATATCCTGCAAAAATGATCAGGATATCCATTACAGGGAGGAAAAGAGCAATAAATAAGCGTTTTATCAGCGACAGAAAGGCGCGCAGATATATGGCAATACGGATAAAGAATGTCAGGTAACGGTAACTGGAGCTGTGGGCAAAGTGTTTTTGGGCAAAAATGATCATGGCCTGATAAAATACCAGCACATAGTTTAAACTTCCTTTTTTGGTGCTTTCGCCCTTGTAGTGGATGATGGAAGTATGGGGAAAATAGTAATTTTTGTATCCTGCTTTAATAATGCGGTATGACAGATCTATGTCTTCGCCGTACATGAAAAAGGTTTCGTCGAGAAGTCCGATTTCATCCAGAACCTTGCGGCGGATAAACATAAAAGCGCCGGAAAGTATTTCTACTTCATGGATTTGGTCTGGATGAAGATAGGTAAGATGATATCGTCCGAAAGTTTTGGATTTGGGAAAAAGTCGAGACAGGCCAAAAATTTTGTAGAAAGCGACCCATGGTGTTGGCAGGGCGCGCTTCGATTCGGGTAAGAAACGGCCTTTCCCGTCAATCATCTTAACTCCCAGCGCTCCTCCATCGGGATGCTGGTCCATAAATTCAATGCACTTGGTAAAAGTATCTTCCTGAACAACCGTATCGGGATTTAAAAGTAAAATGTATTCGCCTTTAGCAATACGTATGGCCTGATTGTTGGCTTTGGAAAATCCTACATTATCCTGATTGGCAATTAAATGTACCCATGGAAATTTTTCCCTGACCATGGCACATGAACCATCGACCGAGTTATTGTCTACTACAATTACCTCAGCATCGATGTTTTTAATAGCCCGTTGAATTGAATACAAACATTGCTCCAGAAAGTATTTGACATTGTAGTTGACAATGATGACCGAAAGTTTCATGGATATGGTTTTCTTTGGCACAAATTTAAATTTATCTTGCAATAACCAAATATTTTATCTTTAATTAATTGATGCTGTAGTGCTGGTGGGGGTGTATTGTGTTTCGGTCTGAAAATACAGACCTATTTAGCGGAGTAGGGCGACAAAGGGCTTGTTTTACTTGTAAAAAATTAATAATTAACGTATTATTGCCTGAAATTTAAGCCCGGCCGAATGCGTTTTTGTTTTCAGACGCTTGCTATTGTTGTTTTTTCTTTTCTGACAAACCCAGTAATTTGTCAGAATACCCCTATTTACAGCCATTACATGATGGATGGGTTTACGATCAATTCGGCTATGGCCGGGTACGAGGGGCTTACAGTTTTTAACCTTATCACACGTCAGCAGTGGCTAGGACTTGATTATGCTCCCCGAACCTTTTCATTTTCATTTCAGACAAGGTTATTACAAAGAAGTTATAAAATTATTCCCCGCCCCAACCGTAAAAATAAGTTTATACCTGCGCGAAAGGGTAGAGTAGGATTGGGGGGGTACTTGTATGCCGACCGTAATGGATATTTTATCAATTCAGGAGCCGCTTTTTCGTATGCCTATCATATTCCGTTGCACAACTCCCAGTTGTCGTTTGGTTTACTGGGATCCATTGCTCAGCATAAAATTGACAAATCCGGAATAGGATTCCGTATTCCTGAACCCTTGATGGATATGGTAGGAACACCAATTTATATTCCTGATGTAAGTATTGGATGTTTTTATTACAGATTTTATTCCTACTACATTGGCCTTTCCGCAACGGGATTATTGCAATCGAAAATAAAATTTGGCGGCAATGTAATGAAAGATTATAAAACCGAGCGCCAGTATTACCTTATGGGGGCTTATCGCATTCAACAAAACAAGGGCATGGAGATTGAACCGTCTTTTCTGTTAAGGACCAGCGAAGGGTTAATTATGCAAGGGGAACTTTCCTGTAAGATTTATTACCAGAATAAATATTGGGGAGGCATTTCCTATCGGACCATGCAGACTTTTATTGCGCTTATGGGCGTTCGATGGAAAAGTTTATATATTGGCTATGCCTTTGATTATGATTTTAATGCTTTTAGACGTTTTACTTTTGGATCGCACGAACTTTTTCTGTCGATGAAGTTCGGAGAGACAGCCCGGCGTTACCTGTGGCAGAAAAGATTTTGATTTTATGGCTATTGGTTGTTCTTAATTTTTTGCAAATCAATATGTTTTGTGATTATTGCTGTAGGTGGTCATTTTTTTTCAAAAAAATAATCAGGGTTTTTTGATTTTTTCTAAAATCCCATTATTTTTGCAGCGCAAAAAATTCCTCCTTAGCTCAGCTGGTTAGAGCATCTGACTGTTAATCAGAGGGTCCCAGGTTCAAGTCCTGGAGGGGGAGCTAAAAAAAAGAGAGGCACATAAAAATGCCTCTCTTTTTTTGTGCACTTAGGTTTATAGTTATCTGATAATGGCGAGTCTCTCGGTATAGAGTATTCTGCTGCCATTAAGGATACTTACCATGTACAATCCTTCTTTAAGAAACGAAACGTCTACGGTATATACATTAGACCCTGAGGGGGTGTCAAACTTATGCACAGCAAAGGTTTTTCCCTGCAGATCATTGATTAGCAATTGAAGGTTTACAGCGGCAGGTTGGTACTCTATGGAAATTTTGTCTTGGCAGGGATTAGGGAAAATACGGAAAGTTTCCGGATGATCGACCCGGGCGACTTTTAAATATTCGTTAATAGAAAACCAGTTGAGATTAAATTCGGGATTTTTGATATAAATACGCAAGCGATAGTGCCCCTCGGTTAGATTTATAGTTCCGTTGATGGTCGTCCACTTCTGCCATCCTCCTGTTGCTGGCACATTGAAAGTACCGATCGTTGTTTTCGAATTGTTGTCGTCGAATTGTTGAAGTTCTATGACTCCACCGCTATTTTGGGCAGCAACACGGAATTGAACGGTATAGGTGGCAGTTTTTTTTACAATAATAAGATAATCGAGATAGTCGCCTGCGTTGGTATATCCCATGTCTTGTCCACCTTCGCTGCAGGTTTCAGTCGTCAGACCGCTTTGCTGGTAATAATTTTCAGCCTCAATTTTAGCAGGAACTGTGTACATGACTGGTAGATTATTAATCACATTCAGGTTGTCCATGGCCTGCAACAGGGTAGAATCTGTGCTTTGTACCAGTTGGCCATGGTACGACAGTTTTACTACATCACCATAAAGTATTTTGGAATTGAGTTCGATTAAAATCTGACGGCTGCTAATTGAGCTGATACCGGCAATGCTGGCTGGTTGGTTATTGATATTAATTGTCCAGTCACTGGTATTAAATGTGTTGGTTATCAGGGATTTATTGAGGTTGACTACAATTTTTTTTCCTGATGCATCGGTTTGGGCGGTAAGAATTTTAAAATTTATCCCTGACGAGGGTTGGTCAAAGATGAATTCAAGATAATTAAGATTGGAACCGGCCTGGACAATGTACAGTTTCAGGGCATGGTCTCCGGCAGGGAGCAAAACATTTTTGATGGTATCGGTTTTCCATACTTGCCATCCGCCCGTAGAAGGGAGCGAAACAACTTCAGAGATATCAACACCATCGAGTATTAGCTTGATTTTACTGCCATTGCCAGCGTGTCGCACAAGGACATTGTAGGAACCCTCCTGCGAAATGGTGACGGTGTATTTCAGCCATTCACCAGCGGCCGTCCATCCAACGTTGTAGCCATTTGTTTTAGTCTTGTCCGAACAGGCTTCGATATCAACAGCATCGTTGCGATAGGCATAACCCGAATTCCATGCTGTATAAGTGCCTGTGCTGACGTTGTAATTGGCAGTGTCGGTATCCCAGTAGGCATAGCCGTTGCGTCCGTAATCGAAATTTGTGACAAAGATCGTACCCGGAAGTACATTGGCTGCATAGCGACGGGTTTCGGTCGTTTGTACCTGACGAAACATTGCATCCAGCACAGGATAGTTGATAATGCAGTTTTCCAGTTTAACTTTTTCGGCCAGATTCATGAGCGTATTGCGGGTAAAAGCCGTATCGGGCTTGGTTCCACCATTTTTCCAGTAGTTTAACAATCGGGTGTAGTTATCATCGGGTTCAATCGACATGGTACCCGATAATGACCTAACCTTTTTTAAGGTCCACCACGACCAGCCAATATTGTTGCTTTCAAAAAGTTTAATAGCCTCGGTAAACCACACATTGGAGTTTTCGCCCGATTCGCCACACCAGATGGGAACATTGTAGGTATTGCGGATGTTGAGCATTCCCTGAATGGAACCTATATTATTGTAGCTCCAGTATTTGTGGAAACTGACTGCCAGGTTGGCATCATACGAGAAAATGGATTGCATGCCATTGTAGTTGTTACCCCAACAATTGCCTTCGACAATGATGAGATGATTGGGGTCAACCTGTCGGATGGTATCAATAAGTCGTTTGTAGAGGTCGGCCAGCGGTTTGTTTTGATTACAATTGCAACCGTTCTGATTTCCACTGTTTTCAAAATCCCAATTGGGTTCGTTAATCAGGTCGTACCCGCCAATCCATTCAGCGTTTTTATACCGTTCGGCCAGTTTTCTCCAGAGGGCTACTGTTTTAGCCTTGTTGAGTTCACTTTCCCATAATGAGGGCAGGCTGGCATCGTAGTCGGAGATGGCGGCATCTTTTCCCTGTCCGCCGGGTGCTGCGTGCAAATCTAGAATGACATATATGTGATTGGCTGCACACCATGCCAGTACGCTATCGACGAGGGCAAATCCTTCTGTAAGCCATGTCTGCTTGCCCGCTATCGGTTCTTTTTCTATGGGCAAGGTAAACAAATTGTAGTGCATAACCAGTCGGATGCTGTTGAATCCCCATTTTGCAAGGGAATCAATGTCGCGTTTCTGTACAAAATTTTTCCGCCAGGCAGCATAAAAAGTATCCGTATAGGCTGTACCGATCAAGGCTTCTATTTTCTTTCGGATATCTTTCTGGTTGGTGGCCGAAACGCCAAGCATGTAAGGCTCCTGAAGCATCCATCCTCCAATCCCTATGCCCCGGAGGAGTATTTCTTCCCCATTACCCTTAACAATTTTCTTATTATCTCTTTTGAGAAACCCTTGTGACTGTACAGGATTGAAATAGCACAGCAGGGAAATAAGCATAGCTGTAGTGAAAAGTTTTCGTATCATAGCTGTAAAAATTAGTTTACCCAAAGTTAAGGGTAAAGGGGTATAGTTTGTTGATTATGAGCTACCATTTTTTCCCCGAAAGGATACGAAAAAAATACCACAGAGGGGGTAGAAGAATAGGATTAACCGATGCGTTTAATCTTAGCTCCTATCGCATTAAGTCGTTCGTCGATTCGGTAATAACCTCGGTCAATCTGTTCGATGTTATGGATGGTGCTTTTGCCGGGAGCAGAAAGTGCAGCTATCAGCAGGGCCACGCCGGCGCGGATATCGGGCGAACTCATGGTGGTGGGTTTAAGTGGATGTCGATTATTGAGGCCGATAATGGTAGCTCGGTGAGGATCGCAAAGAATAATCTGGGCGCCCATGTCAATAAGTTTGTCGACAAAGAACAACCGACTTTCAAACATTTTTTGATGAATCAGCACGCTGCCCTTAGCTTGTGTAGCAACCACCAGAAATACGCTCAGTAAGTCGGGGGTGAGTCCCGGCCAGGGGGCATCGGCAATAGTTAAAATAGATCCGTCGATAAAGGTTTCTATTTCGTATTCATCATGTACGGGTATGTGTATATCGTTACCTATGCGTTCGACGGTAATTCCCATTCGTTGAAATGTACGGGGGATGATCCCCAGGTTTTCGTAAGATACATTTTTGATGGTTATATCGGAGTGGCACATGGCTGCCAGGCCAATAAAACTGCCTATTTCAATCATGTCGGGCAGGAGGGTATGTTCGCAGCCCGAGAGCTGGGTAACTCCATGGATGGTAAGCAGATTGGAACCAATGCCTTCGATGCGTGCGCCCATGGCCACCAGCATTTTACATAGCTGTTGGATGTAAGGTTCGCAGGCAGCATTGTAGATGGTAGTGGTGCCTGCGGCCAGTGTAGCCGCCATAATGACATTGGCTGTACCGGTTACCGAGGCCTCGTCGAGCAGAATATAGTTTCCTTTGAGTTTGGGTGCCTTAAGTAAATACAGGTTGCTTTCGCTGTCGTACTGGAATTGAGCGCCGAGTTGTTGAAGTCCATGAAAATGGGTGTCGATGCGACGACGGCCAATCATATCGCCGCCGGGTTTACCGGCATAGGCATATCCCATGCGCGCAAGCAGTGGACCTACCAGCATGATTGACCCACGTAATGCCGAAAAACGTTTTTGTACCTCGGGTTGCTTTAATATTTCAGGCCGAACGGATTGTGCTGTAAATGCATAGGTATTTTCCCCTCGTCTTTCGACTTCCACCCCCAGAAGTGAAATCATTTCTATCAGTACGGATACATCTTTAATGTCGGGGACATTGTGAAGAACGACCGTCTTGTCGGTCAGAAGAGTTGCACAGATAACCTGTAAAGCTTCATTTTTTGCGCCTTGCGGATGCAATTCCCCATGGAGGGTATGGCCACCTTCAACTTCAAATGCAGCCATTGTTTGCTTTAGTTTTTCTTGTGTTTGTTGTTGTTGCCGTTGTAACTTCCGTTATTGCCATTCCTTTTAGTAATGGCCATTTTTTTGTTTTTCTGCCGGTTCTGATTCTGAAGCGACCGTGTTTCTGAAAGTTTTAACATGTCGGGGGAGAGGTTTATTTTCCCTTTTGAAAGTTCGTACAGGTCTTTGAGGATGACCTCGTCGGTTACAGCATCACGGTTCCATGTCAGGTACTGGCGCTTCATCAGATTGGCTATCATTTCGATTAGTACAGTTTTTTCCTTACCCTCGGGCATTTCTATGGCCTTCTGGATCATTTGCTCAATAATTTTGCCGTAATGCTTGTACTGAATAGGATGTTGGTTGTAAGGAACTTTACGCGGTTTTTCGGCGAAAGCCGACTGGGTGGGTAGGGGATAGGGTGCATCAATGTCGAGCTTAAAGTCGGCCATGATAGCCAGATGATCCCACAATTTATGTTTAAAATCCACTACATCGCGTAAGTGTGGATTTAAATTTCCCATAACTGCTACCAGTGCATGTGCTGCACGGGTTCTTTCTTCCCGGTCGGGAATGCTGGCAACATAATCTACCAGCTTATGAATATGACGGCCGTATTCAGGAAGAGCAAGTTTTTTCCGCTTAGTATTATAGTCGAACGACATGAGGTTGGATTTTTTTCTAAAGTTAATGATTTTTTGTAAGAAGCGATTATTTTAAATAGGCTATTACACTTTTATTGCCCCATGCCCTATCGCCGATGTTTACCTTAATTTCGGCATTAAGGGGGAGCAATATGTCGACTCGTGATCCAAATTTAATAAAACCAAGATCCTCACCTTGTTTCATGTTTTTCCCCACTTCGGCATAACAGACGACCCGACGGGCGACTGCTCCGGCAATCTGACGGATAAGAATTTCGACACCCTGCAGTGTTTTTATTACCACAGTGGTACGTTCGTTATGAACCGAAGATTTTGGGTGCCATGCTACCAGATACTGTCCGTCGTGATACTTAAAATATTTTACCTCACCACTCACCGGTACCCTGTTAACATGCACATTGAGGGGCGACATAAAAATTGAAACCTGTATACGGGGTTCATTGAAATATTCGCTGTCAACCACTTCTTCCACCACAACTACCTTACCATCAGCAGGAGCATATACGATATTTTCCGAAGGTTCAACAATTTCCCTCCGGGGATTACGGAAAAAGTACAATACGATCCCAAACGCAGCAATGCTGAGAAAATTAATAAGCCCAAATATTACCTCATTGAGGTCTAAAAAGTACAGAATTCCATTAAATATTAGTAGCCAGACCAGCAGATTAAGGACAAAGGTTTTTCCTTCCTGATGCAAGTGGATATGATTTCTTTTGAATTCTTTCAGGGTGTGCAGCAAATTTTTCAGATAAGACATAGTATCAAACCGTTTTTAAATGAATTGCAAAAATAGATAAATTGCTGGTACTGCCAAAAATAAAGCGTCGAAGCGATCGAGCAATCCGCCATGGCCGGGGAGAATATTGCCCGAATCTTTTACCCCGATGCTTCTTTTAAGCATACTTTCGGCAAGGTCGCCGAGCGTACCAAACACCGAGACGAGTATGGCAAAGGTAAACCATTGATAGCTTGTTAGTTCTTTAAAAAAGTTGGAAAGCAGATAAGCCGCCAGCAAGGCAAAAAACAAACCTCCTACTGCTCCTTCCCATGTTTTTTTAGGCGATATGCGTTCAAACAGCTTATGTTTACCCCATAAAAGGCCACATACATAGGCCATGGTATCGTATGTCCAGATAAGGATAAAATACGACAGGACCAGATGTGCATTGTATTGGTAAATGTTTTCGCGATAGGCGATGCCCAACAACATGGCAATGGGAAGTCCAATGTAAACGAGTCCCGTCCAAGTGAATGCAATATTTAAAAATGGACGGTTTTTGTTGCTAAATAGTTCGATCACAACCGAAACCAAGCCCCATCCGATCAGGAGGGCAAATATAGAACTTTTACTATGACCGGTGGCGGTCAGGTAAAAAAGAATAAATAAAAGTATGCCTCCTGCTATTCCCCAAATTTTTTGGGGATTGGCTTCCATCTTGCGGGTCAGTTCATAAAATTCCCACATGGCCCCTGCCATCAACAGCACAAAAAAGAGAGCAAATGACACTTCGCCTCCTACGATGGCTGCAACCATAAGTATTACAAGCGCCGTGCCAGTAAGCGAACGCTTAACAATTTCTTTCAAGGCTCAAAATTTTGAATAATTTTTTCAGCAGCTTCAACATCTTCGTCTTTTACAAAGATCTCAATATTTCCGAAAAAAAAGGAAGAATCTTGCTTATTAAGTACCACGCACGGGATATTATCTTTTTCCATTACCTGACGGATAATCTCGGCATGGTAAGCATTCTGGGTTTGATATATTTTGGTCCAACCTTCTTCCATTATTCTGTTTGTGTGTTTTCGGGTTGTTGCGTTGTGTTGTCGGAGGACGTGCCGTTTTCGATCAGTAATTGTTGTTCCTCAGGTACTCCTCCTTTTCGTTTGCCGAAAATACGTTCCAGATCTTCACTGAAGATGACTTCTTTTTCGAGGAGTCTTTGTGCCAATTGGTCGAGTCCTTCTTTATTTTCGCGCAGGATTTCTTTAGCGCGTTGGTATTGGGCTTCGACAATTTTTTTAGCTTCTTCGTCAATCAATTCGGCTGTTTTTTCGCTGTAGGGTTTGCTGAAGGTGAATTCAGACTGGCCGGAGGAATCGTAGTAGCTGATGTTTCCTATTTTAGGACTCATACCAAAGTAGGCAACCATGGCATAGGCCTGTTTGGTTACGCGTTCAAGGTCGTTGAGGGCGCCGGTCGATACTTTTCCAAATATCACTTCTTCGGCAGCTCGACCCCCGAGGGTGGCACACATTTCGTCGTACAGTTGTTCGGTTGTTGTGATTTGCCTTTCTTCGGGCAGATACCATGCTGCCCCCAAAGCTTTTCCGCGAGGAATAATGGTCACTTTTACCAATGGGTTGGCATGTTCGAGCAGCCAGCTCACTGTGGCATGGCCGGCTTCGTGGTATGCAATGGTTTTCTTTTCGAGCTTGGAAATAATCTTGTTTCTTTTTTCCAAGCCTCCAATGATCCGGTCGATGGCGTCGAGGAAATCCTGTTTTTCGATGCTGGTTTTATTTTTTCGTGCGGCAATCAGTGCAGCTTCGTTACAAACGTTAGCAATGTCGGCGCCAGAGAATCCCGGTGTTTGCTTGGCTAGGAATTCTACATCGATGTCATTGGCCAGTTTAAGAGGCCGCATGTGTACTTTGAATATCTCAAGCCGTTCCTTCAGGTCGGGTAGTTCGACATGGATTTGGCGGTCAAAACGTCCGGCTCTCAGCAGTGCCCGGTCGAGGATATCGGCACGGTTGGTGGCAGCCAGCACAATGATGCCCGTATTGGGGGCAAAACCATCCATCTCGGTGAGCAACTGGTTGAGCGTATTTTCGCGTTCGTCGTTCGATGTCCATGCTGGGTTTTTACTGCGAGAACGCCCTACGGCATCAATTTCGTCGATGAATACGATGCAGGGGGCTTTTTGTTTGGCCTGGGCAAACAGGTCGCGAACACGCGAAGCTCCAACCCCAACAAACATTTCCACAAAGTCGGAACCCGACAGGGAGAAGAACGGGACATTGGCCTCACCGGCAACTGCTTTGGCCAGAAGGGTTTTACCGGTACCCGGAGGCCCTACCAGTAAAGCCCCCCGGGGTATTTTTCCCCCAAGATCGGTATATTTTTTAGGATTCTTCAAAAAGTCAACGATTTCCTTCAACTCTATTTTTGCCTCTTCCAAACCCGCTACGTCGGCAAAAGTAACTTTTACACTTGTGTCCCGATCGAAAATTTTGGCTTTGGATTTGCCTACATTGAAAATATTGGTTCCTCCAGGACCTACGTTACCGCCACCCGACATTCGACGGTAAAAATATCCCCATATGGCAAAAAGTATCAGAAAAGGCAGAATAAAGCTAATGAATATGTCGAGAAAATAATTTTTCTCAACCTTATACACAATGTTGACATAATCGGCTGGGGCAAAGTCCTTTTGAACCTTGTCTATCTCATCCTTAAAAGCGGTTACGTCCCCAATTTGTAGCTCAAAGTGAGGGCCATCCTTGGGTATGCGGTTAAAATCTTTTCCTACCAGCTTCTGGTAATGATCCAGCCGCCCGGGTTTAAGATATACCCGTGCTACTTCCTTGTTGATAACTTCAATTTTATCAACATCTTTAGCCGCAATCATCTCACGCAAATCCTTCATGAAAATTTCGTGCGGATGCTTGCCGAACTGAAAATATTGTAGGGCAATGAACACAATTGCTATCAGTGCATATACCCAAAAAGCATTAAATTTTGGCTTAGGTGTATTCGACTGGTTGTTGTCCATTGGATCTGTTTGATTTGAGAAATCATCTTTTTTCTGATTGCGCTCTTTCTCCTCTGACATATTTACTGATTTATTCGTTCTCGATTGTTTCTATGATGCCATCCGACCACAGGTCCTCAAGCTTGTAAAAATTGCGATTTTCCTGCTGAAAAACATGTACCACCACATCGAAAAAGTCGATTAATATCCATTGGGCATTTTCTTTTCCTTCGATATGATGCGGAGTTTTGTTTGCCAGCAGATAAGCCTGCCGTTCAATGTTTTCGGCCAGTGCGTTCACCTGAGTGCTTGAATCGCCTTCGCAGATGATAAAGTAATCGCACAGATTGTTTTTTAATTTCCGCAGATCAATTTTTGTTATTCGTTTGCCTTTTTTTTCTTTTATGGCGTCAATAATAATCTCTGTAAGTCTGGTTTCTTCTTCTACCGCTAATGTATCCTTTTTTCTCATGTATTTTTTGGCAAATTTAATGAATTTTTCCTATTTCTAACATGTCCAGATAATACGACAAACCCTATGCCAGTTTTGCTATTTTCCCGAATATATGGGCGAAGCGGTAATGATTCAGTTGAAATGTATAATCTGTTTTTGTTCTGACAAGGATAAATAGTTTTTTTGTAAGTTTGTCAAATTGTCAGCGCAGGGTTTAGGGGTATTTGTCGGGAGAATTGTAAAGGAATAAACAAAGGAAAACTTATCATGGCAATGCAACACGAGAATGAGGAATATATATGGGGATTGATAGCCCGTGTGCTTTCGGGTGAGGCCACTGACGATGAGGAGCAGTTCTTGATGGGCTGGAGGCAGCAGTCACCTGCCAACGAACAAGTGTTTCGTTCGTGTGAACGTATTTGGATGGCTGCAGATAAGCGTATGGGCGGTTTTGATGCAGATAAAGCATGGCAACAAACAAGTAGAAGGTTGCATTTGCCAGACAAGGATTTGCAGTCGGGTCGGTTGAGAAAAATCGTTTATGCAGTTGCCGCCGGAGTGTTGGTTGTGTTGGCTACAACTTTTTTTGTTCATACCTTTTTCAATTCTACCACTACGGTAATTGCCATGGAGACGTCAAAGCAAGTTGTTTTGCCTGATGGAACCAGCGTTGAAGTTAACAGACATTCTCAGATTGAGTATCCTCGCCGTTTTTCGGGTAAAATTCGGGAGGTAAAGCTCTTGCGAGGGGAAGCCTTTTTCAATGTTACGCACAATGTGTCAAGGCCTTTTGTTGTTATAACACCGGTTGCCCGTGTAAGGGTTCTGGGTACACGATTCAATGTGTGGGTGCGTTCTGATGGCGATGTACAGGTAATGGTCGAGTCGGGAAAGGTTTCGTTTCAGAGCATTAATTCGACGCACGAAATATTGCTGGTCAGGAACGAAAGTGCAATTTTTTCGTCCCGCCGGAACCAAATGATAAAGTCCGACATGGTTGACTGGAATCTGCTGGCATGGAAAACGCACCGGCTGGTCTTTCGCGATGCAGAATTGGCCTATGTATACGACATCTTAAGTCGAACTTACGGAAAAAACATTAAGCCCGACAATGCTGTTCTTGGTTACCGGCTAACGGCTACCTTTGATAATCTTTCACTCGAAGATGTCTTAAAAATCATTGATAAGACGTTTATGTTACAAACGCAATCCCGCAACGATACGTTTGTTGTTAAACGTTATTCTGCTGAATAGGGCTACTGATGCACTGAGTTGCTGGTGAAGATTATCAGCCTTGTGGGATGAGGGCAGTATGGGTGGGTAAATGAGTAATTAAAATATTTGCGATGAAGCGTATCCATCCCATATTTTTGATGTTCCTTTTATTTTTGATGTCCTTTCGGGCGAATGCGCAGGCTCCTGTGGAAAAGCACCATGTGAAATTTCAAAATATTACATTAGCAGAGGCATTTGACTCGTTGGCACAGATATATCGTGTAAATTTTTCATACAATGCCCGGTTACCTGATTTGAAACGCATCGTTTCCATGGATCAGGATGGGACTTTACTTGAAATATTGCAGCAGCTATTGGGGGCTACTTCTCTGGGTTATGATATTCTTGGCCGTCAGGTTGTTATCTATCCTGTGGTATCGCTACCTGCCTCAGGATCGGTTTTTATTGCTCCCGATTCGGTTATTCTTATCCGGGGCAAGGTATATAATTATCAGCAAGAACCGTTGGCATATGCTTCGGTAGGATTATATGGCCGTAGTATTGTCACAGTCACCAATACCGATGGGGTGTTTCTGCTGAAGATTCCCTATACGCATCGTCGCGATACCCTTGTGGTTACTTATTTGGGTTATCAACCCTTACGCATCGCACTTGATACGTTTTCGGGCGGTGAGTTAAAACTCCAGCTTCGCGAGGCTCCGGTAGAGTTGTCTCCTGTATGGGTTCGAAGCATTTCGGCTTCTTCGATTGTTGAACAGGTAATTCGTAATATTCCCAATAATTATTATCAGCAAAATGCCATGTATTCGGCATTTTACCGGGAGATCATCAGGGACGAGGACGATTATTTGTCCGTTATTGAGGCGCTGGTGGATATTGCAAAGGCGCCCTATTCGAGTTGGCTTCTGAACGATCAGGCCAAAATATTTAAAGGTCATCGTAGTCAGGCAATCAAACAATTGCAGGCCTTTTCCTTTAAGCTCGAGGGTGGTGTATACAATGCCGTTAGAATCGACCTTATCAAAGATCCTCCCTTATTTTTGAGTAGGGAAGGTTTTCCGGATTATGTCTACCGGCTGGAGGGCAAAATTGCATTCAACGATCGTATGCTATACATCATCCGGTTTGAACCCTCCCGACGTATTGCCGAAATGTCGTACGAAGGTGTGCTATACGTAGATGATAAAACCTATGCTTTGGCAGCGGCTACTTTTAACCTTACCTCGCAGGGAGTAGAGTATGCGCAGCATTTGCTGGTAAAAAAGGTGCCGCGAAAAACTCAGGTTAAGCTGCAGGAGGCCAATTATATGGTTTTTTATCGTCCCGAAAACAACCGCTGGTATCTTGAATATACGTCTCTTGAGCTGAAACTTAAGGCAAAGAGTCGTAATTTCTTTTATAACAGCACTATAACTACCCGTTCGGAGTTGGTGGTTACCCGTACCGATACTACTAACCATTCCCGTTTCCGTTGGAACGAGATAGTTCGCTCGGGGGATATTTTAGCCGACAAAATTCAGGCTTATCACGACGATTACTGGGAAAATTATAATGTCATCGTTCCGGAACAACCACTGATTGAGGCCATTAATAAGCTGGATGGTACACAGGTTAATGATACTAAAGAATCCACAAGTTTATGGAGAATAATCTTTTCGGGGAAAAAATAAAGGAGACTTTCAGTTTTGATAATCAGATTATACGGTTCAGGTATGCGAATTTTGTGTCTGCTCCAAAATGGTTATGTTAGTTGAAATAGGGAATCTGTCGGGATAAATAATTTTGTCCGAGGCTATTTACATAACATAAAGGGTATACTCTTTGGGAATATTAAATACCGAAGGGTCAATGCGGTGTTGCTCAATTTTTATGACAAAGGTTTGCATTTTTTTGTCGCGCAAAAGAGTACGTTCCTCGTATAGCATGGGAAAATAACCGGATGTATTTGGGATGCAATTGAAGAATTCCCAACATTTATCGGCTTGGTTCAACACTTTTACCATTTTATCAAAAAAATCAAAATTTTTCTGGGCGACCCAATAGGTCATTTCACTGTTACGATGAACATTTTTAACGCGCCATTGATAGCATTTTACCCCGTTTATAATCTTGTAGTTATCGGTCTTTTTTACAACAAATTGTTTAGTTTCTGTTTTTTCGGTCGATGTTTTTTTAAGCTTGGTATACATTTTTCTTGCCGGATCGATAACAAACACATCTTCTTTGGCAATATTGACCAGATAAACCATTCGTACTTCATTTCTGTTGTTTTTTTCTTCAATACGAATGCGATCGCCTGAAATGTAGTAGGTATAAAATGTAGTATCGTACAGCGATTGTTTTACCCATGTAATGCTGCCCTCAAAACCATTTGCCCATATTTGACCGGTAAGGAAACAAAATATTCCCCACAACATCTTTCCCTTCAACACCGCTATATAATTTAGGAAAAATCTCATAATATTTTGCGCAAATTTTATTCATTTTTACGAAATGGTTACTACTTTGTTAAGATTTTTTTACGAACGTCGGTAAAACTTCCACGAAAGCACCTTTTTTATTGACGAACGGATTTTTTATAATTGGCATATAGCAATTACCTGGATAATTCGCTCCAAATTGACCCCATTCATGGGCGAAACGACCCTGTTGATGCAGTAAACACAACAAACAGATGAAACGAACTTGTGAGTTCCAGCCGGCCGATGGGTTATTTTAAGCTCAAAGGTTAATCCAAAAGGAAGTGGGTTATTTGAATCAAAGCCCGGCTGAAAATATTTAAACATGCGAGTTCTCCAGTACCATCAATTTATCATTTACATTTGCTCATGATATCTTTCGCTTTTAAAACACCTAAATTATATGCAATTTGCAAATCATCGCATGCTGTGGAGTCCTTTAAATATATTTTTGTCACAGCACGATTGTAATAAGCATCTGCATAATTTACATTTAAACGAATAACATAATTAAAGTTATTAAGGGCTTCTTTATAATCTTTCAAATTAAAAAATATGATACCCAGTTGATAGTATGCATCAATGTATTTGTCATTTAATGCGAGTGTTTTGTTAAAATTATAAATAGCGTGTGATGTGTCATGCAAATTATATAAAGCTACTGCTTTACAATAAAAAGTAGTTGCATCTGTTGAATCAACAGCAATACTTTTATTAAAGTCAAATAAAGCATCACTAAATAAAGCTAACCGCATCTTTGAAATTCCACGGTTCAAATAATATTTATGATTAGTTGAATCTAATGAAATAGCCTTATTAAAATCATTAATTGAACCTTGAAAGTCATTCATCGCTGCAAGTATAAATCCTCGATTATTAAAACTACTTGCAATTCGTGGATTTAGTTCAATAGCTCTATTAATATCTGACAGAGCAGCTTGAGGATCATTTTTAAAATTTAACAAATAGTTACTTCTTGAAAAATATGAATATGGATTATCGGGTTGTTTCTCAACAAGATCATTAAAAAGCGAATTAGAATCTACCCAAACTTTAACCCTATTATATGAAACTATCATAAAAAAGCCAATTAAAGAAAATAAAATAATACGACTTTGATATTTATATTGGCTAAGATATTTGTAATCATTGTTTTGTATATTGTAATAAAACATACTAATAATAAAAAACAAACCCAAATAAGGTACATATGTGTAACGCTCAGAAACAATAGCACAACCAGCAGGAATAAATTGTATAACAACTGAAATACTTATAAGAAAAAATAAAATGCCAAAAATTAGCTCTTTCCTAAAAGATTTAAACTTGAAAAATACCCAACCTATTAAAAGAATAAATAGTGGAGAAATATATACTAGTAATGGAAAGTAACCGTCAATTTTAATGGGATAATAATGAAATAAAACTAGGCCTATAGGCAGAATTAGTTTAACTAAATAAATGCAAATAGCATAACACACTAAAAATAATCGGTCAACAAATGAAAAAACAGGAGTAAAATCCGTATCAAACCGAACATCTTGCTGGGTATGTAGCGCTAATATTCCGAAAACTAAAGAAAGTACAAAAAAGGGAATTTTATTTAATAAGGACTTAATAGTAATTGTTGATTTGTAATAATCAATTAGTATTAATAACAATGGTAATGTTACTGCCATTGATTTTGAGAGTAATGAAAAAATAAAAAATAAAAGGGAAAACAAATAGATACTCAGTTTCTTTGATGTAAGAAAGCGTAAATAAAAAGATAAGGATAATAAAAAGAACATAGTATATAATAAATCTTTCCTTTGTGAGATCCAACAGACTGCTTCTACATGCATAGGGTGAATAGCAAACAATACAGTAATAATTAATGAAACATTTATTCTGTTGATAAGTCTTTTAAAAAAGAAGAAAACTAAGATTGTATTGAGTAAATGCAGTATTAAGTTTGTTAAGTGATATGGTTTGGGATTCAATTGCCATATTTTATATTCAAAGGCCCATGATAAAGTTGTAATTGGATGGTAATTAGAAAAGTAGCTGTTAGAAAAGATGGCTTTAATACCTTCCCAAGAAAAATTTTTAATGTAAGGATTGTTTACAATATATTGATAATCATCACTCACAAAATCACCTTTAATGATTCCAGAATAAACAACAAAGGTTATAATACAAGTAATTAACAACCAAACTCTGTAATGAATTTTTGCCATTTTTAAGTTTTATTTTTAAAACTAAATAGAATATAAGGAGTGGTTTAGCCCCCTGTATTCCGAAGCTTCTCTTCTTTGGTAAATTGTTCGCTTTTCATGTCCGTAAAAGTATAGTTTTTTGCCTATACTTTTGTCTGACTTTTTTGGGGCTGAACCAATTCATATTTTGCACACAGATTTTTTAGTACGAAAATTTTACACAACGTTTTCGGGGCTTAAAGAAGTGGCGGTTTAAAACCACGAACTGTCAACCTACCACTACTTTTTATTAGATGCACAAATGTTTGATTAACCACTTCACCCGCCATTTCTTTTAAGCCATTGTTAGCGGCTGTAATACTTTCTCGGTGTTGGCGTGTAGTCATGATTTTGCAATTAGCTTTTTTAGAAGAGATACAACTTCGTCCAAGTTGTCAGTGCTCTCAACCATAATTGCACAACTCTGTCCGTTATAAAACTTCTGAACACTTGGAGCAAGTGTCTTTACGGAGTTATGTGTGATTACCTTTCTCGTTTCGTCTTCTGGGTGCATTACCACGATTGCTATTTTCTTTCTTCTGATTTTTAGAAACGCTACATTGCGTTCTGTCCGTATGGAAATGTAATACTTCTGCGGATTGAAAACCACATTACGATTTACTTTCAACAACTGCTCTTTGATGTAGTCATAAATTTTCTTTACAGTTTCAGAAACTCCCTCAAAATGCTCGTCAACTGTGTAAGCAGCCTCATCATCAGTTTCTTCAAGCATTTCGTTTTCAACGTCGGCAAACTCAATGTTCTCAAAGTCGGGGTGCATTGTGTAAATACAGTCGCCATTGTTTACAAACTTTTTGATGAGCATATGCTTAACCATTTTGCCCCAAGTATCAGTGTAAGTTTCAATTATCTCAGACATTTCCTTTTTATCACCGTCAATAATTAGCAGAATGTTCTGACTGCGTTCAATTGTGTCTTTGATAAACTTGTAAATCTCTTTGTCGCCAAGATGTTTTTTAAACTCTCGTCTGAGTTCGCTGTCGTTGTTGACAATGGTAAATATTTTCTCTACTAAGTCCGCTTGACTTTTTGAGTTCTTGAAGAAGCCAAAGAACTTTGTCACCTGCGGAAATATGTGTCTGAAGAAGTCGTGCGTTACAAGTTCCACTTCAACTAAATAAAATTCAGGATTGTCCTTGTCAGCAAGGTCAAAGAGAAAACCGTCTGGTATAGAGTTGCCTAAACTTTTGGCTTCAATCTTCTTCTTAGCGTCAATGTAAATGGAATCTGTCCCGAAGAATAATTTTGAGTTCGCAACAACTTCTCTTTCAAAGTCCACCTCTCGGTCAAACTGAAATTCAGTGTAAACTTTATTGTTTAAAAATAGCTTCATGTTTATGTTTTGTCTGTTCGTTACTTGCTATCAGGTTGATGTTTGCACTGTCGCCAAATTATAGCAGCTAACGGTTTGCGGTATGGTTAGTTGCCGATTTCGAAGCACATTCCTATCAAGTTACAACTACTTTTGATACGTGCTGTGCCGCTCTAAATACGCACTGCACCGGCAATTAACTATGCCGCATGTTGTGACCAGTGCTTTTATATTCAGTCATATTTTACTTACAAATC
>Ga0078972_1002514_pt1 | contig 60112 bp, 48 predicted proteins | sample YelNatPaOPGAMG01_FD_67568 | JGI IMG/M metagenome (GOLD analysis project Ga0078972, IMG submission 67568) | Hot spring thermophilic microbial communities from Obsidian Pool, Yellowstone National Park, USA - OP-RAMG-01 (SPADES assembly) (version 2) | ecosystem: Environmental > Aquatic > Thermal... | reverse complement strand
AGGCAACCTTATCAGCTGGATCTATCGTGGCAGATACATACAATGGTTCACCAGGAGTTGCTGTTAGTACAGGATTGTGAAAAAACTTGAACGATATAATCGCTTGATCCGCTGATGCATTCACACTGGTAAGTAAAAGGAAGCTTATAAAAAATACTTTTACTTTCATAACTTACCTCCTTTAAAAATAAGTTTATCCCCTAACATTTACCATTTTCTTAACATATTTACTCGGAAAAAGAAACCTTTAACCTAAAACAAAACAACTTATCAACCTGACCAGCTTAACAGTCAAATATCTGGGAATATCTCCAAGCTAATTAAAAAACTTAAATCTTATCTCTTCTATTTTTATCGTGTTTTTAATATTTTCAAAGCTGAACAAACTTGCCATTTTGTACCTGCCATATAACATAGGGACTATGAACAACATCGCCTTTACTATCAAACTGGATTGTACCAAGTGCTGTATTAAAACTATGAGAGTGAATAAATTTGATAATAACACCTGGATCAATAGAACCAGAATCTTTTATTGCGGATAAAAGGATATTTGCAGCCACATATGCATAAATAGAGTATGGACCTGGTTCTCCATATTTCTTTTTGTAACTCTCAATAAACGCCTTCGCTGATGCCACTTTGTTTATGTCAGGACCAAATGTTGAATATACGCCATTAGCACTATTACCAGCTATATTTATAAACTCTGGACCCATTATACCATCTCCACCCATAAACATAGCATTTATACCAAGTTGCCTTGCCTGTTTAACGAGTAATCCACCTTCTGGATAAACCCCTCCAAAATATATTAAATCCGGGTTTTGTGCCTTTACATTTGTTAAAACAGCACGAAAATCCTTATCTCCCTGGATAATTGAACCATAATAAACTACCTTACAATTATTACTAAGCCCCTTTTTAAATTCATCAGCCAGACCCTCTCCATAAGTTGTTCTATCCTGTATGATCGCTATCCTTGATAGCTTTAATGTTTTGCAGACAAAATCCGCCGCGATTTTTGCCTGCTGATCATCTCTGCCACATACACGAAATACATTGTCAAAACCCTGCTCTGTTAACTGAGGATTGGTAGATCCATGCGAAATCATGGGTATACCAGCCCTATGATACACTGCAGAAGCTGGTATAGAACAGTTACTATTAAAATGACCGATGACTCCTATAACCCCATCTGTTACAAGCCTGTTTGCAACAGCTACTGCCTGTCTCGGGTCATGTTGATCGTCTTCCACGATCAGCTCTATCTTCTTACCCAATACCCCACCTGATTCATTCCATTCATCTACAGCCAGCTCTACTCCTCGTCTTTCATCTCTTCCAAAGATTGATTGATCGCCTGTCATAGGACCCGCAACCCCGATCCTTATAATATTTGACCTGTGTGTACAGGATACTGTAATGCCAGCCAATAAAAGTATCCATATATATTTTTTTAACATAAAACAACCTCCAGCACCTATTCCTTTTAGTGTATCTATTTATATAGTCAAGTAAGCAAGGATTCACAGATTATAATAACACATGCATATTCTTGACAATCCATATAAATACGATAAAGTAAAAGCATATGGGTATGACTGATTCTATTATTTCCGAGCTTATTCTGCTTGGATTTTTAATTTTTTTGAATGCCTTTTTCGCTGCCGCAGAAATAGCTATTATAACTGTAAGGGCTAAAGGTTTAAAGAAAGAAAAAGGAAAAGAACATCTGTGGGAAAGCGTAACATCACTGCTTGATGATACAAGAAGTTTATTCTCAACCATCCAGATCATGGTTACAGTGGTGGGCTTTCTTTCTTCTGCTATAGCAGCAGAATGGTACGCTGATCCACTATCAAAATTCCTTTCATCACATGTAGGATTCTTTACTCTTAATCATTGGCAGATGATCTCTATCTTCTTTGTAACTATTATCATTTCATACTTCTTCCTTGTACTGGGTGAGTTGTTTCCAAAGGCTATAGCTGTAGAATACCCGGAAAGAATAGCAACTATAACAGCACCTGTGATAAACTTTTTGCTTAAATCGTTGTACCCGCTTGTGAAATTCCTCACACTTTCTGTGCAAATGGTTGGTAAGGTTTTTGGTGTAAAACTAAAAGGTGGACTATCTGTTATCACAGAGGACGAGATAAGGGCAATAATAGACCAGGGAACAAAAGAAGGGGTTGTTGAACCAGATGAAAGAAAATTGATTTACTCTGTACTTGAATTCAGCAACACGATAATAAAAGAGATCATGACACCAAGGGTTGATACCATAGCACTTGAAAAAGATATACCTCTGGATGATGCACTAACCAAAATGATAGAATCTGGATACTCAAGGATGCCGGTATATGAAAAGGACATGGATCATGTGATCGGTATAGTTCATATAAAGGATCTAATAGACGCAAAGATTAAAGGCAAACAGTTAGCCACAATCCTGAGAACAGCTCATTTTATACCTGATACAATGAGATTGGATGATGCAATAAAAGAATTCAGAAAAAAAGATATTCAGATGGCTATCGTTACAGATGAGTATGGAGGTATATCTGGTATAGTTACAATGGAAGACATACTTGAGGAGATCGTAGGTGAAATAAGGGATGAATACGATCAACAAGAAGAAGAACCAATTCAGCGTGTTCAGGACGGTATTGTCGTACTCGGGAATGTAAACATATCAGATGTAAATGAGGCACTCGGTGTTAATCTTGACGACTCAAAAGTGAGTACAATTGGTGGATTTGTAACCGGCGCTCTCGGGCATTACCCATCTGTTGGTGAGAGTTATGAGAACGAACAGGTTAAAGTATATGTTCTTAAAACAAGGGGAAGGAGACTTGAAAAGCTAAAGATTGTAAAGAAAGCTGAAATAAAATCAGAGGAATAATAATGTAATGTTTGAATGGAGGATCTAATGTATGATTTTATTATAGTTGGCGGAGGTATAGCAGCGCTTGAACTCGGTGCAATGCTGAGTTATGACGGGTATAAATTATTAATTGTTGAACAAGCTGAACATGTTGGTGGGCGTGCCTTTGTGCATAAAAAGGACGGATTTGAGCTTGATAATGGGATACATCTTGTACGATTTGGTAAAAAGAGTGCAATAGCAAATGTACTGAAGCATATTCAGAAAGAAATTACTTTTAAATCCCTGGGAAAATCTTATCTTATAGATAAAGATAATAATTTTATTCTATTTCCAACTGGTCCTTCAGGGTTTTTAACAAGCAAATTATTTTCCTTCCCTGAAAAGATGAAAGCTCTTAGGATTATGATAAAATTGAAAGGAGAAAGTCACGGTACAATAGAACACGCTACTGTAGAGGAATGGATGCAGATTGAGAACATAACAAATGGTCTAAAACGGTATTTCAACCTCGTTTGTGCTTCTATGTTAGTATGTCCACTGCCATCGGTTGCTTCTGCAAAAGCACTGGCGGACAACATAAAAATGGTTTTAAAAACCGGAATATCAGTTGAATACCCTGCACACGGCTGGCAGAAGGATATTATCTCTCCACTGATTGACGCTATTAAAAAAAATGGAGAGATAAGAACTGGGACAAGGGTAGATTCAGTTGTTATTGAAAATGGCAAATCCACAGGTGTGAGGGCAAAAGGGGAATTCATAAAAGCACATAATGTGATTATAGATATACCTTCCCAAGAATTGAATAACATATTAGACACAGATAGAATAACTGATGAAAAAATAAAGATAGCAACCAAACTCGTACCAACCGCTGGTGTTTCTATAGATTATGCAATAGACGGATCTATAAGTAATATCAGTGGACTTCTATATCTTGAGGATCCAATTAGTTTTGGTTGTTTTGTATCCAATTTATCTCCAGATATAGCACCACCAGGAAAATCTCTTTTAACCTGGTTTTGTCCAATGAACAGTGAAGATATAAAGCAAAAAAATAAGATAGAAGATTATGAAAAAAGGCTTCAAGAAAGGATAGAAAATATTTTTCCATTGCTAAAGACAAAAACATTATTTAAACGGATACTGCATTTTGAAAGGGTAGATGGAGTAGAACTAAATATTAATCAATTACAAGAAAAACGAATAGATTACAGCGTGAAAGGTATAGATAATCTCTATTTTGTTGGTGATACTACAGCTGCCCCTGGTGCTGGTGGAGATATAGCGCACGAGTCAAGTTTAGGCTGTTATAATAAAATTAAAAGCAGATTACAAACTACCCATTAAAGATGACAAATGCCATAAAACTTGTTGTAAGTGATTTACATTTAGGTAGTGGTAGATCCACACAAGAGGGCATTAGAAATCCCTATGAAGATTTTTTCTTTGATGAAAGCTTTGCTGAATTCCTGGAATATTATACCTCAGGGAAGTATTCAAATTACGATGTAGAGCTAATAATAAATGGTGACTTTCTTAATCTCCTCCAGGCTGACATATTAAAGGACGGTGTCACCATAACAGAATTTGATTGTCTTATAATGCTTAAAAGGATAGTAAAAGGACATCCCATTTTTTTTGATTCTTTGAGACGCTTCATGCATGCACTAAACCATCATATAAGTATACTCGTTGGAAACCACGATCAAGGATTACTTTTTAATAAGGTTGAACTGCTTTTAAAAAGCCTTGTATCACCACGCATAGAGCTTTATCAACGATCAAAATCTTTTGATGGTATATACATAGAACACGGTAACAATTATGACATATTAAATAGCTTTTCTACAATGGATGCTATAAGAAAATCCGCAGATGGTGGTGACAGTGTTCTTAACATACCATGGGGAAGCTATTTTGTTCTTACATTTATTCATCCAAGAAAAAAAAGGATCCCCTATCTTGACAGAATAAAACCGATCAGAAGCTATATAAGATGGGGACTTTTATTTGATACAAGGAAAACTATTATCATCCTTTTACAGATGACCTGGTTTTATATAAAGAACAGATTCCACCCCGATCCTGTGCGACGAAAAAAGTTTCATATTACCCTTGAATTTGTGATGGAATCGTTTAAACTTGGTTCTATAATTGAAGTAGCAAGGTCCATATTAAAACATACAAGATATAGGGTGGTAATATTTGGACACACACACAAAGCAATGCTTATAGAATTTCATGGCAAACAATATGTAAATACCGGAACATGGACAGATATCGTTGATATGGGTATTGATAACCCTGGTAGACATTCAAGGCTTACATACGCCCTGATTGATTATGAGACAAGCCCACCAAGGGTCAGTTTAAGAGAATGGCATGGGCATTACAGAATAGAAAATGAGATACGGGGTTGGTCATAAAATGGGTATCTAAAAAGAAGTTTGGTATGAACAGGAGGCAACATGGCGGGTAATCCTTGTACAGTACATAAAACTACATAGATTTATAAAAAGGGCGGTAAAAAATGAATTTAATAAATACAATTTTATGCTTATTGTTGTTACAAGGGCATTATATAAGTATGACTGTAACACCTGACGATCTACATCCAGGCAGTCCATTTATATTAAACATTTCTGGACTTGTTACAGATACAAGCTACAATATCAGTTTTGATAAGCATGTTGTTAGCCTTTCAGGTGTAGAAACAGCACATATATTGTTAGGTGTTGATCTTAACCATCCGTATGGAAACGATCAGATAAAACTATATGGATCCGGCGGATCCTATCCCATAACAATAACAACTATTCAAATACACAGTCATTCATATCCATCACAATACCTTAAACTTCCACCAGGTTTTGTAGAACTTACACCAGAAGAATTAGCAAGGGTTATCAAAGAGCAGCATGAGTTAGATCAGATCTTTGCCAATGACTCAACAAAACCTATGTGGAAAGGAAGTTTTATAATGCCTGTTCATGGTATTATAACAACCCCATTCGGAGTAAAAAGGTTTTTAAATGGTGAACCAAGGGCTCCCCACACAGGCATAGATATAGCAGGGAAATTAGGAACTCCTATTATGGCTACCAATAATGGTATCGTATGTTTTACAGGGTCTTTGTTTTTTGGGGGTAATAGCATTATTATAGACCATGGCCAGGGTATTTATTCTATGTATTTCCATCTGGATAGATACGCTGTAAAGGAAGGACAATATGTAAGAAAAGGACAGGTGATAGGTTACATGGGGGCAACAGGCCGTGTCACAGGCACGAGCCTTCATTTTGGTATAAGAATAGTAGACAGTAAAATAGACCCAGAGCTATTATTCAACCTGACAAAAAAGTTATAATACTGCTGGACATCTAATGCAGTAAGGTTGAAGAAGTATTAAAGCACGCAGGATCAATTTTAAGTTATTATTTTATCAGTCTTCTTTTTATAAGCTGGTATGAGGCGATACCCATTGGTATACTCAAGGCTCCCATAAATATAGAAAGCCATAAGGCATGATAATCAATAATTCCGCTATTGGCTTTTCTTGCTAAATCAACCATTGGCGTAAGAGGTACATAAATTGCGATAGGCTTCATCCACGCTGGTAGTGTATCAATAGGAAAGAATATCCCTGAGAACAAAAAAAATGGTGTAAGTATCAATGTAAAAAAGTAATTAAAAAATTCATAAGAATGTGAAAATCCAACAAATATCAAAGATAGGGCTGAAAAAAACAAACCATCCATAATAACGGCAATAACTGATAAACAGAATACCCATGTATGCACAAGATTAAAAATTGCCATTATAGCTATAAAGAACATGCTGCTGATTAATCCTTTACTCGCGCCCCATAGAATCTCCCCTGCTACTATTTCTGAAAGATTAACAGGTGTTACCATAATTGCTTCATAAGTTTTCTGGGTTATCATTCTTGTATAGCTTGAAATTGTTGCTTCAAAGCTTGCAGCATACATCGCGGAGGACATAATTAATCCTGGGGCAAGGAAATCTATATACTTCATTCCATTTATTTCTGGCACAAGTTTGCCCATTCCATAGCCCATGAGAAACAAATAAAGTAAAGGTTCACCAAGGTTTGCCACAAGACTTGGTTTAATATACTTTGTCCAGACTATAAAATTACGATACCATACTTTATAGATCATCTTTATATTCATGATTATTTCTTAAAAAACACAGGGGTTCTGCGTGTAAAAAATAATATACAACCCTGCCTTTAAGGATCGTATAAAAAGAGCGGCATAAGATGTCTTATACCGCCCGCTATCAATATCTTCTTTTATTAAGAAGCTAAAGCTGGTACTATTGAATGTCTAAGCTTGGCAAGCGCCTTTTGCTCAAGCTGCCTTACTCTTTCTTTTGATATATTGTACTTCTCACCAATTTCCTGTAGTGAAAGCGGATTGTCTGCCATCACCCTGTACTTAATTATAAACTGTTCTCTCTCTGGTAAAGCCTTAATTGCCTCTCCCACCTTTTGTTTTAATATTGCATCCTCTTCCTGTTTGCTTATACGTTCTTCAAGGTTCTCACTTTCATCTACAAGCTGATCGAGGTGTGATTCTCTACTCTCTTCATCAAGTGTAACATCAAGGGAAACATCTCTTAACTTTAACCTGTTTTCAAAATCTCTTGCCTTCTTTTCTATTTTACTTTCATCTATAAGCATATCAATGTTGGTTTCTGCTTGCATCTTGTTGAGAGAGTAAAATAATTTTCTCTGAAGTTGGGTCGTTCCTATCTTAACCAGACTCCATGTCTTCATTATAAAGTTTTGTATATAGGCTCTTATCCACCAAACTGCGTAAGAAATCAGTCTAAATCCTTTATAAGGGTTAAACTTCTTTACTGCCATCATCAATCCAAGATTACCTTCCTGGATTAGATCCATAAGTTTTACATTGTAATGTCTGTATTCAAGTGCAATCTTCACAACAAATCTCATATTGGATGTTACGAGCTTATGTGCTGCATTTATATCCTTTTTTTCATAGTACCTTATAGCCAACCTCTTTTCCTCTTCAGGAGTCAAAAGAGGGTATTTGTCTATTTGTGCAAGGTATTTTGTTAAATTGTCATTCAATACCATCTGCATGGTTAACCTCCTCCCTTCAAGCTATTCAGTATAAGCATTAAAAAAATAAAAGTCAAGTCTTTTCTTTAAATGACCATCCTTTTCTATTGCATTTTTCGGGTCAATCTCTGAAAGACATCTTAAGTTCATACATACCACTCTCTGCCCTTTTCTCAATGCTAAAACCTGCCTTTTCAAACAAATGTAACATATGTTTGTTCTCAATAAGCAAGGCAGCTGTAAAACCATGCAGTCCATTTTTCTTTGCAATGTAAGTTATATAAGATAGTAATTCAGTACCAATTCCTTTGTTCTGATAATCATCCCTTACAACAAAAGCGACCTCTGCAGTGTTCGTATCTGGATTTATAACATATTGTGCCATACCAACAATTGTTTCTTTTATTCCTTCCTGAAGAACCGCAAGTATTATCATTTCCTTCGTATAATCTATAGTAACAAATTGCAAGAGCCTGTTGTGAGGCATATCTTTCCGTGTTGAAATAAATCTGCGGTATATAGAATCATCTGAAAGCGAATAAAAGAATTCTTTTAATATTGGTTCATCACTTATCTTTACAGGTCGTAACAAAACTTCAAAACCTTTATATGTAGTCCTATATGTTTCTAATGCCTCAGGATACTCACCCTGTACACCGCCTATAAATGTCTGATCTTTATATATAAGATTATTTTCTTTTGCTACCTTTATAAGCCATTCTCTGAAGCGTGGATGAGCTATGGATATTAAGCTCATTGCACGCTCCCTCAAATTTTTACCATGAAGATAGGCTATTCCGTACTCGGTTACCACATAATATATATCACTGGCTGTAAGTGTAATCTTTGCTCCTTCACTGAGGTATGGAACAATCCGTGAAATGGTTCCGTTTTTTGCTGTAGATTGCATTACAAGTATAGTTTTTCCTCCGTGAGATAAGATAGCTCCACGCATAAAATCTGCTTGCCCACCTATTCCGCTGTAAAAGGATCTGCCTATGGTCTCTGCTGTCGCCTGACCCGAGAGATCAATTTCAAGTGCACCATTAATAGCTGTCATATTTTTTTGACGCGCAAGTACAGTTGGGTTATTTGTGTAGTTTACAGGACGAAACTCTATGGCAGGGTTGTCGTGTAAAAATTCATATGTCTCTTTCTTACCCATACAGAAAGAAGCTACTGTTTTCCATCGGTTCAATTCTTTTTTGCTGTTGTTTATTACTCCTTTTTTCATAAGTTCCACAATACCATCTGATAAAAGCTCAGTATGGACTCCAAGATTTTTTTTATTTGAAAGTTTTGACACAATTACATTTGGCAAACTTCCATATCCGACTTGAATTGTATCTCCATCCTGGACAATCTGCGATACATAGGTACCTATCCTTTCTGCTATTTCATTTGGTACTTTAAATTCAAACTCCAGTAAAGGTTCGTCGTGCGGTATAATAAAATCTATATCTTTCACATGAATAAATGTTTCACCATGTACCCTTGGCATATAACTGTTTACCTGAGCAACAACCTTTGTTGCATTCTCCACAGCAGATTTAACAATATCCACACTTATACCAAGGCTAAAATAACCATGTTCATCGGGCATAGAAGTCTGAATGAATGCTATATCAATTGGGATAAATCTTTTTCGTAATAATTCTGGTATCTGCCATAAAAACACGGGTGAATAATCAGCTATACCTTTGTTAACCACATCCCTCGTGTTTGCACCTATAAAAAAGAAATTATGGCGGAAGTTATCCTTAAACTTCTCATCTACATAAGGTGTAACGCCAAGGGTCCATACCTGGAAAAGCTCTGCATCTACAAAGCTTTTTGGGTGCGATCTCACATACTCTATCAACTTATTAACAAGATATTGGGGTTCACCACATCCTGTACCAATAAATATTCTATTACCGGGATGAATATGTTTGAATATCACATTTTCTGGCACAAATTTGTCAGGATAAAGCTGTTTCAGTTTATCCAAAGTTTCTACTGTCATCTTAGCAACCCCCATTTTTTTCTTTTTTCCCACAAAGCCTTCCTTGTTATTCCAAGCATATCAGCAATCTGTTTTTCATTATAGCTATTCTGATATTTCATGATAAATGCCTTGGTATATTCTTCTATAGATAATTTATCCATTATCGCATTCTGGACAAATGAACTCTCATTTCTGATATTTTCCGGTAGGTGTTCTGCTGTTATAATACCATCCTCTGCGAGCAGAATAGCCCTTTCTATCACATTTTGTAGTTCTCTTACATTACCATACCATTTGTATGTTTTAATATAATTCATAGCTTCTGTATCTATACCTTTAATAGGCTTTCCCAATTCCTTAGAATAATTTTGAACAATATATTCAACGAGAGGCTCTATATCTTCGGGTCGTTCTCTTAAGGCAGGAATTCTGATTGTAATAACATTTATCCTATAAAAAAGATCCGCCCTGAATGTACCCTCTTTAACCATTTTCTCTAAATCTTTGTTGGTTGCAAATATAAATCTTATATCTATCTTTATCCCTTCTGTACCTCCAACAGGTCTGATCTCGCGATCCTCAAGTACTCTCAAAAGCTTTGCCTGTAAACCAGTGCTTAGATCACCTATTTCGTCAAGAAATACTGTTCCTTTATCAGCATGTAAAAAAAGTCCACTTTTAGAACTGAACGCACCTGTAAAAGCACCCTTAACATATCCAAATAGCTCTGACTCAAGCAGGTTTTCTGGAATCGCGCTGCAATTGATCGGTACAAATGGTTTGTCTGTTCGTTTACTATTAAAGTGAATAGCTCTTGCAATAAGCTCTTTACCTGTGCCTGTTTCTCCAAGTATTAAGACACTGCTCTTAGTATCAGCTATTTTTTTCAACTGCTCTACAATACTTTTCATTGCAACGCTTTTAGCAATAATGTTGGTAAAGGCATACTGCCTTTCTATTTGTTTTTTTAATATTATGTTTTCATTTAAAAGAGCATGCTGTTTTAATGCATTATTTACCGTTTGTTTTAATTCTTCATGTATGATTGGTTTTACAATATAGTCGTATGCACCAAGCCGTATCGCCTTAATTGCTGTATCAATAGATGCATAAGCAGTAATAATAATGACAATCTGCTCAGGTTGTTTTAATTTTATCTGATGTAATAACTCTATGCCATCCATACCAGGTAATATAATATCAGTTATAACCACATGATACATGTTTGTGTTTAACATTTGAAGGGCTAACTCTGCAGTATTAGCTATATCTATAACAAAGCCTTCTTTTTCAAAAACCCTTTTTATAGATTCACATAAAGTTTGTTCATCATCAACCAAAAGTAGTCGTGCTGCCATTTCTAAACCCTATTGAACATTACCATCTATTGGTAAAGTAATAACAAACACCGACCCCTCTCCCTGTTTACTATAAACCGATATCTTTCCATTGTATTCCTTTATAATATTATAGCATATATTTAACCCAAGACCTGTCCCTTTATGCTGTGGTTTTGTCGTAAAAAATGGATCAAATATCTTGTCAACAAGGAATGGATCTATTCCTATTCCTGTATCTTTGAACTTAATTTCCACAAAACCATCTTTTGCCATCATTCTCACTTCAAGTCTTCCACCTTCAGGCATGGCATCAAGTGCATTCAAAATAAGGTTTAAAAAGACCTGTTGAATTTGATCCTGATTAATATACAACTTTGGTAAATCTCCGATATGTTTACTAAATTCTATTCGCTTAAATCTTTTATCGTATTTTACTAAATTGATAGTATGATCAAGGATTTCAGATATATCAGACATTGTTTTCTCAGTAGTATGGAGCCGGGCAAAATCTCCAAGGCTACGGACTATTTTTGATATCCTTTCTATGTGATTGTCAATCGTATTTAAGGATTCAATTGTAAACTCAATATCCTTTTTTGTATTAAATTTTAACAATCTTAGCTCCTGTACAAGGGAAAAAATAGATGCAAGAGGATTACCTATTTCATGAGCAATACTTGCTGTTAGTTTACCTATATTAGCTAATTTTGATGCCTGAATCAATTGTTCCTCCATTTTCTTCTTCTCTGATATATCTTCCACAATAATCACAAACCCACCAATAAAATCCCCAAGCAAATTTGCTTTTATTTTTAAAATCTTACCAAATTGATCAGTGATGGTTAGTTCATTCCCTATTCTTTGTTCGAAGATTTTATTAGGTATCCATGGCAAAAGAAGAAGCAAGGATCGGTTGATGGCATCTTCCTTTTTAACATATGTGATTTTTTCCATTTCCAGGTTCCAATAATTTACTCTCAAGAGTTCATCTACAGTAATAATGCCAACTGGAGCATTGTCTATAATATTTTCACTAAACTCTTTTAGATACATTAATTCTCTGTTCTTCTCCATTAATTCTTGCCGTGAGATTCTGAGATTTTTTGTTATATCCTTGATTGTTTCAGAAAGCTCTTTTCTTTCTTTTTCTGTCAATAAAAGTTTATTCTCAAAAATAAATGATGACATTGATGTACCAAGAGCGCTTGCAAGAACCTTTTCTGCTTCCTCCCGTAATTCAAAAAGCTCTCTTGGCGAAAGACTTTCTCGTGTTGTATCTTTTTTGAGCAAAAATTGTTGGATTGTCTCATTCGCCTCAGCAGAACCTATGTACTGTGCAAGCAAGTTCTCTATATCTGTAACTGTGTAAGAACTGCCTGCGCTGAATTCTTTTATATTCTCATACAATTCTACAAATACAAGCGATTGAATCTCTTCCTCTCTAGACGGTTTTGTAATAACAGAAACCCCAACATATAATATTACATTCAACAGCATGCCCCACACCAAAGGACCACTCCACCTGCCAAGCCCTTGTACCCCAAACAATGCAACTGGATTAAAAAAACGGGATTCCATCATAGTTTTAATTATGGGAGTAAATGGTATTATTCCGGACCTGATCATACCAGGTAACATCAGGGTATAAAACCATACCAGAAAACCAGCTATAAGCCCAGCTAAGGCGCCAAACTTATTTCCCTTCCGCCAGTAAAGTCCAAGGAAAAATGATGGTGCAAATAAAGCTACAGCTTCAAAGGATCTTAAGCCAATATCCACTAAACTATACAATTCACCAATGTATATTGCAAAAAGATAACCCAGAAATATGATGATAAGAACAACTATTCTTTTTATATTTAATACCAATTCGTGAAAACCTCGCATGTTGTAAAATCTTACAAGAGCAGGCACTATAAGGCTATGCATAACCATTGTACTCAGTGCAATAGAAGATACTATCATCATACTCACCGCCGCTGAAAAACCGCCTATAAAAACAAATAAGGAAAGTATATCGTTTCCATATCTCAATGGGAGTGTGAGGACAAAGTAATCTGCCCTATGCTCAGTAATACCCTTAAGAATACCAGCAAACGCAACCGGTAACACAAAAATGTTGATAAGGAAAAGATACAAAGGGAAAAGCCACATAGCTTTTGCAATATGAGATTCATCATAATTCTCAACTACAGCCATCTGGAATTGTCTTGGAAGGAACATAATTGCCATCATTGACAAGAAATTAAGAGCGAACCATTCAATGTAGCTTGTTTTGGAATTGCCACCTATAGATATAAGTCGTTCATAACCAGCGTGTTTGATCTGATAAAAGATGTCTCCAAAGCCATGAAATAAAAAGTATGTAACAAAGATACCAACTGAAAGAAAGGCTATTAACTTAACAATAGACTCAAATGCTATTGCAAACACCATACCACTGTGTCTTTCGGAAGAATCAAGATGTCTTACCCCAAACATAATAGCAAATATACTCACTATCAACGCTATAGCTAACCCAATAAAATTTGAGCCCTTGGATTCTCCTGTTATAATGCTGAAGGTACTCATAACAGCCTTAACCTGTAAGCCAAGATAAGGTATTATCCCTACAACTGCTATAATGGTAACAACAGCTGAAAGTAATAATGAATTCCCATATCTCGAACCTATGAAATCAGATATAGTAGTAATCCTGTTTGCCTTTGTTATTCTTACAACTTTTTTTAATACAATGGGCCAAAGAATAACCATAAGTGTTGATCCTGTATAGATTGTTACAAAAGAAAGTCCTGAAGTAGCTGCTTTCCCTACACTACCGTAAAATGTCCACGAGCTGCAGTATACCGCGAGCGATAATGAATAAATATATGGGTTGTTTACAATGCTTCTGCCACGCTTTTCTTTTATCTCAGCCCAATATGCAAGAATAAAAAGCAACGTTAAATAAACTAGCGCAATAAAGAAAAAATATATTGAATGAATATTCATTTTGGTTTTTCATTCAAATATACGAACAGTGCAACAACACCTATAAGCAGTGCCCAGAATAAGAAAAGATACAGCCATGTATAGGATTTTACAATAGCAAGTATAGGCCAGTTAAAACCAACTATCCCAAGCAAAAATATAAATATCAAGAGCTCTTTGTTCTTCAAAATCAAACACCCTCCTTTTCGAGCTCTCTACTTTTTAATGTTAATATAATCCTTATAAAAAGGCAACAAAAACATTGGTTTTGGGATCGTCCATTTATTTCACCGTTGCATAAATGCAAGCGAAGCTTGGGGCTGTAAGTTTAAATACTCCGTCTGCTTCGCATCCATCAATTTTACCAAAAGTAGAATTCTAAAGTAGAGGAAAATGGAGTTAAGGAGTTGTGGAGTTCAAAAAACTTTTGTTCTCATTCTCAGAGGATTTGAACCTCATCTTATCTCAGAACTCCACAACTCTTGAATTCCATTATCCACTTTTAAACCGGAGAAAATGGGAGCATCCAATATATTTGATATTTGAATTCAGAACAGTATCTGAAACTGGACTGTTGCTATATCCTGTCCCTTTGCATTGCTACCATCAATTTTGCCATTTTCACTATCAACAAGGTATTCTAACTTTATATTCGCCGCGTGTTCTTTCAGCCAATAATTAACCCCAAAGTGGTATCGTATAAAATTAAGATAGGTACCATCAGAAGGTGTTTGTGAACTTGCAAAATTATCTATTTTTATAACAGGTTCTAACCTACCCCATCCCAATATCCATGGTAACAGGTAACCGGCTTCTACATAATATGCAGTTCCATCATTATAGTTTAGATTGTCAAAATTATATCTAAGGTAGGCTGCTTGAACTGTTAGTACCCCACTATCTATAGATGGGTATGCGATAGGATAATCAAGAAAGAGATCAACATCATAAGCATTGTAATTACCAACTTTTGTAAAATCAACATTGTTTGGATCATCTGATACTGCATCAGGTTGTTCATCATAACTTGCACCAATAGATAGGATCCTTTTTGCACCAAGATATGTACCAGCATAGAAAAATCCAAGCACATCATCTGCATCAAATACATTGTACTGAAGCCTTCCTGTAAACCTCTTTGTATTGTTGGGATTCAATACAGCAGTAGTCGTTGTTATTTTACTTGTTGTTGTCTCCACCCCATTTGTCAAAGCGAATATATAATTGAGATGTCCGTTAACCAAGAAACCACTTAGCTCTGCGCCCAAACCTCTGCCTACAAAGCTACCGTCTGCAGGGTACCTAAGGAATACAGATGATATATCATAGTCTACAGGTAGTAATGTACTCGCAGCTTCTCTACCATTATGAGAAAACGGTAACAGCAGCATACCAACATCAAGTTTCAGGTCATCCTTATAAAGATGCAGGGTGATATAGGCATCCTGAATAAAAACCCTTTGACTGAAGTCTCCTCCTTTACCATAGTCCGGAGAGTCTGTTTCAACAAAATAGTTTACAAATGGCGTTACATCACCAAAAAGGATAAGCCTTGCTCTTCTTACAAAAAAGTCTCCTGCCCAACCTTTCTTATTATAGGTTGCATCTTGTTCTACTTGAGCCTGCACTTGTAATAAAAATTTTACTGTCGTTGATGCATCTTTTCCTTCTGTAACTGTAACCGCATACCCCCTGCCTGTATAAATCAGTGCAACTACCAATGTAAGTAAAAATGTTATAATCAATTTATTATCCTTCATACATCCTCCTTGATATTTTTTTATTACATCTTTATTGTCCTGTATAATTTCTTCTCTGACTTATAACAATATACAATGAAACAAAGAATTTCTGTTTTTTATTTTTCCTCACCAAATTTAACAAGATCCTCCGGTGCTTTTTCTTCCAAAAATTTTTCCTTGCCCTGAACGAGCATGCGGATCTTCTCAACTACATCAGGATTTGCCAGAGTTGTAACATCTCCAACATTAAATCTATTAGAAATGGCTGAAAGTACCCGTCGCATGATCTTTCCTGAACGAGTCTTTGGCATATCAGGTACTATGTATATATTCTTTGGTCTTGCAATCTTCCCGATCATAGTTTCGATAGTTGTTATTACCTTTCTCGCAATCAGCTCCCCTTGGTCCTCATATCCTGGTTTTAAGGCTAAATATACAACAGGTGCCCGTCCTTTAACTTCGTCTACTACAGGCACAACTGCTGCCTCTGCCACCTCAGGAACAGTTAAACATGCGGATTCTAATTCTTTTGTTCCGAGGCGATGCCCTGATACATTGATTACATCATCTATTCTGCCAAGTATTCTTATATATCCATCCGCGGATTCCATGGCTCCATCACCTGCAAAATAAGGCCAATCTCTCCAATCCTTACTGTTTTTATTCTTGCAGTATTTTTCATAATAAACTTTAACAAATCTATCAGGGTCTCCCCATATTGTTTGCATCACCCCTGGCCATGGGTTACGAATACATATGTTTCCTGCCCGTCCAGAGCCTTTTTCAATCTCTTTCCCATTTTCATCATAGATAACAGTGTATATGCCAGGCATACCCGGTCCTGCACTCCCTGGTTTCATAGGTTTAATAGCTGGGATGGTACTACACAAAAAACCACCTGTTTCTGTTTGCCACCATGTATCAACTATAACTGCTTCACCTTTCCCTACCTCATAGTAATACCATCTCCAGACATCAGGCTCTATCGGTTCACCTACTGTGGTCATGTGCTTAAAATGATAGTTGTATTTAGATGGTTCATTTGGACCTGCCTTTCTGAGCATACGAATAGAGGTTGGTGCAGTATGAAAGATATTAACATTAAGTCTCTCTGCTATTCTCCATGGACGCCCGGCATCCGGATATGTTGGAACACCTTCGTACATAACACTTGTTGCTGCAAGTGCCAGAGGTCCGTAGACAATGTATGAATGACCTGTTATCCACCCTATATCTGCCATACACCAATATACATCTTCCGGATGAATATCCTGAACATATTTAGATGTACCTGTCACATAAGCAAGGTAACCACCAGTACTGTGCTGGGCGCCCTTTGGCTTACCTGTAGTACCACTTGTGTACATTATAAACAACGGAGCTTCTGCTGGCATTGATACAGGCTCAATCCTGACTCCTCTAAATTCCTTAAGTAGATCATCAACAAAGAAATCCCTGCCCTTTACCATGGGAGATTTAGAAACATACCTGCCAGGATATCGTCTCCATACAAGAACCTTGTCCACCTTTTGTCCGAGTTCCTCTGCACGCTGTACTGCTATATCTGCATTTGCTTTATGATCAACAAGCGTACCAGACCTATAATATCCATCTATGGTTACAAGCACATTACTGCCAGAATCCTGAATTCTGTCTCCACATGCCTGACCACTGAATCCGCCATAGACCTCTGAATGAATTATTCCAAGTCTTGCACTTGCAAGCATAGAAATAGGTAATTCTGGCACCATGGGCAGATGGAATGTTATTCTATCTCCGGTTTTAAGTCCTGCAAAGTCTCGTAATAATCCAGCAAATTCATTGATTCGCACAAATAATTCCTGATATGTAAGCACAATATGTGGTTCATTCTCAGGTTCTGGCACCCATATAATTGCAGCCTTGTTTTTATATTTTTGCAAATGTCTATCCACACAGTTATAACAAGCATTTAACTTGCCTCCTACAAACCATTTCCAGAAAGGAGGATTACTTGTATCAAGTGTGGTATGCCAGTAACGATCCCATGTAAGCATCTCAGCGTATTCTTTGAAACATTCTGGAAAATTTTTTTCACTAAACCTTTCGTATATATTTGGATCCGTCATATTCGCCTGAGCTACAAATGTTAGTGGCGGATAAATAAGTTCTTCTTCCTTCCAGTGTACAGCGATTTCTGCTTCACTGAACCCTTTTCCATTTTGTTTTATTTCATCTGCCATAGAAATATAAACCCCCTTTCGGTTATTTATTTTCCAAGCATTGCTAGAAGGTTATAAAAATTTCTCATTTTGCTGCACCAATTGGCAAAATACATTTCCCGTAAACTTCATTCAAAACCTGAGCAAGTCCAGTATAAATTGCAGATAACCCGCAAATGATCCCCTCGTATCCAGCTATAGCGTGTATCAGCTTACTTCCACTTGCATCACCAGCAGCAAGCAAGAAAAATAATAAGAATAGTGTAAAGAATACAAACTGCAATGCCCTGTTCAATTTCAATGTTCCAATATACATGACAAATGTAAAAATGCCCCACATGATCAGGTATGCAACCATACCACCTGTATCCTGAGGACCAATCCAGCCCCATTTCCCAAAGAAGATAAGGGCAACCAATGAAAGCCAGAAAAGTCCATATGAAGTAAAAGCAGTAGCTCCAAATGTATTTTTTTTCTTCCATTCTTCAATACCTGCTATTATCTGGGCAAGCCCTCCGTAAAAAACGCCCATTGCAAGAATCATACTTCCAAGCCCGATTATACCAGCATTAGCAAGATTCAAAAGCACTGTCGTCACACCAAACCCTAATAAACCCAATGGTGCTGGATTCCCGGTTGTATCCTGGATCGTGGTCAAGACCACCTGTTTTTCCTCTACCATAAATTGCCTCCTCTTTTTTACTTAAATTATTGTTAATGCAACCAATTACCCACTCTTCTAAAAATAAAAGAGGAAGCAGGATAAATGCCACATACCTATTTTTAGCTTATCTCTTATTTTACAAGTATATAGACAATGCGTTATTTAAAAGAGCATATTATGATGTAACTTAAGGTAATCCTTTTTTGATGGAGGAATATTACTTTTTGTTACCTTCCAGTTAACTGAACGCACCAAAATAATTTTATATCATTTAACCCTTCGCCCATCTATTAAGTTCCATTGCAATAAGATAATATGGTAATATTCTATCTATTTTACCTGTTGATATAGCTTCCCTTGGCATACCGAAGATAACTGCTGTTTCCTCTGACTCAGCTATGGTATAACCGCCTGCCTTCTTCACCATCTCTATTCCTTTTTTACCATCATCGCCCATACCAGTTAGCACAACAGCTGCACACATTTTACCAAACTGTTGTGCAGCAGAAGCAAACATCTCATTCACGGATGGTATAAATTTGTCTCCTTCCTTACGTGGCATCAGTCTTAATATTTTTTTGTTATCATGATCCACTATAGAGATGCTATAACCACCAGGGCACACAAAGACCGTTCCTTGTTTAAGCGGCTCTCCATCCTCTGCTTCTTTAACATTGAGTTTTGTATACTTATTGAGTCTTTGAGCAAAGGTCGCTGTAAAACCAGGAGGCATATGCTGAGATATTATTACACTGATCTTCATATTGCTATCCAATCCTGACACAATCCTCTGTAATGCAGAAGGCCCACCTGTTGATGAACCTATAACTATTAACTTAAAACCTGAGTAAACATTTTCTTCTTCTTTATGGACACCAGTAACCTTTACTATTGGCTTTGTTGCTGTATCTATACCAAAACTTAGCTTTAAATTTATATCCGCTATTCTCCTTTGAACATTTTGTAGATTTACATATCTTGCATTCAAAACCTTTCTGACAACATCGTCTTTTATAGAGTACAATTCCATTGATGCCTTTTTTACAGGCTTTGGTATAAAATCAACAGCTCCAAGTTCCATTGCTTTAAACACACTTTCTGAATCAGCTTTTGAACTTATAACTATTGTTGGAATTGGGTTTGTTCTCATAAGTATTCTAAGAAATGTAAAGCCATCCATGCGTGGCATCTCAAGATCAAGGGTTATAACATGTGGGGATAAGCTATTGACCTTCTTCAAACCGTCTTCCCCATCTATAGCAGTGCCTACTACCTTAATTGCGCTATTTGACTCCAGCATTGATTTCAAAGACCGTCTATTGAATGCAGAATCATCTATGATTAAAACCCTTATCTGTTCTACCATGTTTATGGTTTCCTGTAGACAAGATCATTTTTAAGCTGGACAAGCTTAAATAAACTTGTAACATTTATCAAAGATTCTGCGTGACCCAGCAATAACCAGCCATTTTTGTTAAGTTTGTTATAAAATTTTTCAACAAGCTTTTTCTTAGATTCCAGATCAAAATATATCAAGACATTACGACATAAAATAACATCCATTGGTGAAAGAAGATTTATCAAGGAACTATCCATAAGATTTATGTGTGATATTTTAACCATGTTCTTGATCTCATCCTTTATCTTCCATTTATCTCCGTATAACTCAAAATACTTCTTTTTATAGTACTCATCTGTAACACGAAACGATGCATTCCCGTATATGCCTTTTCTTGATATAGCCAGAACCCTCTGACTTATGTCTGTAGCATATATTTCCACATTAAAATCCTTTTCTACCTCATACTCTTTCACAAGAATAGAGACCGTATACGGTTCTTCCCCTGTGGAAGAACCAGCGCTCCATATACGCAATGATGGCTTTGGTAAAAAAGATTTATCTGCTTTTATTAATGGAATAATTTCTTCAAACAAAGCCTTTAACTGAAGCATCTCCCTGAAAAAATATGTTTCATTTGTTGTAAGCAGATCCACAACCACACTTAATTCCTCTTCCCCTTGCTTGTCATATTTAAGAAAGAAGTAATAATCTTTAAAAGAATTAAGTTTTCTAATATTTAATCTGCTGGACAACCTGGATACAAATATGTACTTCTGTTCATCTGAAAAATAAATACCACTGTAATCCCGTATAAAATCTCTTAACCTGCGAAAGTCATCATCATCCAATTCTAAAGGCGGATTGTTTGTATGGGTCAAAGTATTGTACATATATCAAATATCTTTCCGTTGATAATACCTTTCCAATACAGATAAGGATTGCTCTCTTATATGCTTGTCTTCACTTAAACTTAAACCCTTTAAAATATCATACGCCTTTCTGGTTCTTGTTTTAGCCAGCATGTACATGGTTTCATGAACAATGTCTTCATCTCTTTTAGCAAGAATCTTATTGATTTCATCTGTACTATCTTCTAAATAAGCATCTATGAGAACCTGTATCGCTGTAAGCAACACTGCAGGAGACTCATCGTTCAAATACGATTTTAAGATATGCTTGGCTTCCTCAAGTTGACCTGAATCCTTTAGATGTTTTATAATTTCTATTCTTACCCATTGATCCTCATCGTTTATCAGCCATTTAATAATATCTAAAAACCTATCTGGTACAAGACTTGCAACAGCTCTTACAGCTTCTATTCTTACATCTCTATTTTCATCGGCAAGGCCGATCTGGACATCTTCAATGTAATCTGTAAGCTTTAAGACACCCACTGTTGCTATCATACTTGCTCTTACAACGGGTTCACTATCGTTTAATAATGTCTTTATATCGTCTCTAAAGTTATCCTTATAGAAAGAACTTATAAGTTTAGCACTGGCAAGCCTTAATAAATAATCATCCTTATGAGCCAGACCATGTATAATATCAATAGCATGATCCGGGATAAGCTTGCCCACCTTTATAAAATTGTCTATAGCTGATGCACTTATTAATTTATCATCTGATGACATAAGTCTGGTCAAAAGCTTTAAGCTTTGAACATCAATAAAGGTGCTAATTGCACTGGCAAGCAGTACTGGTATATCTTGTGGATCTGTTATATCCAGAAGGTATGATAGCCCTTCCGGAGGTGGACCAGCATAATCCGGAAGCTTAGAAAGATACATCAATCCTGCCCTAATCTGAGGTATACTTTTATTACCAACAAGTAATCCCACAATATCAAACCTGATAGATTCACCAATATCTGTTAAGGCAAGAACACATGCATCTATTATATCTGGATTATCAGCGTATTTAAGTATGGTTGCCAGTTTACCCCTTCCTCCATACCAACCAAGGATCCTTATACCAGTTATTACAACTTCATTATCAACACTTGATAACATCTTCTCAATTATGTAAGAATCATATATACCGGATCCTTTGATTGACTCTTTGATGTGTCCTCTGTCCATCTCTCCTACACTGTTGTAAAGCTGTAATAATGCTTTTGCTGCTGCATCTCTATTGGATCTCTTATTGTCCTTTATACCTTCTATCAAATATTTCACAACACCAGCATCATGCGTTGAACCAAGCAAATCAAAAACCGCCTTTTTCAAAAGTGGATTATCCTTTATTAATGGAACGATCTTATCAGCTGGTAAAGCAAACCCCTTCTTGCCAAGGCTGGCTAATGCTTCTAGCGCCGAAAATACAATATATATTTCTTTCTCTTTTAATAGCTCTATTAAATGCGAGATAACATCTGGTGTACCAATCTTACCAAGTGCCTCTATTGCTGATGTAGCAAGATTTTGTTGTGTATTAGATGTAAGCTTTATTAATACAGGTACCACCTGCGGATCCCCTATATCTCCAAGTACATCAACAAGTAGTTTTGTTAATTCCCATTGTTCGGGATCTATTGCTTTTAAAATCTTTTTAACGGCATTTTTACCAATTCGCGTCAGACCTTCAACCCCTGCTGTTCTAAGTCCAGCATTATCCTGAGAATCAATTACTTCTATAAACAAATCTGTGAGTTCATCTGGCTGTTGTTTCTTCAGCAATGATTCTAAAGCCATTTTTCTAACTCTGAAGCTTTCGTCCCCCAACAACACCTTAAACAGCTCTTTATTATCTTTGAACGACAGATCTCCTATACCCTCTGCCAGTTTAAGTCTTTCCTCCTCAGACATTTTAATTATATTTTGTAAATCTTTATTCACTGAGTTAACCCTAATTCTTTTTTCTTTTTATTTATCAATTCGTCTAAAGATTCCTTTAAAAAATCTGCTTGCTTTCTTATGTGTTCAGGCACTCTCTTCAAAAATAGTTTCCTTCCTTCTTCCAGGTCGTTTTTCAATAGCTCTTCAACTGCATTCTGCCTTATACCCTGCTCAAGCACCTCCTCATTATACAGTGCGATATCTGATATAATAATTCGCGCTAATCTTTTAGCCTTCTCTATCTCCTGAACCTCCTGGGGTGTTTGTAAAAGTTCTTCTTCCTTTAATTTCTTTGCATCCTCTATCTTCAGCGTGTCATTAGATGGTTGTTCAACCTTTACACCAACCTGAACCACCTCTGTGGTAGAAACGCTTTCTCTAACCTCTTGCTGAGCAATTATAAGCTTGTTTATTTTTGGTATAAGTCCATCTCTTATGTGGTGTTTTTCTATAAAATCATCAGCACCATAAAGGCTCTGCGGTAATCGTTTGTAGCGGGTTTTGTCATATATAGATGCTACTAATATAACCTTTATACCATGCAACCTTTCATCGTTTCTGATCAGTTCGGGAAATTCAAATCCAAATATCTCTGGCAATGCTACATCTACAATAACAACCTCCGGATGTGTATCAACCATTATAGATATTGCTTCAACACCATTTTTTGCATAAAGGGGTAGAAAGCCTGCCTCTCTCAATATATCTCCTATCATTTCTCTCATAGAAGTTGAAGAGTGAGCCACAAGTATCTTCTTACCAATTGCAACAGCTGGCAATTCTTCACCCTGCCTTACAGGAGGCTTCTTTTTGAGAAGAAAGATTGTACCGCATTTATAACATCTCAGTTTTAAAAGAGTTGATGCTATTTTGTTTTCGTCAACCTTATATTTTGTCGCACATTTAGGACAGCTGATGATCATGGTAAATCCATTATGCCTTGAACATTTTTAATATATCCTGTAAAATGTTTGACTGTTTCTCAAGCATCTTGGCAATCTCATTCAACTGTGAAACACTTGCAACATTTTCACCTGAGGAAGCCTTAATCTTGCTCAAAGATGACAGAACAAATTCATTTGTTTTAGCCTGTTCCTGCGTTGCCTTATTTATAAAATTAACCATTTGAGATATGTTTTCTATAGCCTGACTTATAAATTTACTGCTCTTTGATTGTTCTTCCATGGAATTCTTCACCTGTTCTGAAACAGAACGCATCCTCTCCGCTGCCTTGGTTATTTGTTCTGAACCTCTTGCTTGCTCCTGGGTAGCTTTTGCTATTTCCACCATCATGGTTGTTATATTTGTTATAGCATTGGTAACCTCTTTTGAAGCCTTTGATTGATCCTGTGTTGCCCTTGCTATTTCCCCAGACATCAGGCTTGCCTGAGATGAGCTTTCGGCAATTTTTAGCAACACACTTCCAGCCATATTAGCCAGCTCGCTTCCTTTTTCTACTGCCTTGTTGACCGAGATAACAGATTCCCGTGCCTGTATAGATTCTGCCTGAACCCCTCTTATAATATTTGTTATCTCCTTGGTTGAAGCCGCTGTCCTTTCAGCGAGTTCTTTTATCTCATCTGCAACCACAGCAAAACTCTTGCCGTATTCACCTGATTGAGAAGCTATAATAGCTGCATTTAACGCAAGTAAATTAGTCTGAGCTGTAACCTCTTCTATAACATTTAGTATCTTACCTATATCATCAACTTTCTGAACAAAACTACCTATTGTTTCTGCGACATGGTTTGAAGCCTCTCTTATTTGCTTCATACCATCTATAGTGGTATTAACAGCTTGCACGCCTTCCCTGGCATCTGCCATAACCTTGTTTGCTATGTTAAATGTTTCATTGGTATTGGCTTCTATTTGTTTTGTTGAAGCATCCATCTCCACAATAGATGTAGCTGTTTCATCTGTTATTTTTAATAATTGATCAACATTTGTAGCAACCTGTTTTATTGATGCACTCATCTCTTCTATAGACGAAGTTGTCTCTTCTATTGCTGATGAAAGCATTTCTACATTCTCAAGAACCTCTTCTATACTGGATGATAGTTCCAGTACAGAGGATGCACTCTCTGTTGAAGAATTGTGGAGTGTCTCTGTATTCTTTGCAATATCCTTTATAGATGCATTTAACTCATTCATAGAGGAAGCGGTCTCTTCCACCAACTTTTGCTGGGTTTCTGAAGACTCAAGTAAAGATGCAGTATTATTTGTTATCTTGTGAACCACATCAACTATTGCCTCTGATGTAGCACGGATATTATTTAAGATCTTTCTTAAGTTTTCAGACATAGCGTTAAACGCATTTGCGAGCAAACCTATCTCGTCTTTTGATGTGGTAGCTACTGTCTGTGTTAGATCACCTTCTGAAAGCGCTGATGCCTTTTCAGCTATCACTGGTATCTGCCCGACTATGCGCTGTACAAACAAAAATGTAAGAATTGCACCAATTATAAAGTTTATAAAAACAATTAATACAGCTCCAAGTATAATTGAGGTAAACCTTTTATTTATCTCCTTTAAAGACATACCAAGGTATGCATGCCCTCTTATCACCTTTGATTGCTCAGTTTCACCCTGTGTGTTTAATACGGTATTTTTTGTTACAACATCCTTATTGATCTCTAAGAAGTTACCATATGAACCAAGATTGATTGTCTCACTCGCGTCTTTTGGAGTTGAAAGTATTGAATTTAATTGGTTTGAAAGCCCTTCTTCTCTAAAACGGGATACAAGCACATTATCCTTCGCATCGGTAACTATAACATATGCAATATCCTTGCTTTTAAATATGTTATCTATAAGTTCATTCAATAATACCTTATCCTCTGCAATTACGCTAAACCTTATGTTGTATGCAAAATCTTCAGCCATTATCTGGCCTCTTTTCGTAAATTCCTCTGTTGACAATGAATGTGTAAGTATGAGGTAGTATACACTGTAAACCGCACTCAATGCTATGATTCCCCATATTATATAGACAATAAACTTTAATCTAAGGCTATGTCTTATATTTTGAACCTCTCCAATAAATTTCATCCTTTGCCTCCTGTTTCTTGTTTCTTTTGTTTAAAAACAAGATTTTGGAATTGAACCTTTTCTGTTGTTGTTAATATTTTATCAAGATTCAATACAAGTATAATCCTTCCCTTGTTACTTATAACACTTGATAGGTATTCTGATTCTATCCCCTGAACTATTTTAGGTGGAGGTAAAACCTTCTCAGGTGCCACCCTTAAAACCTCTTTTACTCCGTCAACGATGAGTCCAGCTATTTTATCTATAACCTTGACAACTACTATTCTCATCTTCTCCTGTGGGGTCTTAGATATGATCTCAAAACGCTTTCGCATATCTATGACAGGTATAATACTACCCCTTAAATCTATAACACCCTCTAAGAATTCAGGGGCTTTGGGCACATGTGTAACAGGCACATACTTTATGATCTCTACTATTTTCATTATATCTATAGCGTACAATGCATTGCCAACATTGATAATCATAAACTGAACACTGTTCTTACTTGCAGATATATTTTTATTGTCTTCTTTTGTTTTTGTTTCTATCATAAATCCTACTATACCTTTAGCATGTCTGATTGTTTAAGTATCTCCTCAAGCTTCAATAATACAGTAAAGCCACCATTGCTCGTACTTATACCGGACAAAAATCTTACATCAACACTACCAACCTTATCCGCTGGTTGAATTGACCCGGTAGAAACCCTTTTTACATCTGGTATGTTATCTACAACAAGAGCTGTTGTAGCACCTTCAAAATATACTATGATAAGCCTTGTGCTGGGTGTAAAGCCTAACGGAGTTAATCCTATACGCTTTCTCAGATCTATCACCGGGATGATCTCACCCCGCAAAACAGTTATACCAAGGACAAAATCTGCGGTATTTGGTACGGGTGTTATATCCTTTGCACGAATAATCTCTTTTACGAACCCAAGCTCAATCGCATATTCTTCATCCTCAAGTTTAAAACATAGTAACTCCTTTTCTTTTACATCCACTGATTGCCTTTTCAATTCCTCTTTCGTTAGCTCCAACAGCTGAACCTCGTTAGCGGATTGTGTAACCTCTGATGGTTTAATATCTTTACCTGAAGACGACACATCAGTAGCTTGCATGTCCGAAATTGTTTTTGTCTCTGCAGCATTTTCTATCTGTTCTACACTGGCTTCCTCATGTATCCGCGTTGATACCGTTTGTTTCTCTTTTAAACTTTCAGATAGTTTTTCCTCTTTCGGTTGTTCTGATATTGCTTGTTGTTCTTTTGCCTTTTTCCTGAGTTTTGAAATATCCATACTTTTACACCAGACTTAATTTTATATCATCTATTATTGCTTCTATAGCATGCTCATCTATTATTTTTATTTCTTCTCCATAACCATACAGCAGTGCATTGTTACAGATTGTATTTATTGTTCTTGGTATTCCATGTGAGTATTTATATATTAACTCCACAGCTGGTAGAGTAAAAAGCGGTTCTGTTCTGCCTGCCACCTTAAGCCTGAAGTTTATATACTTTTCTGTATCTTCAAGTGTTAATGCACCTAAATGATACGATATCCCTATCCGCTGTCTAAAGGCATCATAATACTTCATCTGCAGTCTTTCTCTAAACTCAGTTTGGCCTATCAGGATAATCGTTATGAGGTTTAGGTTGTCAAGTTGATAATTTGTAAGCAATCTTATTTCATCTATTGTATCCTTTGATGGTATCAGCTGTGCTTCATCCACAAATACAACAGGTGTGATATGTTTTTCATATAGCTCCGCTAATCGCCTACTAATTTGTTCTATTATGTCCTGCTTAAAGTATTTTATATCCTGAATATCCAACCTCTTTGCAATAGTCTTCAGAAACTGTGTAGGCGTTAGCCGCGGGTTTATGATATTAATAATTAGATAGCTATCATCAAGGGCATCCATTGCACTCCTGGATATGGTTGTTTTGCCAGAACCAATATCACCAGTTAGTACTGCGAGCTCCCTTTCTTGAATAGCGAACAGCAATCGCTCCAGCGCCTCTTCATGCTGGTGTGATTTGTAAAGATACCTGGGATCAGGTGTCTTACTAAAAGGCTTTTCTTTTAATCCATAAAATTGTTCATACATAAATCTATGCCTTTACAGCCTCCTCTACAAATACAGAAACATCCAGCACAAGTACTATTTCACCGGAACCTATATCAGCTGCACCAGCAATACCTTTTACCCCTTTTAACAACTTACCCAGAGGTTTAATAACAACATCCTGTTGTCCTACAAACCTATCCGCAAGTATGCCAATCCATCGCTCGCCACTTCCGACTACTATTACATAATAGCTATCCTGCTCTTTTGTTTTCTCAGCATTAAAATTAAAAAGTCTGGAAAGCCTTACCACAGGTATAACACTATCTCTGATCTTTATAACCTCTTTATTTTCTATAAGCCTTACTTCATTAGCCTTTATAGAAAGACTTTCATTTATAGAATTTAATGGAACTGCATAGCGTCTACCATCGGATTCTATAAGCAATGCCTGTATTATTGCTAAAGTAACAGGAAGTGTTAATGTGAACCTCGTCCATTTGCCCTCATGGGTATCAACATCTATCATACCGCTTATCAATCTAAGATTGGTCTTAACGACATCTAACCCAACACCTCTACCTGAAACAGTACTTACATCGGATTTAGTTGAGAAACCCGGTAGAAATAACATGTTAAAAAGCTCTTCACGGGTTGGTTTTGCAGTTTTACTCAGCAAGCCTTTTTCTATAGCGGTCTTCTGAACAGAAGAAAGGGAAATTCCCCTGCCATCATCTTCAACTTCAATGATTACATGATTACCCTTTTGATAAGCTCGTATTGTTATTTTTCCCTTCGCTGGCTTACCTGCAGCAAGTCTTTCTTCTGCAGATTCAATTCCATGATCTATGGAGTTTCTGATTATATGCATCATGGGATCTGTGAGTTCTTCTATAATTAATTTATCCAGCTCTGTATCAGCACCAAAAAATTCTAATTCTATTTCCTTGTTTAGCTCTTTTGCTATCCTTGTCGCTGTTCTTGTGAGTTTATCAAACAGCTGACTCAAAGGGATCATCCTTATCTCAATTACACCAAGCTGAAGGTCCCTCAATTTTCTTTCAAGGTCTTTTATTGTTTTATTCAGTTCAACAGCTATACCTTTAAATCCTATTTCCTGACGAATGCTCTCCATTATTCTGATAAGGTTGGTCTTAGAAAGCACAAGTTCTCCAACGATGTTCATTATATAATCAAGTTTTGATATATCAACCCTGACTGTCTGGGATATAGCCCTTATGGATGCTGATTCATCTGTAACACTGCTGACAACTTTTTTTTCCTCTGGAACCGAAGGTTGTTTTCGTATGTTCTGTATTTTGATATTTTTGAAATCAAGGCCAGCAGTTAATTGCTCTTCCTGAGCTTTTGTTCCAAGCAGAATATCAAATTTTATCTCTCCTTCTTTTGCCTCTGTAGTACTCGGGAGTGTTGTTATAATCTCTCCGAAATTCTTAAGCTGTGTCGTAAGATCAGCAAGTTCCTTATCAAAACTCAACAAACTAAAAGAAACCTCTATCTTAAAAAGATTGTTTTGATCCTTTATATTTTCTTTTAATCTTGATTCCTCATATTCGGTTAAAACAGAAAGTATATCTTTATCAAGTGTAATACCAGAAAATATAGCGTCCTTTGATTCTTCTGGTTTAGCACTCTCTGCATCCTTTAGCTGTTTCAAAATAGGTTCAATATCCATCCCTTTTCCAAAGGTATCAGAAGATACCATGGTCCTCAGCATGTCTCCTGCTGTGTAGAGAGTTTTTATAAGTGAATCAGTGATAGCTACTTTACTAAGCCTTACCTTATCTAAAAGGTCCTCCATTTTGTGACTGACTTCTGTGATCTCTTTATATCCAAACATACTGGATATTCCTTTTAAGGAATGAGCAGCTCTAAAAAGCTCATTTATTGTATCAGGGTTGGGTTTACCTGTTTTCCTGACAGCATCTATCTCATCTATATCTTTAAATATTTTATCAATCAGTTCCTCTGATTCAGCTATAAACTCTTTTGTAGCCTTGTTCTGATCCATATCCTTACCCTAAATACTTCTTAATAAGTCTTTGCAGATCCTCTGGTTTAAATGGTTTTACCAGATACTCATTAGCCCCGAGTGCCATACCCTTTTGTCTGTCCATCTCTGTTCCTTCTGTGGATATAATTATTAACGGGATATCTTTGTACTGTTGATTTTTTCTAACAAAGCTTATTAACTCCAATCCATTTATATCAGGCATATTTATGTCTGTTACAATCATGCTAAACTGCACCTGCGGTAAAAGCTTAAGGGCTTCAAAACCAGTAGCACTCTCGTATATTTCGTAATTACCATAGCTCTCTATCGCAGAAGATATAAATGCCCTCATAGTAGGTGAATCTTCAACAATTAGAATATTCTTGCTCATTGTGATTCCTTTTTTTCCCTGATCAATCGTTCAAGATAAGCCTTCTCCATAACCACGCTCGCCTGGCTCATAAAGATTTCAAAGGCTGTCATATCTGGAATCTTCTTTTTTAAAGGTACATTATCCCCATAAAATACAGCTGCAACTCTATCAGCAGTTAACAAAGGTACAACATAGGACTCCACAGGCCATTCTCCACCTATATGCTTTATAAACTTTTTATTCCATTCATTCTGTTCTAAAGCTTCTTTTAAAGGAACTTTATATTTCAAAACCTTGCCTATTATAGATGGCTCACTAATCTCTATTTCCATTTTTTTAACCACTGCATTGGGATTATCAAAAAAAGCCTCAAGTCCAAACTGTCCGAGTCCCTTAATTTTATTCTTTGCAACAAGAAACAATATACCCCTGTTTAATAGTTCGCTTGCAAATCTCATTATAAGAAGGGTAACCTCTCCTGAAAAGTTTGGATTTACAAGTTCATCTATCATGGACTTTAATGTAAGTAAACCCGGGCTTGTTTCTACCTTTTGTCCGGAGACCTCTGGTAAAAGCTCTATCTCATTTTCAAACTCCTTTGTAAGCTCTTCTGTAATATCCTGCACAAAACGATAGCCTGTATCCTCTTCCTCTGTAGATGAAGGCTCAGCAGATTTAACCTCTGTAAGACCGGACTTGAATGTAAACCCTGCATCCTGATATTGTCTGTAAAGAGATGTTACCTTCTCAAGTATATCCATAAACATGTTAATATCCGGTGATGAGCGTGAAAACCTTTTAGGCTTTTTTAAATATGCATAAACCCCATTAAGCTTCGCCTCTTTTACTACCTCCTCATTACTTATACTGCTTAATAAAACTACAGGTACTTTTAATCTTTTTTCTGAAACCCATTTTAACAATTCTATCCCCCCTAACATTCCCTCCCCTTTTGTTCTGGGTAAAGTAAGATCTGCTACTATCATTGGAAACCGTGGAGATTCTTTTATGGTATCAAGGTACTCGTAAAGCGCCTTCAAATCAGGCATAGCTGATGTCCGGAATCCTCTTGATTCAAGACTGTCTTTCAGGAATGTTTGGGAGTCCACATTTTGATCAACTATAATGAACTCTTCTAACTCTCGTATAGCTGGAGTTAATTCTTCTTTTACCTCTTCTGATATCCCTTCTGACCTTCGCTTTTCATCTATCTTCCTTGCGCCTTCTATAGCCACATATTGAGGATTCAATGGCACCTCAAGGTAACCCTCAAATTGAGGCTGGTACATCTCTTTAAGATTTTCTGCAACTTCAAAGTCAAAATTCCCGTCAGGCCATGAAAAAAAACTAAAAATTGTGTCAGTGATATAATTCTGTATAATAGCTTCTATATTGCTTTCATTTACAACCTTTGAGTTAATAAGAAAAGACTTTACATCAATAATATTCTGCTTATTTATCTTTTCTGTAATCTCCGCCAACTTACTGTTGTCTAACAAACCTTTTTCATTAAGCAACTTCAATACATTGTTTTGATTTAGACTGGTAGATGCTGATATGATCTGTCCATCCATAAAGACAATTTTACCTTCTTCTTTATTGCGCGTTAAATAAAGAACACCCGATCGCCTGCTTAAACTTAGAATCTGGAGTATATCTCCTAATGCAAGATCTTCAAGGCTACCAATTAAGCTCATTTATATTTTTGTCTCCTATAATTTTCTAATATTTTATTATCATACCACTTATTATGTGTAAAGCAACAACCAGGCGAATGTCCAAAGGATAGAAATAACTGAAAAAGATAAATAAAGGTACTACAAACTTGATTTAAATAATAAACTTTTTAAACAAAACCATCTGCTTTACACCTTAAGATCAGGATTCAAAAATATCCTCCCTAACCCTTAACACAAATTTTAATGTTAGGGAGGAGACGGATGAATACCCTTTGTATGAAAAAAGTCAAAAGGCAAAATCTACCAGTGCAGTAAAGAGATTTTCCTTCAGTGGATTTATTTTACCAGTCTCTCTGTATGTGTATTCGCCGTGCAGTGCTACATTGAACGCTGTCCAATTACCAAGATAATACCTCACAAGTGCTGAGTATGCATTAATGGTTCTTGTATCATCATACGATGGCGGTAAAACAAAGTTATACAAAACAGACGCGATAAGCCTATTGTTGACAAGTGTTGCCCAGTCAAGTTCTGCAAATCCTCCTGAATACATATAATCTTTATTTGGATCCAGTGTATTGAAGGCTTTATCATCTGAACCAAACATATAAAGCATTTCAAGATTCAAAGTAGACCAGTTCAAACTAACATCTCCACCAACTCTATAGTAAGGCTTATTCCCGGTACCATTGGTTTCACCTGTTGGTGCTACGACAGTCCCTGGCAAAACAGTGGGTTGCCATCCATAATAACCAAAAACACCTATTCTCTGTCCTGCACTTTGACCGTCACCTTTTCCAAAGGTTTGAAATAGATTTATATAAACATCTTTGTATGTACTATTATCAGGATTTCCACCAGTGCCATTTATAATACCAGCTGCGTATTTGAATCCACTTCTGAAATGTCCTGACATCTCTACTCCAATTTGATTATCGGCAAAGACAAAACTATTAGATGGAGTAGTAAATGTATAAACCTCGTATGGCTCCATAATATAGAAAGACCTGTGAGAGCTGAAAGCCTGATACGCAGGCTCAAATCTACCTATTCTGATATTAAATACATTCTGAATTATGTTACTAAATACAATGTTTGCCGATTCAATTGAGGCAAGCTGAGAAGGATTGTTGCCATTATTAGGTCCAGTATAGTCTGCTGAAGGTTCGTCAATTCTCGGCGTATATATAAGCAAGAAAGATATATTCTTATGTAATACACCACCTGCAAGTAGATCAAGTCCATAGATATTAAACCCTGATGTGGTTCCTTGCTGTGTATTGTAAATGCTAAAACCTGCTGTTGTTCTCAGTGACAAAGGTGGAGCTATCTCAAAAACATTCTTTTCCAATCCTTCCTGTCCTGGAATCTGATAACCATTATCACGAAATCTCTGTCCAAAATCGTTAAGCTTTGGATAAGCAGTATGACACATTGTACATGTAAAGCCATATTTCCTTGCAAATGCAGGAATTGCATTGGCACTTTTGGGCAACAGCATTGCCAGGACAAACATCATACTTAAAAATATATAAAATCTTCTCATATAATCCTCCGTTATATTACTTTGGTAATTCTGAAACTGGTATGGGCTCTACATTGTTAACTTCAGGATTAAGGCTTGTTAAAGCCCTGGACATAAAAGCAATCAATGCCTTCTTTTCTTCTGCTGTAAGACCAAGAGGTACAATTAATGGATCGAGATTTGAATCATCACCACCACCCCTGTTATAAAAATCTACTACCTCTTCCAGTGTTTTCTCTGATCCATCATGCATATATGGAGGTCTAAGCGCCACATCCCTTACAGTTGGTGTTTTGAAGGCACGCACATCTTTCGGGTTACCTGTTACCGCATACCTGCCAACATCAATCTTCAATGGCCCGGTTTGCGCTGTTCCAAGGTCATGAAACCTGCCATCGCTAAAATAACCACCCCAGTGACACGCAGTACAATGTCCTTTTCCGTTAAAGATAGCCATACCCTGTTTTTCAAGAGGTGTCATTGCATCTCTATCGCCCTTTATATATCTATCAAAAGGTGAATCTGTTGTTACAACTGTGCGTTCAAATGCTGCTATTGCGTCTACAACCTGTTTTATTGTAATTGGAGTTGTGCCAAACACCTCTTTGAATTCTTCAACATATCCTGGTATACTGTTAAGTGTTTTAACTGCATTATCAAGCGTGTTTCCCATCTCAACAGGATTTTGAATGGGTCCTTCTGCTTGTTCTTCAAGGCTTGCTGCCCTGCCATCCCAGAATTGTAAATGATTGTAAGCTGCATTTGAGACAGGTGGGGCTCTCCGTGGCCCTTTCTGTCCATGTATACCAATGCTTGTTGGACCGGCATCAGACCAACCCATAAGTGGACTATGACATGTGGAACAACTTATTGTATTGTTCTTTGACAATCTTGTATCAAAGTAAAGTTGTTTGCCGAGTAATATCTTTAGCGATGATTGTGGATTACTCGCAGGGACAGGTACAGGTGGTAAATTTCCGATCCTTTGGGGTCCTAAAGATTGGACACTAACATATGTTATTGATTCGCCTGCATTCCCTGATGCATAAACATGCGGGCAAATAATGGAAAGGGTAACCAATAGTAAAAATACCAAGGTGATCGTTTTCATAAAAAACCTCCTTTTTTGAAATTATTATAAATATTTAAAACAAAAATGCAACAGTTTTCTGCACCCTTGTTATTTCAATTACAGAATAACAACCTTATACCTTTAACCTTGATTCTGTTTTTTTATATTTTTCGTTTAATAGCTTCTTGAATATTTTTTCACTATAGTATAAATTAATAAAGTATGTTAATAGGCGACAGCAAAAAAAAGGTTATATTGGGCATGAGCGGTGGTGTGGACAGCTCTGTATCTGCTCTTTTGCTAAAAGAAAAGGGCTACACTGTAAAAGGAGTAGCGCTTAAGTTGTGGGCATACAATGCGGAAAATCCATGTTGCTCTACAGAAGACCTCAAAGATGCAAAAACTATAGCCATGCAACTCGGTATTGATTTTGAAGTGTTAGACATGCAGGAGATATTCAAGCGTACAGTGGTTGAATACTATATAAAAGAGCTGTCTGAGGGTAGGACCCCAAATCCATGTGTTGTTTGCAATGACCAGCTCAAATTTGGATTATTACTGAATTATGCCTTGGAGAATGGCTATGATTATATAGCCACGGGTCATTATGCGAGAATATACGCAGATGAAAAAGGATTCCATCTAAAAAAAGCCTTTGATAAAGGCAAAGACCAATCTTATTTTTTATTTACGCTTGATCAAAAAAGATTATCAAAAATACTGTTTCCTCTTGGTGAACTTGATAAAAATACAGTAAGAGATATCGCAAGAAATGCAGAGCTGATAACATGTGCTAAAAGAGATAGTCAGGAACTGTGTTTTCTGCCTGCTGGTGGGTCCAAAGAATTTTATGATCAGTATTTAAATGTAGGTTTAAATCAGGGAAGTATTGTTGATAGCAAAGGCAACATTATGGGCATTCATAATGGTTTGCAACTCTATACTATAGGACAAAGAAGGGGTATAGGTCTATATACAAACAAACCCGTATATGTTATAAGCAAAAATGTTCAGGATAATAGTATAGTTGTGGATACAGACGAACATCTTATGTCAACTACATTTAGTATGAAATATGCGCACTGGATAGCAGGAGAACAACCTGATCTTCCAATGTATGCAAATGTTAGAATAAGGTATAGACATAAAGAACAAAAGGCTTTGATCATTAAACAGGATGACAGGTTAATTGTAGAATTTGATTCACCTCAAAGAGCTATTACACCAGGACAGGCAGCAGTGTTTTATAATGATGATGAGATCCTTGGCGGTGGATGGATATGGGAGGTAATAAAATGAATCTGAATGGATCATGGAAGCAGGTAATAGGAACAACAGTGGTAATTTATTTAGTATCCTTTGTGCTGGGAGTTGTTATACACGCTGTTATGCCTCATGCAGAAACATCTGATAAACTCATGCTCCCTGAAGGTTATATCCAGCAGATAACTGCAATGAAGACGATCAGCATAGAAGATGCATACAGCAGTTACACAAACAATGATGCAGTTTTTATAGATGCGAGGGATAGTGCAGAATACAGAGAAGGACATATAAAAGGAGCTATAAACATACCTTACGATAAATTTGATCAATATTATCCTGTTTACGAAAAGTTACTAACAAAAGCTAAAAAGATAATTACTTACTGTCACGGGACTGGATGTGGTTTGAGTGTTGATGTTGCGCGAGCGCTGATGAAGTTAGGATATACAAATGTTTATGTTATGACAGAGGGGTGGCCCGGGTGGGTAAACGCGAGACTTCCTATATCTGTCGGAAAGGAACCTTAATATGGAAAGAAAATGTATAATAAATTTTGCAATGTTACGACCTGTGATACTGCTGGTTTTAAGGGTAACACTCGGAATCATATTTGTTGTAGCAGCGTATGGTAAATTGCTTCATCCAGATGTGCTCGTATCTACCGTGATTAATTACAATATACTGCCGATAGGTTTAGCAAAACTATTTGCGTATACGCTCCCATGGGTTGAGATAATATCAGGCTTGATGCTGATTGTGGGTTTTGGTACAAGGGCAGCTTCATTTGCGTTGAGCTGGTTGCTTTTGTCATTTATAATTGCAATATGGATAAACATTAAAAGAGGGGTTTCCATGGAGTGCGGATGTTTTGATATATTTGGTATGGATGAAAAGATAGGCTCAGCAATACTTTTCAGGGACATAGTATTCTTTATTGTTGCAGTTATTTTAGTATCAAAAAAGGAATTTATGCTCAGTATTGACAACTACATAGAAAGAAAAGCAAAATAATAAGTGTATGTTGCCAGGTTATAACCATAACATAGTGCATAAAGGTATTACTTTTCATGTCCAGACAGAGGATAATGGTATAGATAATCCCTTTATCGTAACCCATCTATTTATTGGTGGTAATATTGTGGCAACAAAAAAAACAAGCTATATGGATATAATAAAGGTAAACGAGCTTGAAAAGATCGTTGCTGATATAATGAAAGAACAACATAAGAAGATGATCTTAGAGCTAAGAGATGGCTTATATGATTCTCATGCACTTGTTCAAGAACTATTAAAAAAACAAACTGAGAAGGTTCAGGAACCAATAAGGGAAGAAGAAAAGAACCTAAATATTGATGAAGAAACTAAAAACCTGGATGAAGTCATTCTTGATTATCTTGTAGAAACCTCAAACGAAAAATGAATTTCATAACATGATTCAGCTTTTCCATGTTTATAAGCATTACCTTAAGGGCAATGTTGCACTGGAAGATATTAATATCCAGATTGAAAAAGGTGAATTCGTTTTTATAACAGGTCCAAGTGGTGCTGGCAAAACAACATTATTGAAACTTATCTTTCTTGCAGAACAACCAACCAAAGGACAACTCATTATCAATGGATACAATATAACAAGATTAAAAAGATCTGCGATCCCTTTTTTAAGAAGAAATATCGGTGTTGTTTTCCAGGATTTTAAGCTTTTACCTGATAGAACAGTTTTCGAAAATGTTGCACTAACACTTGCAGTTCGAGGCATATCAGGGAAAGAGATAAAAAAGAAGGTATGGGAAACATTAAAAATGATCGGACTTCAACATAAGTTAAACGCATATCCTTTAAGATTATCTGGCGGTGAACAACAAAGGGTAGCTATTGCGAGAGCCCTTGTTAATGAACCAGCTATCCTGCTTGCTGATGAACCAACAGGGAATTTAGATCCGGACCTTACCAATGATATCATGAGACTTTTTGAAGAAATTAATATAAGAGGTACAACAGTAGTAGTAGCAACACATGATAAAAACCTTATATCTTCATACAATAAACGGGTTATAACATTAGAACACGGAAGGCTGGTAACAAAATAAAATTGATACATACATTTATCTTATGAAAATAATTGAAAAATTTGTATATTTTATTTCTACAACCTTAAAAGGTATGAAATCTAACTTATACCTTAATACTGTAACAATAATCACAATAGCATTCGCTTTCTGCATCCTTAATATATTTTTTATAATTTCTACCAATCTTAATACTGCCCTTGGGGAATGGAAAGGTAAAATTAGAATTATTGCATACCTGCAAGATGGATTAGCTGAAAGTGATATAATATCCATAGAGAATAAAATAAAGATGAGTAACGGTATAAAAAGTGTTAAGTATTATTCAAAGCAACAAGCCTTAAACCAATTTAGGGATGAACTAAAGGGGCAGGCAGATATTTTAAACGGTGTAAGTGCAGATATTCTTCCAGCATACTTTCTAATAAGCGTAAATGAGAATGTATTAAACAACAACTATCTTGAATCAATAGCTAATGAAATAAAAGCTATAAAAGGGATCAACGATGTCCAATATGGGGCTCAAATTGCACAGAAAGTGTCTGGTCTGCTCATCCTTGTAAAGATGCTGGGTTTAGGAATAGGTGGATTTATGTTGTTTGCAATATTTATTATTGTATCAAACACTATCCGCATATCCATTTTTTCAAGAAAGGATGAAATAGAAATAATGAAACTTGTTGGTGCAACCAATGCATTTATAGAGATCCCGTTTATACTTGAGGGCATGATTCAGGTATTAACAGGGACGATCTTGTCTATCTTACTTTTATACATTGTTTACAAACTATTTTTATTTAAATTACATAGTAATTTAGGTTCATTGCTTATAAATATGAACATATCGTTCCTCTCAACAAATTCTATTCTAATACTGCTTTTAACTGGTGGATTGCTTGGTCTTGCTGGTGCAATAATTTCTACAGGTAAATTTATAAGAAACAGTTACTAAACAACAGCAAGAGCGTTTGTTGACATATTCGTCAAAACAATTTATATGTTTTAAACATTCTATAAAAGGGAGGTAAAAAATGGCTATTGAAATACCAGCGGATATAAGTGTCAAAAAATATTTTGAAGAGATTGTTCCTCAGTTGTTTACAACTGAGTTAAAAACCCACCCGATTCAGGGAATGGAGGGAGTAGATTTTAAATTGCAATTTGTGGTCACCGGCGACAATGGCGGAACTTATAGTGTTATAGTAAAGAATGGTTCTGAACTACAGGTTAAAGAAGGCTCTATCCCTGATGCTCATGTAAGCTTTGAACTCAGTGAAAAAGACTGGAGAGATTCAATTACAGGACAGGAAGGGGCGAGCGCTGTTATGAGTATGTTTTTTAATCCAGCTATGTTGAATAAACGCAAGTTTGATGCATTAGCAGGGACAAAAGGTGTAATGAATCTCGTGCTTGCAAGAGAAAGTGGGGAGCCTTTTAAGGCAAAATTGAAGTTCAATAACACAGAGATACCGGTGACTACCATCAATATGAAGGCAGCTGAATATGGTGCAATGCTCAAGGGACAAATAAACCCGGTAACTGCTTTTATGTCAGGCAAACTTAAGATAACTGGAGACATGGGGCTTGCCATGAAACTTCAAACCTTTATAAGCTAAAATCCAGCAGAATTATAATAGGGTGTATGATTCCAGGATATGAAAAATTGCGCTGCTATTGCGAGCCGCAGACGAAGCAATCTCTATGCTTGTAGATTGCTTCGTTATTTCATTCCTCACAATGACACCCTTAAATAGGATTTAAACACGACCCTTTCCTTAGAATGGGTGCCATGAGCGAATAGGCAAACTCTTCTGGTCCATTTTGGGGTTAATAAAAGCATGAAACCTGTGGTTTATATACCGATTTATTTATAGACTCACCGGCTTCACCATGTATGCAAGTTGAGAAGAGATACGTCTTAGTATACTTACTATTTCTATATGCAACGCACTTGTTTCTATAGATTCTGAGTAACCTTTATTTAACCTTTCAATATGATGTTTTAAAAGTAAAAGTTCTTTTTGATCAAAATCTTTTTTCTTCTTTATCAAAATTGTTTCCATTTCAGGGCTATTTGTTTTAAGGACAGTTATTATATCATTAAAGAATTGCATGACTTCGTTAAAATAATCTTTAATCTCTCTCCATCCTTCTTCCGAAAGCTTGTATCCCTTGGTTGATTTTTTTTCTATCTGTGAAGATAGGTTTTGACTGATGATATTAGATATAACCTCAAGATTTTTTATATATGTTATAAGTTCAAACTGACGATATGTATCCACATTGCTTAATCCATTAGGCGCTGATACTTTAGCAGCATATAATTTTATCTGTTTAGCCAACCTCTCAACCCCTTCATTCATAGCATTTAGCTCGTTTAAGCTCCAGAGATCATTTTCTGCTAATGCATTGTATGAAATGATCAACATAGAATAAACATAATCAGCAAGCCTCACGATCTCCTTCAGTATATAATCAAACGCAATTGATGGAGTATTTAAAGCAGATTCATCAAGGTAATAAGGTTTATCCGGCAACTTTATTTCTTTACCTATCCTTATATGCCTTTCAAAGAATCGGGCAGTCAAAGAAACAAATGGGGCAAAGATCAATGTAATCATTACATTAAAAATTGTATGGGCGTTAGCGATCTGGTGAGCAACACTTGGTGAGGTGTGCGATGTAACTAACAAGAATGGTTTAAAAAATATAATAACAACAACTACCCCCATAGTTTTAAACAGCAAATGAGCTATCGCAACCCTCCTTCCTGCTTGATCTGATTTAAACATAGCGAGTACAGCAGTTGAACAAGTTCCTATATTTGCACCAAGTATAATAGGAATAGCATAAGAAAGGTTTATAAGACCAGCATTTGCCATGGATATTGCTATACCAACAGTTGCTGCACTACTCTGGATTATAGAAGTTAATATAAGGGATACTAAAAAACTATTATACGGATTATGCGCTATCCATTTTATTAGTCTACTTTGTTGTGGATTGACTCCAACTAAACTGTTGTTTAAAAGGTTCATACTAAACAGTATGAATCCCAACCCTGTGAAAAAGCTTGATACAGCACTTGCTTTTTGTCCCTTTATAAAAATACCTATTAAAAAACCAAGGGCTATTAGAAAAAGTCCAATACCATAAAGATTAAATGACAAAAGTTGAACCGTTAATGTTGATCCAATATCAGCACCAAGTATTACCCCCATAGCGCCCCTGAGATCTACCAGGTTGGATGTTGCAAAGCCCATAAGCATAACAACTGGTGTATTGCTGTTCTGTATTAAGACCGTAAAAATACCACCAACAAGAATCGCACCGATAACACTTCTGGAAACGATACGAAGAAATTTTTTTATCTGTTCACTGAAGATTTTGCTGAGCCCTGAATTTATAAGATCAATACCATAAAGAAAAAGAGCAAGCGATGCTAACGCGGTTATAACAAACATCATTGTATATTATCCCGCATTAACTCCTGCTCTATGATATCAATAGCTCTATCAGGATAATTCGTGAAGAATCCATCAATACCTTTTCTCAGAAATGTTTTGATCAATTCATCATCATTGAGCGTATAAATATTTACCTTAAAACCGTTCTTAAGAATTTCCTCTATGATGCCCGCTTTGACAGAAAGGTACGACATATTTATTGCCTCTGCCCTGAGTTCTTTTGCCTTCTGTATATAGAATGAAAGGGTATTGTTGGTACCGGTAATGCCATCCTTATCTGAAACACTATCTACAAGTATAGCAAGCCTTATATTGCTTGAAAGCTCTCGCATTTTTACAATGGCATCTATATTAAATGATGATACAACGACATCTTCAAGAATATTGTGATCCATAATAAGTCCATAAACATCTTTGCATAGCCTTTCAATACGAGATGGTTCATCATCCCCGCTTTTAAGTTCTATATTCATATCAATCATGTGGCTTATTTTAGCTAATAACTCATCCAGAAAGGGAATTGCTATTTGCTTACCATTCTTTGTAAAGGTGTATGTCCTTATTTCATCTGCGGTAAGCTTTGATATGTATTTTTTGATGTTAAAAAACCTTTCAAGTGTAAAATCATGAAAGACCACAACACGGTTATCAGCTGTGAGCTGAACATCAAACTCCACAGCATCTGCTTTCATTTTTATTGCGAGTTCAAAAGATGGTATCGTATTTTCTATTTCATAAGCGGAAGCCCCTCTATGTGCATAAACAATTGGCTTTTTCATACAAATAACGTCTCAACAAATTCATCTTTGTTAAATGGCATAAAATCATCAATAGACTCCCCCGTGCCTATCCCTACCACAGGGAGTTTAAGTTCATCGCATATACTAAATATAATCCCAGCCTTTGCAGTACCATCAAGCTTTGTAATAATAATTCCATCAACACCAATATTTTCGTTGAACAGCTTTGCCTGCTGAAATGAATTCTTACCTATTGTTGCATCTATAACCAGGTAGGTTACAAGCCTATCACCTGCCATAGCCTTTGTCATAACTGATTTTACTTTTTTTAGCTCATTTATAAGGTTCTTGTTTGTATGTAATCTACCAGCTGTGTCTGCTATAATTACATCGTGTCCTCTGTGTTTATATGCAGACACAGTATCATGAATAACAGATGCAGGATCAACACCGGGTTTTGCCCTAACAATATCCATTCCAATCCTATCAGCAAGTATGGACAACTGTTCTATTGCTGCAGCCCTATAGGTATCGCCAGCTCCAGCAATAACTTTGTATCCTTGATCAATATACCATTTACCAAGTTTTGCTATTGTGGTCGTTTTGCCTGAACCATTTATACCTATCATCAATATGCCACATCTGGGCTGAATTAAAGGATTTGAAATAAGTATATCTCTCATTCTTGTTTTTAAAGTGTCTATCGGAGATAAATCTTTTTTATCTAAACCATCCAGCAATCTTTCAATTACATTGATACTCATATCAAGTGATAACAGATCCTCTATATACTTCTCTTTATCAATAGCTGCGGTATGCTCTTTGTTTGTCAGCCCTGTAAAAATTGAAGCTAATTTAGAAAAAAAGCCATGCATACTAATAATTCATAATGAACTTTTTATAAAATTAATAAGCTGCTGTATCCTGAACCTGTTGATGATAGCATGATACGAGGATATGTATAGGACGAGCAAAAAATAGTCTTTTGTAAGTCTATACATACCGAGAACATATGGCTTCATTGTAATAAAGATAGAATCAGGTTGTTCTTCAAAGCTATTAATTCTATTAAAAAACACGCTAAAATGAGCACCTATAATCTTCAGATCATACTCTTCTATGGAACCGACCAGGTCTATGGACTCACCTTCGGAATCCATAAATATAACACCAGTAACGCCTGTTGAAAGTTTGACAAAATTCTCCATAGCATCTTTGTACATACTACACTGCTTCCCCTTGTAGTTTAACTGAAATGATCTTTGAAACGCCGGGCTCCTCCATTGTTACACCATATATAACATCAGCAATTTCTATTGTTTTTTTATTATGTGTAATTAAGATAAACTGACTTTTCTCAGACAATTCTTTTATTATATTATTTAGTCTACCTACGCTTGCATCATCAAGAGGTGCATCTATTTCATCAAGTAAGGCAAATGGACTTGGCTTCACCATAAATATGGATATCAACAACGCTACCGCTGCTAATGCCTTTTCCCCTCCTGAAAGTAAATTTATGTTTTGTAGCCGTTTACCCAACGGTTGAATAACTATTTCCATTCCACTCTCAAGCAAATCCTGTTCATCTGTCAGGATCAATTCACCCCTTCCACCATCAAAAAGTTTAGGGATCACCCTCTTGAAGTTCTCGTTTACTTTATCAAAAACCTCTCTGAACAATTTTCTTGATTCTCTATTTATAGAGTTGATCACCTTCTTAAGGTCTTCTATTGCCTGTTCAAGGTCCTGTTTGTGTTTCTCATAAAATTCTACCCGCTTCTGTAATTCTTCATATTCAGCTATCGCACCAACATTTACATCACCCATCTTTGCTATTTTTTCAGAAAGTAATGAGAGCCTTTCTTCTGTTGGCTTGACATCATTCTCGTTCAGCAATTGTACTTCGTATTGATCAAGTTCTATCCCATATTTATCTCTTGCCGTATTTTTTACATAATCAGATTGCATTGTAAGCTGTGACACCTCTATAGCTAACGAAGACTCTTGTTCTTTTAATGTATCAATATCCTTTTCTATTTGTTTTATCTCTTTTTCAATAGCGGTATATTCATTAAATTCTTTATCATATGCCGTTTTAGCATCTATGATCGCATCCCTTTTTTGCTGGATATCTTGATTTATACCTGCAAGCCTTCCAGAAGCAGATACAATATCCTGTTCTATTGTTTCCAATCTTTTTTGATTGTCATAAAATTGTTGTTGCAGCGAAGCTATTCTCCTATTTATATTATCCTGCTCTCCTCTAATCCTATTTATTTCAGCATGCTTTGCATTTAACCTTTCTTTAAAAGCAGCCAGGTTAGCTGTCTTCTCTGAAATGGCGTTCTTTTTCTCTTCCAGCATGGATTCAAGCTCTGCTAAAGTGTTGCGAAGGCTATCAACAATATCAGCCCTTGTTCCTTTATCCTCTTCGTATATGGCTTTCTTTTGTTTAAGATCGCTTATCTCTTCTAAAAGTTCGGAGCTACTCTTTTTTATCTCGTCCTCTTCCATATTATAAGAGATAATGGCTGTTTCATAATTATTTATTTGTTCCTCTATACTCATTAATCTGGTGCTTATATTAGCTTGCTGCTTTTCAACTTCGTGAATGATATTCCCCTGAGCTGTCAATTCAGAACGGTATTTAACGAGCTCGTCCAATAGTTTTGTTTTATTCTCCTCATACCCGTGCAGTAGTCTGGAGACATCTTCAAGCTCCTTTTTAAGATTTTCAAGCTCTTTTCTCCTTTCAATGATGCCATCCTTAATAGCCCCTTCAGCACCACCGAACACAACACCAGGTTTGACAATATCTCCTGATGTTGTAACAGCTATGTAGCCCTGTTTTGATAAATCATATGCTTCCTTTAAGGATGTTACTATATAAACATTATAAAACAGTGTCTGGAATACAGGCAACATGTCTTTATCTTTAACTTCAATTACATCCAGTAACGATGTTACAGCTTGTTTTGAAGTGCCATCAACATCAACAGGTTTAAAATGATCCCTGATTATAAGAACAGCCCTACCTTTATCTTCTTTCCTTAACATTTCAACCACTTCATCTGCTGTTTTATAATCAGGAACAACCATTGCCTGAACAATATCGCCAAGCACTGTTTGAACCGCTAATTCATAGCCACTTTTTACATCTATGTAATCCGCTATTACTTTATCTATATGGAACTGCTCTGACTGCTTAATAATATACCTTGTACCCTCTGAATAGCCATCCATATTTTTCCGTAAGTCATCAAGTGTGGCATACCTTGAACGCATACCTTCCTGGCTCCTTTGAGTCTCTTCTATAATAGCTGTTAACTTTTCAATCTCTTTATCCAGGGCACTTATTTGTTCATTTAGCTTTGATATATAAGCCTGTGTATTGGATAGCTTAATGTTTAGATCTCTTTGTTGCGCATTGAGCCCATCTTTATCTTTCTTCAAAACATCTATCTTTTGCTCAACAACTGCCCTGTCATGATGTATCTTTTCTATTCTATGAGTTATACTTTCCAGATCATGTTCTGCGGATATAATTTGATTTTCAAGCTCTGTGATCTTTTTTACTCTGTTGAACTCGTTATCTCTTTCTTCTTCTATCTTTTCTCTTGCTACATTGATCTGCTCTATTAAATTATTTTTTTCCTCTTCGTATACATTCTGCGTCTGTATTATTGAATCAAATTGTTTTTTTTCTTCTTCCAGTGCCTTTTCAAGAAAGGTTAACTGTTCTGCTAAATAGACCAGCTCCTTTTTAAGTTCTTCTTCACTGGATCTAATCCTTTCATTCTCTTGCAGTAATGTATCCTTTATCCTTTTTGATGACTCAATCTTTTCCTGCAGTACCATGGCTTCAGAAGTCAGAACATTAACACTATTCTGTTTTTCAGCTATACTTATAGTCTGGTCATCAAGCCTTTTCTTAAATCTATTATAATCAGTGTATCTAACAGATACCTGAGACATTAATTTTGCAAGCTCAAATCTGGTTTTTTCAAGATGGGCTTTCTTCTCACCAAGCTGAGAAACAAATGTAACATATTTTGATTTAAGCAAGCTTAAATCAAGCTGTTTGTATTCATCTTTTAGTGCTTTGTATTCCTGGGCTATTTTTACCTGTTTGTTGACCTGATTTAACTGTCTTTTGATCTCTGTTAGTAAATCAGATATTCGTGCTATATTTGCCCTGGTTAATTCTATTTTATCAAGTGCTATTTTTTTTCTATTTTTATATTTGAGTATGCCAGCGGCCTCCTCAATAACATATCTTCTCATCTCGGGTTTGGCATCTATGATCTCGCCTATCTGTCCCTGTTCTATTATGGAAAATGCCTTTGAACTTATTCCAATATCCATCAAGAATTCTAAAATATCCTTTAATCTTTTTTGGTCTTTATTAAGATAGTATTCGCTTTCTTCACCTTTATACATTCGCCTTGTAACAGTGATCTCTGAAAATTCATCATACGGTGAAGGTATACTTATACTATTATTAGAGAATGTAAGTGAAACCTCCACCATCCCTACAGCCTTCCTATGCTCCGAGCCATTGAATATAAGATCTGACATCTCATTTGCCCTGAGCTGTTTAGCACTCTGCTCTCCCATACACCATTTTACAGCATCTACAATGTTGCTTTTTCCGCTACCGTTTGGTCCTATTATAGCTACAATTGGATATTCAAAATTAAAACTAACCGGCTCTACAAAGGTTTTAAATCCCTGTATATCAAGCTTCTTTAATCTCATTTTCACCAAATCCTTTTACATTAGATTTCTTAATTTATTCTTGGCTGCGGCTTCCATGTCACCTGGCAAGCCAAGATTTATCGCCTTTAGAAGTATTTCCCTTGCCTGTTTTGTTTCATTCAGATTTGCAAACATCATACCTTCTTTAAAATATGCTGTTGCTGGGTTCTTACTGAATTTAACTGCCATTTTATATGCTGACAAAGCCTTCTCGTACATTCCATTGTACTCATAAACTGTACCAAGTGCATAATATGCATCTCCATTCTCAGGAGAGAACTTTATAGCCTTTTCGTAATACTGTTGAGCTTTATCCATACTGCCTTCCTGATAGTATATGTTACCTAACCCTACCATTGCATTTGAATAATCCGGTGAAATAGTAAGGGCAGTAAGAAATTCCTTTTTAGCATCATCTATTCTCCCTATGTAATTGTAAGCAACACCAAGCCTGTAATGAATTTCTGGATTTTTTGGTGCAACTTTGAGAGCCATATTGAGATAATCTATAGCAGCAAATGTTTCTTTGTTATTGTAATAATAATTAGCCAGCGCAAGCATATAATCAGGATTATCAGGTGCATATTTCATGGCAGACTTTAAATCATTTATAGCAGCAAGATCATTTTTACCTTCTATATTCATAAGTCCTCTTTGATAATACGCATCAGCAAAAGATGGATTAAGATCTATTGCTTTCGTGTATTCATTTATAGCCAACTGAATGTTATTAATGGATTTGTATATGTTGCCAAGTTGATAATGATAGTTTGCATTTGTTGGATTGATCTTGATGGCACTATCTAAATAAGAAACAGCATTGGTAAACATTTTACCGGCTGTATATACATTTGCCAGCTTATCCAGTACCTCATCGTTATATGGTTGTAGCGCTATAGATGAGTTGTAAGCCTTTATGGCACCATTTAGATTATGATCATTAAAATATACATCACCGAGCACCTCGTAAGCAAAAGGCAGGGTATTATTTATCTCTAAAGCCTTCAATGCATAATTTTTGGCATCTGAATATTTTCCTTCTTTGTTTAAAACATGAGCCATATAAGCATAGTTTTCTGCAGAAGAAGGAGACATACTTATCGCAGTATTCAATTGTTTAATTGCCTCAGGGTAATTACCTTGATCAGTAAGGACAATTGCGTACTCAGTATGAAGAGGTGCATAAGATGGAAACTTATCTACACCCTTGGCAAGTACCTCTAATGCCTTTGCATAATCCTTTTTCTTCCTCAATAGTTTGCCATTTAAAGCTATAAATGCAGGATCATCCGGCAAAAGCCTGACTGCATTTTCTATAGCATTTAAAGCTGCATCAAGCTCCCCATTCTTCTCTCTGGCAAGTGCCAATCCATAAAATGCTTGAGGATCATTGTTGTTTTTTAGCTTGAGGCTTTCGTTAAAATAAGATATAGCCATTACATACTTATGATCCATGTAACAAGCCTGAGCAAGCTTTAAATTTGCCTGAGCTGATGTATTATCTATAGCTAATGCCTGTCTGTATTGCTTTTCTGCTTCGCTTATATTACCGCTTTTAAGATACACATCACCCAGAAGTATATATGTACTGGCAGATCTATCATCCTCCAGAGAGGTGTTAAGTGCCTTTATAGCAGAACCATAGTCATTGTTGACCAGATACAATTGTCCTATGGTATAGTATAGTCTTGCCCTATCATATTTATCTATTTTGTTTCCTATTTTATTCAGGGTATCTTTAAGAGCAGCAATAGCGCTTGTTGTACCTGTAGTACTACTCGCTTCAATATCAGCCTTTAATATTATCGCAGAAACATTGTCAGGAACGCTGGTAATTATATCATCAACAAGCTTTGTAGCATTATAGAGGTCGCCTTGTTTATAAAAGACACTGGCAAGTAAAAGTTTTGCCTTTATCATATCAGGCTCTAATGATATTGCCTTCTCAAGAACAGGTGTAACAGTTGTTAAAGGTTGACCCTGTTTAAAATCTATGTACCCTTTATAGTAAAGCGCCTCAGGCAGATCAGGCGATTTTCTCAATGCTGTATTGATATTGTCAGATGCATCTCTGTAATCATTATTTGCAATAGAGACCATCGCTTTAACGAGATTGTACTGTGCATTATCTTTAAGCAAGAGCTTGAGTCTTGAAAGAAAATCATTGCTATTTTTAAGTTGTTGCTGGAGGCTATTTCTATCCTTCAAAATAGCGTAGTCCTTTGCTATACCAGCATAAGCCTCAATAAGATGATGATCTATGCCTACAGCTCTCTCATAAAGATTCAATGAATTTTCATAACCAATTATTGTATCCTTAAGATATTGTCTGTTAGCCTCAGCAAGCAATTGTCTGGCACGGGACTTATCTTTTGCTGAAACAGGTAATATGCTGTAACTCATGTAAGTTAATTTTTTGAAATCAGGATGTGATGGCGTATACTCTACCAGGTAATAATAGCCCCCAAAAGAGGCTATAAGAATTACAAATATCCCTGCAACTATTGCCCAGAAAAAGGCCGGTAAATGCCTCTTCCTTTCAACAGGCTTTTCTTTTGCAATTGTCTCCTGCATAATAGCAGATGCATCTGGTATTGCTATATCGTTTTCTTCTAACAAAGAGGTCTCTTCTTGAGGAGCTTCAGTAACCTTAGTTTCTGGCGATTCTTCCGTAGTTAAAATCTCTGGTGCTGTCTCTTCCTGTAATGGTAAAGTCTCATCATTAGAAAAAACCATTTTTTGGTCTTCTGTTGTCTGATCTGGATGTACATCTTCATGCTTGGTAGACTCTAACCAGCTCATATCTTCCTGTGTCGTTTGCTCTGTTTCTGCCGGTCTTTGTGTCTGACCTGTATCTTCACCTTCGGATGATTTGATGTCATCCATTGTAAACTCTTCAAAACCATCTATTACCCCTTCCTCTTTTGTGAGATCTCTGCTATCACCTCTATCCTTTTCATGTTCTGCTGGTTCTACACCTGTATCAGCAAGCTTGCTAAAATCCATCTCTGTTATGGTTTCTTCTTTGTTGGGTAGCTCTGATTGAGGTTTAGTGGGCTCTGAAAGATTTAATGATGAAAATATATCATCAAGACCTGGTTCTTTTGCTTGTGGTTCCTTTGCTTGTGATTCCTTTGCTTTGTCTTCTGGCTCTGCATTTAATGGCTGGTCAATTATATTTTTTATCTCTTCCGGAATCTGTTCATCTTGAACAAAAGTCTGTGAAGCTTCAGAAACTTCACTGGATTGCTTTTGTTGTTTATCCTTTTCTTTTACTTCTGTATCAGAAGGAACTGCTACTGTATTTTCATGTCCACATTTTTTGCATGTAAATTTATAATTCTGACTCTTAAGTTGAGCCTCTGTGAACATGTACATTGTTTGACAATTTTCACATCTTAAAATCATATACCCCTCCTGTAGACAATATCTTTTGCATTATCAATCATATTTTTAAAATCCTTCTCTGTCAGCCCTGCACCTTTAACCACTTTCATGGCATAATTATAATCCATCAGATCTCTATCCGCATGGGTATCCGAATTAAAAACAAGCCTTGCGCCTGTTGCCATAGCTACCTTTGCTACATGTCCATTTGAAAAACTGTGTCCACTTCTACCACTTATTTCTAAAAAAACATTATTTTTAGCAGCAAGCTCTGCCTCCTTCATGCTTATAAAACCAGGGTGTGCTATTATATCCGCCTCACCTTTAATACCAAAAAGATTTGTCTTTGGTTCAACTGGTTCTACAATTGTTTCTCCGTGAATAACTACTACCTGGGCACCTGCTTTTCTTGATAAGTCTATAAGCTTTGGTATTGAGGAAGGTGGCACATGTGTAATTTCAACGCCTGTCAACACCTCTATTCCATTTTCCTTTTTTGAGAATTGTTCGGCAACAGACTTTATGTGTTCAATGACAAACAGGTAGTTAGAGAAATCAACATGGTCTGTAATTGCAATAACCTCTATACCTATAACCTTTGCCCTTCTTATAAGTTCAGAAGGTAACAATTCACCATCACTAAACAAAGAATGTGTATGAAGGTCTATCATGCATTTATAACCTTTCTTAAAAGAGTAGGAATTATCTTAAAGCTCTCAGATGTATCATCCCCGAGAACAAATATGGGATCATCCTTATCAGCTGACAACAATTTCCTTAATGCTGGTTCCATCTTCGTTTTAGAATCTGTATTATTTGAGGCTACAAAGATATAACCTGTTGGTAAATATCTTGCACTTCTAAATTTATTTAACGCGGTAAGAAACGAATTCAAAACAGCTTTTGATCCTTTATCAAACAATACCAAAGTACCAACAGCGCTGTTTGATAAAGCCATCCATAATGGACCATACTCAAGCAAGGGAGGAAGGGCAACAAGTTCTATACTCAATAGTTCTGTAAGCGATAATGTACCAATCTCTCCAAGAATAACATCATCCCGATTTGACATAGCAAAGGACGCATTCAAGGTAAATTTTGGCATATTGTTTATACTATTTATAAAAGATTTAAGGGAATTGTAATTAGCGGGCATTACTATGATCTTTCCTCTATGTAGTTCTAACTTTGTGTGTTTGTTTGTTGAAACAATCTCCAGCAGTCTATATATCTCATCATTAGCCAGTAAAGGAAGTTGTTGCTCAGCCAGCTTTGGCGGTGCCTGTTTAACAATTTCTATTATCCCTTTCTCAAGCAGTGCTACAAGCACTCTTAAGACATCGTAATCTGGAAAGGTACAATTATCAACTATATCTTCTACTTTATTGTAAAATTCAAGAAGCAACAAAACCTCCTGAGTAATTGTTCTCACCTGTTTAGGTAATTCAGAAAGCTTTTTCTTCAATTTCACTACAGCATCAAGTGGTGGAAAGATATTTTTATTTTTCTTCATTTCGTCTATCTGTCTCATACCCTCCATAAGTAATGATTCAGTTGTTGAACTGATTCTTACAGGAGTCAATGCCTTATGCGGAATAAATTCAAACTTTCCATTTTTAATTGAAAGCAATCTATAAAAAGCCTTTACCCCCTCCACCTTTTCAAAGGTGGCGTTTACTACATTGCCATCTTGAAGGTATATAAAGCCAGTACCCTTATCAGAATAAATGGTAATTGTGCCATCTTTTTTGTTCATACTGAATATCTGAAGTAGATCCGTTAGAGATATTTGCGATAGATTCCCTTCTATTTCTTTATTCTCTTTTGATAGTTCTATTGCCTTTAGTCTTTTTTGATAAATGTTTGAAACCGTGACTATCAACTCATCTATTCTGAAAGGCTTAGTTATAACCTTTTCGCCTCTTTCCACCATTGAGCTTAACTGTTCAGCAGTACCCATAAATATCAACGCCAGTTTATCCGTTTTAGGATTTACGCTTATAATATCCCTTAGCTTTTCAGTATCTATGATAGGAAGCCCCATTCCAAGTATAATAATATCCGGTAATTGTTCAATTATTATCTCAAGAGCTTTAGCACCATTTATTGCTGAGTACACAGTGTAGCCCTGTGTTTTGAGTGCATCTTTTATAAGCACTAAAGATTTCTGGTCAGTATCAGCTATAAAAATCTTACCTTTTGTTTTTACCATAAAATCATATTTGCCTTTGTAAGAAATACTTTTCCTGAAGCACAGCAACAAGCTCTTCTACTATAATAGGATCACTGGTATGAAATATGGAAAACTTGTTATTGTTTGAATTGCTTGTTACAAAACCATATGAGTACTCTTCATTGAGATTAAACATAAAAAATCTTTCTCCTATGTCCTCATTTATAATCATAATAGGTGCATACGCAATATCTATATACTCTCCTTGCACTTTCTTTCCTAATAGATACAGTTTTGTATTTGAGTTGTAGAGTTTATACTGTTCTTTTATAAATTTATTCTCTTTAGTTATATCAGGCATGCCAAGAAACACAATGCCCCTCATAAAAGCCCTTGAGAGTATATCATTTGAAAATAGGTCTATAATATCCATTATTCTTTCTTTTGTAACTGTAAATAAAGTATTTGTAATATCGTTTTCTTTTTGTCCGCTATCCTTGAACAGTTTTAACAGTGTATCAGAGAACTCTATAAATCCAAGGGATTCTATGGATGCTATTTCTTTCATCCTGCCAGAACTCGCGCGTTTCGCCATATCATAGGCTTTTGTCAAAAGCGTCTGTGCTGTTGTGCCATCGCTGGGGTAGGTGGCAGAACCAATAATAAGCTCTACATCTTTTGTGATAGAACCATTGGTCACATACAATGTTTGTTTCAACCTGTTCTTGATTCTGCGCATGGTAATAATAGAACCAAAATAATCTGTATCGGGTAAAAAAAGATTCAACATATTCGGGTGTTCTGAAACAGATAATGTATCAGCATCTCTTACAACTTCATTTATCAAATTGGTTATTTTTGACAAAATTTCATTTACATAAGTCCTACCGAAAGTCTCCATAAGGTCCCTGTAGTTTTCTATAGAAACGACTGCAACCGAGAAGGTACCATGTATTCTATTTGCTCTCTTTATCTCGTTTTCGGTATATTCTATGAAATATCTATAGCTATAGGCAGGGAGGTTATCCGCTTTCAAGGCATCGGTAACTTTTTGAGAAAGCTTAATTGCATTGGATATTGCTATTGCTCCAAATGTAGACAGAGTTTTAGCTATTCTTATATCCTGAACTGTAAAGGTTCTATCTTTTTTAATAAGTTTTAAAATGGCATAGATATGTCCATCCTGTTCTTTAATTGGCAGATACATTATTTTTTCATTGTTCACACCTGAAATGATAAAATAATCTTCTTTTATATTTACATTCTGTTGAAATGTCTTCCAGCTTATAGTTATAGGTTCATCATAAGGTTCTGCCTCATACCCAAACGAATGTAACAGCTCAAAGTTGTCTTCATCTTTTCTGAACCAGAACATACCCTTTTCAGCCTTTAACTCTACAACCATAGCATCAAATATCTTTTTCAGTACGCTGTCCAGATCTGCTTGAGAAAGTATATCGCTTGCACGCTTGTAAACCTCAAGTAGTATTAAATATTCCATTCCTTCTTTTGCAAGTTTTTCTTTCTCTATAAATAGCCTTCTTTGAGCTATTATATTTGTTACAAGATGGAGAAATTTATTATCATCAAAGGGTTTTTTTATATAAGTATAGTATACTGTACTGGAACTAATCAAAGACTTAACAGCAGATAAATTCATGGATGTTATCAAAAGCACCTCTGGCTTGTAATTGAGTTCTTTTACACGGTTTATAATAAGTTTCAATTTATCTTCGTTTTTATTCGGTTCATATATAATAAGATCAAATATTGAGAAATCTGCCTTTTCAAGTTCGTAATCATCAGGGATATGCACATCATAACCTACACCTGAAAGCAGATCACGGTAAAGCTCTCTGTAAAACCTATCTCTATCAATTATAAGTATATTGCCGTTTTTCATAAATTATTACATCTTATATTTGCCGAAATCCGTGTTTGATAATTGTTTCAGCAATTCATCATACTTCTTCTTTTTGTCCTCCATATCTGTATCAGATATACCAGTTGCTGATATAATAGATTCTATTGATTTATCAAGAACAGTCTTATGCACATATATAGGGGCTCCCATTCTTAAGGCAATTGCTATTGAATCAGATGGCCTTGAGTCTATTGTGATATCTTTGTCTGCTACCTTCAAAAACAGTAATGCATAATAGGTGTTATCTTTTAGTTCGGTCACTTCTATCTTTATCACCTTAACATCAAGTGCGGTAAATATATTTTTGATAAGATCATGCGTGCTCGGTCTTGGCGCTTTTATACCTTCAAGTTCCATCATTATAGCACTCGCCTCTGTCATACCAATCCAGATAGGTAATGTGTACTTATTTTCACTATCGCGCAGAACCACTATAGGAGTGGAATTTACAGGATCCATCATAATACCTATTACCTTCATCTCTATAAGCATATCACACCTCCTCCCTCACATATTTACCATATAAGGCATTGTCTGAATAATCATCAATTAAAACACTGGCGATTATCCCTTTTGAAACATCTCCTTCAAAGTTGACAAGCCGTCCATGCACTGTGCGTCCCTGTTGTCTCCCCTTTTTCTTACTTTCTCCCTCTACGAGCACCTTTTGTACAGTTCCTATGATACCTTTATATATCTTCCTTGTTACCTCAAGCTGGGTTAGCTGTAATTCTTTTAATCTATCAGACATAACCTCCGGCATAACCTTATTTTCGTACTTACTCGCCCTTGCAAGTGGTCTGTCTGAATATTTAAATGAAAATATATTATCATAATTTACCTGACTCACAAGCTTCACAGTATCTTTGTGATCCTGTTCTGTTTCACCTGGAAAGCCTACTATAAAATCAGAGGTAATAGCTATATCTGGCTTTAAAGCCCTTAATTTTTCTATTTTATCCATATACTCTTCTACTGTATAACCCCTTGCCATAAGCTTTAATATTCTGTTAGAACCTGATTGTATTGGAAGATGTATATGAGCACAAACCTTATCAAAATCTACAAATGCATGTATAAGCTTATCAGTAAGATCCTTTGGATGGGATGTGATAAACCTTATTCGCTCTAATCCTTTTATCTCATTCAGTATGGATAATAACTCATAAAGTGTTATCTGCCTTCCTTCAGAATTATCTGTATACGAATTAACATTTTGCCCGAGCAGGATAACCTCCTTTACACCGGACCCTACAAGTTTATAAACCTCATCTATTATAGCCCTTGCAGCCCTACTTACCTCCCTGCCACGAAGATAAGGTACTGTACAATATGAACAGAAGTTATTACACCCTTCCATAATTGTAACATATGCCTTTACACCACTTATATCTTTTACAGGATTTCTGAATCTTTTTTGATCTGTATTCGGTTCTATTGCAACCACAGGTCCTGATTCTATCGCTTTTACCAAAAGCTCATCAATTCTATTGATCTGAGAGGGACCTACAACAACATTCAATCCTTTAAATCTTTCCAGCAACCTCTGTCCTTCCTGCTGGGCAACACATCCACTGAAGACAACAAGTTTATTATTCTCTCCAGCATGTTTTTTCTTAAGTTCTATGTACCTACCTATACTTGAGTAAGCCTTATGTTCTGCCTTGGATCTAACGCTACAAGTATTAACTATTATAACATCAGCATCATGTGGTTTATTCGTTGACACATATCCACCTTCAGAAAGGATGGACAACATCCTCTCTGAATCATGCTCGTTCATCTGGCATCCATAAGTTTCAATATAAACCTTTTTCATCCTGTAAAAATTGTAATAGCTATATACTATATTGTCAAATGTTAGCCCAAAAAGTGCGGTATAGAAGGCTTGCTCCCTATTTTTACAAATGCATTTTTGGGTTAAATACAATTTTTACTGCGTAAAAACACACAAAAATGGGTAAAATCCCCCAATTTGTTCAACATTAGATATTGGTATTTTTAAAAACAATGTAATACTATTATAAAGATACAGGGTTGATCTTTCCGCATCTTTAAAATAGAATGATAAGTAATCTGTATCATCCATATTACATGGATAAGAAAAGGGAATAAATAAAACACAAATGGTAACATAACCTGACTATTCTGGTATGAATTTTGCTTTTTGTTATCTTAAAAAAATTTCAAAGAGGAAATATGACTGAAAAAGGACAAAGAACTACTAAAGGGTTTATACGATCGCATAAGATTATAGCTATAATATCTGGGCTTTTGCTTGCATTTGTTGTTGTATTCTTCAGTTTTGTAGAATACAGTGAAAGTCCAGGCTTTTGCAAAAGCTGCCATATTATGATTCCCTATTACAATGCATGGAAAGCATCAGCGCATAATTTTGTACCATGTGTAAAATGCCATTACCCACCAACAAACAGTATTAAATCAACTGTGTGGCATAAGATCCAGAATTTTTCAATGGTTGTTCGTTACTTTACAAAGACCTATGATCCAAGGCCCTTCGCTGATATACCTGATGCAAGTTGTATGCGCATAGGTTGTCATTCAACAAGACTGCTCGTTGGTAGTGTTGTTACTCCAAAAGGGGTAAATTTTAATCATATTCCTCATATGGAGCAAATAAAAAATTTAAAATTAAGATGCACAAGTTGTCATTCTCAGATCGTTGTGGGGAGACACATAGAAGTTACATATGAGACATGTTTCTTATGCCATTTCTCAAAACTCACAAACGCACCTAATGCAAAAGACATTAATAATTGTCTACAGTGCCACCAGATACCAAATAAAACTATTAATGCCAATGGTATATCATACAATCATATTGATTTTATAGAACATAATCCCAATATAAAATGTGTGGACTGTCACCTTGATACTATTCAGGGAACAGGCGCGGTACCAAAAGAACGTTGCTATGCGTGTCACAACATACCAGAAAGGATTGCTTATTTCACGGACACTACCTTTATCCATGAGTGGCATGTAACAAAACACAAAATAACATGTACACTGTGCCATCTCGAAATACAACATAGTCTGAAGACATCTATAAAACCACTGGAGTATGCAAGTAATTGTACGCTCTGCCACAGTAAAAATATGCATACTGCTCAGGAAGATATGTACATGGGGGTTGGAGGTTTAGGTGTTAAAGGGTCAGCAAGCCCCATGTTTAAAGCTAATGTTAAATGCATAGGATGTCATAAGATTGCAACTCAACACGGTACTAATGTAAAACTCCTGGGGCAGTCATACATAGGAGGTGTAGTTGGGTGTACTACATGCCATGGTAAAGGTTATCAGGATATATATCACATGTGGCAGGAGAACCTGAGATCTATGATTTCAGATACAACCACCAAATACTTAAAAGCCAGAAAACTTATTGATAGTGCGCAAAAAGATAATCCTGACTATCAAAAGGCATTAAAACTATATAAGGACGCATCTTATAATTTGTTGTTCGTAAAGGTAGCCAGGGGCATACACAACATTGATTATGCCTCAAGTCTTCTTGATAATGCATCTTCTAATTTTGATCAGGTAATAAAGCTACTATCATCAAAAGAAAAAGCAAACCAGAACTGATCTAAACAAAAATACATTTGAAAAATATAAAAGTTCATGTACAATTTTTACATGATTGTGTGTATAACATCTTTGCTTATAAAAGGATCTTCTGGAGGTTACAATGAAAGTATATGCCTTTTTCTTTAATTTTTTATTGCTGATAGTTATATCCGGATGTATTAGCAGCAACACACCAACTGCTCACTATACAGCATGGTCGGATCACAACTGGATCAGAGATGCACAGGGTAGGGTTATACTAATCCACGGCATAAATGTAAGTCAGAAATTACCACCATATCTACCGGATTCTCTGCCACCTACAGCAACAACCTCTGATGTGGAAACATATTTTACAAATATTAAACACGCTGGATTTAATGCTGTGAGATTGATCATTATATGGGCCGGGCTTGAACCAACTCCCGGCACAATAAATCAGCAATACCTTGAACAAATTAAACAAGAGGTTCAGATGTGCCAGAACAATGGATTATATGTGTTGCTTGATATGCACCAGGACCTTTATAGCCAATCTCTTTGCTATGGAGATGGAGCACCTGAATGGGCATGTGACTTATCTGGATACAATGTATCTCAATGTAATACAAGCAATTGGGGATTAAATTATCTGGTTCCAGCAGTCACCCAGTCTTTCCAGAACTTCTGGGACGACAAACAGGCTCCAGACGGTGTTGGTTTACAGGAGCATTATGCATCGGTATGGCAACATGTAGCAAATATGTTTGCAACAAATACTACTATCCTTGGCTATGAAATTATGAATGAGCCATATCCTGGAAGATATAACTTATTCTCAACAGATTTTGAAATCCAGGCACTTGTACCATTTTATAAAAAGGTTGTCTCAGCAATAAGGAAGGTGGATCATTCACATCTTGTTTTTTTTGAACCCTCTGTAACAATGGCAAACCTTTTGCATGACTATAACACTGGCATAAGCAACACTACATTCTCAAAAGAATTTGATAATCTTGTTTTCGCACCACATTACTACCCACTATCCTCAGGAACCAGTATAAGCACAACAGACATATCTGCTTTACAGGTAACAATACCAATAATTGCTCAGGTAAGTAACGCAATGAATTCTCCATATGTTATAGGCGAGATGGGACTTGATCACAATGAGAACAATAGTGCTGCATATATGATAGCCCTACTTAACGAGTTTGATAAAGAAATAACTAACTGGATGTACTGGGAATATAGAACTGCCTTTTTATCAAATAATGGAAATAGCATGCCCCTTCTTGATTCAAGCGGAATACCCATCTTCCCAATTATAGATGTTTTATCAAGACCATACCCTGTTTTAACAGCTGGAACACCTGTGAGTATAAGCTACCCAATAACAACCGATCCCACAACCTTTACTACAACTGCTTTCACATATACATACAGAGAAGACGGTATTGGTTATGGAACCACCGAGATATTCATACCCGGGATACATTTCCCATACGGTTTTACAGTAACTACATCAGATGGCTCAGTCAGCTTTGATCCAGCAACAGACATATTATCTTATACACGAGGCTTAAAGCATACTCATACGATCATGGTAGAGCCGTGTACAGGCAAACCATGCTACATGTTCTGATCTAAAATGCTTTAACCCAAAAAATGCATTTGTAAAAATAGGGAGGTTTGTGTAAAAAGCCTGCGTCAAATCTTAGGTATTCTTCGGGTATTAGCAAAAAAGAATTATTGTGCTGCCATTGCGAGCCACAGGCGAAGCAATCCCTATGCTTGTAGATTACTTCGTCATTTTATTCCTCGCAATGACCTATTGCTGCTGTCATTGCGAGCCGCAGGCGAAGCAATCCCTATGCTTGTAGATTGCTTCGTCATTTTATTCCTAG
>Ga0078972_1002510_pt1 | contig 60163 bp, 60 predicted proteins | sample YelNatPaOPGAMG01_FD_67568 | JGI IMG/M metagenome (GOLD analysis project Ga0078972, IMG submission 67568) | Hot spring thermophilic microbial communities from Obsidian Pool, Yellowstone National Park, USA - OP-RAMG-01 (SPADES assembly) (version 2) | ecosystem: Environmental > Aquatic > Thermal... | reverse complement strand
TTATCTCTTGTTAACTTTAGCGATATTCATGATTTTTTATTCAAGAATACCCTTGAAATATGTTGTGGAACGCGATTTTATCTTTGTATTCTTAGTGTTAATCCTGATATTGCTAATATTCCCACTGGCAATTTATAATTTGTATATTGGCGATCCCGATGCTGCTACCACATCGCCATTGGTTCATGCTTTTGTTACAATTCCAGCAGCCGCATTTACCAATCTTTTCGGAGTAAATGCGATTGCCTCTTTTGAGGGGGGCGCATCAATAATAAATTTTCCTATTGCGGGTGGTGGTCGTGGCTCGGTAGGAATTGCACTCGGATGTAGCGGTCTATATTCTGTGATTATATTCTTCTGTGCATTTATGAGCTATTTTCTTATTACTTATGAGAAAATTGAGCGACGGTTGATTCTAACACTACTGCTCGGACTATTCTTTGCATGGTTTGCAAACATCATCAGAATCAGTCTTACAGTTTCTGCCGGGAGTTGGTGGGGCGTAGAGGCGCTAACGTGGTTTCATGAAAATATAGGGATAATAATATTTCTTTTATGGACCGCGATATTTTGGTATTTCATATTCAAATATGTAGCACCAGGGAAGGAATCGACAGAGAAAGATACATGAAATGCAACTCTTATTCTCACATCTTTGCTATAACATTGACTCAATATGTTGAAACCCATTACTATATGATATGGACGATTTATTCCACATTAGAGCTTCGGTGAGAATCTGAAAATTGATGAGCAACCTAAAGCAGCAATGACGATCGTTGGTTTTTCGTTATTTTTTGGGAAAATTATCTCGGTGATCTTCGTAATACTGCTTGCAAAATTAGTATTACCAGAGATATATGGAGAATTTAGGGCATTGCTGTCGATAGCTACCCTTGCTGCTCTTTTTGCAGACTCAGGACCATCAATATATTCGACAAGAATGATAAGCAGTAATTGGGATAATAAGAAAGAAGTTTCAAGGATTGTTGATACTAGTTTTTTCATTCAAGTCATATTTGTTCTGTTTTCAATAATTTTTCTTGTGATGTTTAATTATTTACGCATAGAAATTTATATTCTACTGATCTCAATAATTATTCTCGATTATGTCTCAGCAATTCTAAGAGGTCAAAATAGATTTGTCTCAACATCAATTTTCCAGATTTCGAACGGTATAATGAAATTATTTTTATTGATAATCATCGGATATGCTCTTTCTGTTGCAATGGATACGATGGTAATTGTCATTCTCTATTCTGGATCGATATTGCCTGCATTGATAATTCTATTTTGCATAAATAGGTCTCTGCCAAGGCTGCCTGCCTTTTTTTCGTTCAATTATATTAGGACTGGCATAAGATTTGCCATCCCGGCTATTCTGATCACTGTTGCACATTATTCTACAATAAATCTCGCGATTCCTTTCGTAAATAACTATTATGGCAATATCGAAGCATCATATATAGCGGTTGCCTTCACATTCGGGTCTATTCTCTCATTTATTCCTTCTGCTATTAATTTTGTGATAATGCCAATAATTGCTAGAACCAAAGAAAATAATCAAATTGCCAAAGATTTGCAATATTATCTTTCAATCACCTTCTTAATATGTGGGTCTGTCTTGGCCGGATTATTACTTTTTCCGGATTTCGCGATAAGAACACTATTCACTCCAGACTTCTTGCCAGCCAGAATCTATTTTCCATCCATCTTGCCAGCTTTCCTCTTTTTAGCATTGACCACGATATTTGATGCTGTATGGATAGGCGTTGGAGATTTAAAGATACCCCTTATCACCAGTGGCACCGGAGCATTAATCAATGTTTCCTGCATTGCAATATCGATCTTGGGGAATATCGGGCCAATGGGCATTGCTTGTGCATTTTCTATATCAAGGGTCTCAATATTCATTATGATGTTGGCTATCACATTGAAAAGAAGGAAATCCCTGATATCGATTAAATGCTCAATAGAGAGAGTTGGCAATGAATAAATAGTCGTCAACAATTAGATAAGAGTGTGCTTGTAGTCTTGTAAGAAATCTCTGAGAGAGTGATTGAATGAAAATAATGATTATCTCTCTTTGGGGGGCTCCTCCTCTTGTCAATTCGCAATCATATCGTGTTGCGAAGATTGCAAAATATCTTCGAAAAAGAGGACATGAAATAATCATTCTTACGCAAGGATTGAGATCCAAAGATGTCATCGATCAAGATCTGCTTGATGATATCAATAGATATGGAAATATTAGGATTATTGCATTGAAACGATCTATGATTCCTAGAAAAGATGCTATCATCAAGTTGCTCAATTTTTTATGCATTCCAGATAATTTATTTTTTCTTATCATAATGAATCTTAATAAAATCTGCAAGTTAATTCAGAATAATAAAATTGATGTTATTATTATTTCAAATACCCCTTCCGCGTATTTATTGGCTTATTTATTAAAGGATCGAATTGCTGTTAAGATCATTATTGACTTTGCTGATGCATGGGTCGGAAATCCATCTTTCAGACCCATCACGGGATATCATAAGAGAATTTTTGCGAATCTTGAAAAGGCGGCTGTTTCGCGCTCATCCGCTTTGACTTATGTATCAAAAAACATGGGTCTCGAATATGAATTGAAATACCCATCCTTGCCTAAATTATATTTGCCAAACGGCTATGACCCAGAGGATTTCAACATTAACATTCAAAATATGAATCGAAATTATCTTACATTTCTTCATTTCGGAACTATTTATAGGGACGTAAATGTCACATTTGCAGAAGCATTCGCCAAATTGATTTCTCAAAGGCCTGATTTATACGATATCGCTAGGCTAAAGATTATCGGGAGAATAGCAAAAAATCGATTAGCAGAATTAAATTATCTAAAGAAGTTTGCTAATATCGAGATTATACCACCAATTACGCATTCCCATTTAATTAAAGAAATATTATCTAGTGATTACCTTATATTTAGCCGCTTGGGAAAATTATCCTCCTATGATACTCTCGCTTCGAGATTGGCAGAATGTCTTGGCTCTGGGAAACCTGTCATTGCATGTTGTGCTAAGGGCTCAGAAATGGAAAGGATATGTCGAAAATGCGGGTGTTGGAAAGTGATCACGGGAGATAACCTTTCTGAGATGATCGACGCATACGAAGAAGCGATAGCTCTTTGGCGTTCGAATGTAAAAGTCGTTTCGAATCAATTGAATAGTAATGAGTTAAAGGAATTTCAATGGGATATCATAATAGAGAAGGTTGATCAATTTTTAAAAGAGCTGTTACAATGAGAGGTCATTGCTCATCATTACTTGTTATTTTGGTAATCATACTTTGTCTCTTCATCAATATTTTCTTACCAATTTTATTCTATGGTATGAATATTATGACGGGCGCGGATGAGATAAGATTGTTTAACAGAGGAAAGGCTATCGCTAACGGCGAAATTGATATTTTGCATGCCTGGGATAATCAGCAGGTCTTTGATCCTTATCCTCCTGGCTATTCAATCATCATATCTGAAATTCTTCTTCTATTTCCCGGGATAAATGCTTTCGGGGTTTCGTTAATCTATAGAATTGCGTTATTTTTATTATTATTCTCGCTTTATTTCTGGGTCGGAAATTTAATTTCTTCGAAGATAGGTCTATTATCGATATTTTTTAGAGCAACACTGTTCCAGGTGTTTTCATCAAATCCTGGCAATTATGTTTATCTCTTTGCCTATGGGGTTTATCTCGGAGGGGGAATTTATACTGAAATTTCAGTCTTATTGTTTATAATTTTTTTCTTACGATATTATAAACGTAATGGATCGGATTCAACAAATATTATTGCGATGCTAATGATTAACATACTTCATGGTCTCACGCATTCATCTGGATTTTACACATTTACCATATTGATGATTATTTTCACGATTTTGATTATCATTACAGATTATGTTCAAGCAAGGTTTTTCACAACGGTTACTCATAATAAGCTTCATGCAATTTGTGCGATATTTTCACATCGTCTATTTATGGTTGTATATATATTATTAATTGGACCCGGATTAATCTTCTTAATATATTATTATAGAATAATCATCGGATTGGATCCAGATATATATAAAATTGATAACTTCCTACCACTACCATTACCGATTTCAGCCTTTGGCGATCTAATTATAATTATGTTAGTCATTAGCGGTTTAGGTTTTATTATAACGCTCAAATCAAGACCGATTAAGCAAGTAGTAATGGGCTTGCCAACAATTCGTTTAGTATCAATCAGTCTTCCAATATTATTAATTTATTTAATATGCTTTATATCTGTTTTAGTTATTACCAATTTTTCTCCGTCCACTTTTGCATACTCATCATTCGCGGTTACAGCTGTCTTTCCGGCTATACTTCCCTCAATTGGTTTCGTTCCGATTATGAGTTTCATTGCGGGGATAGTCCTTTTCGTAATAGTTTTTCTCGGGTTGGTTGCACATCAAAAAAGCAAGAATATGGATATATTATTTATTTCATTTTTTTATTTAATATCTTATTTTTTCTTTGCTATATGCCATATTACAGGCATTTTCATGCCTCATCGCGCGATGTTCTTCTTTTATATGATTCCGATACTCCTTTCGTTATGTTGTTGCGGTCTTCCAAATTATGCCGTTCATCTGCTCGTAAGAAAAAGAGTTCGATCAGCAATTTGGCTTTATAATAATTACAAGAAGATAATTTCAATAATTATCGTAATATTTCTTTCGATTTCATTAGTCTTAAGGGCAAATATGGATCCCGTTATACGTGACTCCGAGATACATTTCGAGGCTTTATCATCAGTAGGGCAAATCACACCTCCATATGTGACAAATGAGCTTCTTGATGCGCTTAAATTATATTTAAAATCGGGAGACGCTGTCTTATCGACACCAGAGACACAAGCTGCCATTTATTGTTTTTTCAATATTAGGCCATTGTGTCCCGCTTATGGTGTAGAATTAAAATCAGTGGGCAATCAAAAATTTTATGATATGGTCTCAGCACTCTATTATTTGGCAGGGAATAGTCCTGCTCAATGGCTTCAAAAGAACAATGGCTCGTTGGTCGTAATCGGATTTATCGATGTAAATGGTGGGCCGAGATCTATCGGACAGTTGATGCCTCCTATCGATAAATTGCTATCCGATCCCAATCTGAAATTAGTCTGGCAAGACAATCACGGTCAAAAGATATTCAAATTGAATATTGCATCGTAAATCTTTATTGAATCTCGCCTATCAAATAACTCGCAATATCTTTCCAAGAAAATCCATCTATTGAAGTTTGAGAGGGAGAGAAGGAATTACTTAAAATATGTTCGATGTGTTTTTTAGCCTCGTTCTGGCTATCGAAGAAATATATTCCTTTATGACTCTCCAATATCCTATGAATTATACCGAACCGCGATGATACCACAGGTATGCCCATCGCCATTGCTTCCAAGATTGATAACGGAAATCCGATCGCCGATTGTTGACTGATTGTAGGAAATAAATAGCAATCTGATATTGCATAAATTTCTCTTATATCCTCAAAATATCTATCAAATACGATAACGCCTGCGTCAATTAGGTTCTTTCGGATTTCGGGTAATTCTTCAAAGAGTGTGCTCGAAACAACGATGAACTTCGCATTGATTTCCCTTGAAAGCTTAATAATTAGGTCAAAATTCCTTCCCTTTGTCAAATGACCAATAGAGAGTACAATCTTATCATCAGTTTTGAAATTATATTTCGCTCTCAATTTATCTTTCTCATTTTTCGATGCCGGATAGAATTTTTCAGGGTTTACCCCACTCGGAATGAATTTAGCTTTCTTCGACAGGATTCTTCCATGCAGAATATTTGGATCAAATTGGATGAAAATCTCGCAATTTCGCAGAATATACTCAGCAATAGGTATCGGACCAATCGGCGGTTGAAGAAAAATGATAATAGGTCTCCTTACTTCACCTTTCCAATACCAGAATTTCAAAACATTGGATATAATTTTTGGAGAACTTGGTATATATATTAGAATATCAGGTCGAATTCTTTTTATATTCTTCTTGCAAACAATTGGGAATAATATTCTCGATCGAAAACAAATTTTTTTCGAGGAAGAATCAATGCCATTTGCTATTCCAATTTGATATACTTTCACATTTTCCAATTTTCTAATCGCATCTGAGAGTTCGGCACAAAACTTCCGAATGCCTTCCGATGGTCTTAAATTCATTACTTCAGAAACGATAGCGATTTTTTTCATATGAGGATTTCAACTCTCTCAAGGTTATTGATAATATATAATCTAATGTATTTTGAAGGTCATTTTCTGTTTCTAGAATTATTTGAATGTTTTCATTTGATAGCTTTTTATATATAATGTCTTGCAATTCGCATCTCTTGATATCTTCCTTTGTTCTATTTGAAAGAATTTTGGCATCGCATCTCAATAATATATGAAAGTTTGGTTTCAATATTAAACTATTTGCCACCTTATGGAATAAATGACGCTTAATAATTGAATCTTCAATCTTCATCAAATCTATCATATGATCTACCTCAGCATCAATAAGATATCTATCAAATATTAGATTCGTACCTGATAATCTTGCACATATAGATCTTAGCCATAAACGAAAACTGATATCAAAAAACTTAACATTGCATAATATGGATTTTCCAATCTTCGTTCTTAATACTGAAGGCGATGTTTTTCCGGATTGTATTTGCATATCAAAATGCTTTTTCAATTTGATTGAGGGGCTACCATATCTGCTCCAATATGGCTTGGCTGATATGCCAAACTCCTTTAGCATCCGCAATAATTCATTCCGTATTGTTGTTTTCCCAGCGCCGTCTGGCCCAGAAATAGCAATTATTAATCCTTTGGGCGAATTCCCATGAATATTTCTCAGAATATATCTCATAATCAGAGAAAAAATATTGTTCTTGAAAGGCCTTGGTAATAAAGAATCGTCTCTATGTCTCAGGGCATGAGATATTAATGCTCCCTTCGATACTAAAAAGGGTATATTGAGCGGCAGATCATGATAATTAGTATTTATTCTATCGAGAAAATATCTCTCCGACTTAAAAGAACTGATCTCCGGACAATTTTTTTCTATTGTATGTAGCCAATGATTCCTGTCAGCTATCAAGAACGTTTTTATTCCAATAATGAATTCTCGCTCCCAGCCTTCCGATGATGCAATTTTTCTTGCATTTTCTAGAATTTCTGGTGAATTTAAGGAATGACGTAATATCAATAAATCTATTGCCCTAATCTTGCAATTTTCAAAAAATGAATGAGCTATTGTTGTCGCAACCAATGCCCCGCCCTGTAGAGTTAATAACCCATTGGAAATCTGTATATTAGAAGCGTCCCTTATGATATCTTCATATCGCAAATATGTATTATGCCACGATATCCTGCAATGAAGATGCAGGGAGATGACGACTTTGCCACCACTGAATTTCTTCAACAATACTTTATTTGGCTCATCAAGCCAAGGTATTCTTATGAAACCATTCTCGGATAAGATTGCTAATGCAGCTTTGAATTTTTCTTCTGGAACAATGACATCCACATTTCCTGACCAAAAAGGAAAGGGACCATAGGTCTTGATCAGACATGCTGGGATATCATTCGCAGAGAGCTTGTTAAAAATTCTATAATATTCCTCTAACCAGGTCCATTTTTCAAGGGGTATTTTCTTTTGATAATTTTTCTTCAACCTGATCCATTCATCCGGTTCGGTCATTTCGGACAGTGCATCATCCGAAAGTGCAAAAAGGGGGACATCATTTGATATTATCCAATCTAATTTTTTTCTCTCCGGAAAAGACTCTTGGCATAATCTCAAAACATCTAGGAAATCTTTGCTCTGGGAATAATCATAAAATGGATTGCTATTTGAGTTCATTGTTTTCACATCTTTCAAAGTTTCTCTCTGAGCGATGCGTCGTATATTGATATTATTTGGCGAACCCAGGACTCTTCATCGTTATATCTCACATTATCTCTTCTATGTGTCTCATCCCATCGATATATCTTACGAATGGCGGTTGCAAAGCTGTTTTCATCCCAATCTTTCACAATGTACCCATTGATACCTTCATTTATCAAGGTCGATACATCGCCTACATCGGTCGAAATGACGGGCAAGCCCGTAGCTAAAGCCTCTCTTACCACTAACGGGCTCCCTTCCCATTTTGAAGCGAGTATTAATGCAACAGATGAAATCATGATATTTCTTACAATTTCTGGACTTACCATCCCAGTCATAATAATTCTCTTTTTGAGGTCCAATTCATCGATCAATTTCAAGATATCATTTCTTGCGGAGCCTTCTCCTGCGATAATCAAGTCCAAATCTGTGAGCTCACTCGCAACTAAAGAAAATGCACGGACAATCAAGTCTACGTTTTTTTCATGTTCGAGTCTTCCAATGAAGCAGAGATATTTCCTATTTTCATTAAGGCCGATTGTCGATAAAGCTTGCTTTCTCGGAATTTTCTCAAAGAATATTGAAGAGACTACCGGTGCAAGGACTATCGATTTATTCTTCAGCATTCGATGTCGCGATATGTATTCCTCAGCTGTAGCCTTATCGACAAATATGACTTTGCTTGAAAAACAGAAGGCGATCTGTTCAAGAAATGAATAAACCATGCCTATTAGTTTACCTTTGTTCTTGATTATAGCCATTTGTTGGGGTCCATGAACTGTACAAATCATGCCCCTATTCTTGCTAACCGGGATGAACGGCAATAGATGATCAGGTCTTTGAGCATGTATCACATTGATATTTGACTTTCTTAATCGGAGGGCCACAAAGAACAATTTTAATAAGAACAAGTAATTTGATATATGTTTATCATCAACGATGTATTCATTAGGCTTCGCTTCTCTTCTTGACTTTAATACGCCAACACAGTATACAGAAACGGGACTATTATTGAGGCGCCTCACAAGTTCGATTGCGTAATTCTCAATACCTCCCTGTGATGATGCAAAAAAATCAAGATTAGCAACAATTGCAACATTTATTGGTGCATCAGGTATTTGGACAGTCATTTGCACCATCGCTCTACACTCTTAACAATTATCATTGTTACATCGTCGCTTTGAGAAAAAAGTAATCTTCTTCTTCTGTCTAATTCCATGCGAAAAGTATGACTGTCAAGAATTTGATTCATTTTAGAGATGATTTCTCCGGGTCTTCTGATAGAGAATATTAATTTATATTGTTTTTCTAATATTTCAAAATTAGATAAGAGAGATGGAGCCGGATGAGCGAAAATTGTAGGGACCCCTAATATTGCGCTTTCGGTAGTAATCGTACAGCTATCCGAAATTACAATTGCAGCTTTAGAAAGCATCGCATGAAACTGTGTCGGATCAATTCTTGGCATACTGCAATTCATTTCATGAGGGAGTTCAAGTTCTGATAGGACAATCGGATGAATTCGTTCCGACATCGCTTTGAATATCTGATTCCAGTCATCAAGTGATAATGGCTTAGGAAGACCGATGTCATGAACTGCATCAAAAGAATTGATTCGTATTATCCCGTATGATCCTTCTTTGAATTCGTTTGACAAAGAACTTTCGGATGGGTTAAAATATTTTGGATCTAGATAAGCAAGTTCTTTGAATCCTTTAAATCTGAAATGTCTCGAACCTAACCGAAGGGCGAAGGTCTCGGGAGTATAAATCGCAGTTGTGAAAGGATATGTCAATCTCAGGCTAAGGCGGGCAGATTCCGTATCTGCAAATGCAATGCTTGGTTTGCCCATCACTTTTGCTACCTGTGAAAAATAAGGCGAGGCAAAACTCAGGAACCCATCCGGCACAATATCTTTGGCGATTCTTAAAAGATTCGCATCATTTAGAATAGTCTGTATTGCCCTAAGAGGAACAGAATTTCTTTGGGTGCCATATATTTGGTATTTGAATCCATATGCTTTCAGAATATCACAGGTATTTTCTCTTCCTCTTGTGAGAATGTGCACATCCCATCCCCTCTCCCCAAGTATCCTGATTGCGTTCCGAAAGAAATTGACATCCGCGGGATGTGTCATTTCAACTAATAATCTCAATTTTTATCACGCACCGTCATCTACACTCACTTCATGGATTATAATTCATTCTTGTCATATGATTGAAAATATAATTGCGAATAAACCACAAATTAAATATAAAAATAATAAGACCCTCACAAGTTGTCTTTCTGACATGGGTTTTTTGGAAAGAATGAAATATGCCAACGTAAACCTTTCAGCTCCTTTTGGCGGCTTCAATCTATTATTTTCATCAATGATTGGTCTGGCGCAAGCGTATTTTCTATCGATCTTCTTGATAAACGAATAATAAATTGTCGAAAACGCTTCATAAAATGTCGGGAGCAATGCTATTATCCCAGCAAATTCCAGGCTTCCTATTATCACTCCTGCGCCGATTACTGCTCCCATCGATAATGTTCCCACATCACCGACGAATGTTAGCGCCGGGTATCCGTTATAATAATTCAGGCCGATCGCGGCTCCTGCGAGCGCCGCGAATATCAATATGCAGTCGGCGTTTCTCTGGGTCAGGATAGCGGCGATCATCAATGAGACAGAGATTATCGCGACCTGACCTGTCTCCAACCCATTGTATCCTGCGGACATGTTAATTGCATTCGCCGCACCGGTTATCCCGATGGGAACGACTATCAACCAGAAGATGAGTTTCAATGCTTCCGATCCTGAGAAATCAAGTTCGAATCCGAATGGGAATGGGATTGTCAATTCCGCAGTTCCGGCAATGATCAGTGGAAGCGCCGCGAAGGCTACCACTATCGCCTTTACTCTCTGAGGAATGTTCGAAATATCGTCCAGTATACCGATTATCCCCGCGATGAACATGACGCCTATCGTTGCTATAATCGTTGTTGCGACGAACACGCTGAAGAGCTTCAGAATGCCTGTCGCAATGGCGATGCCGATGGGGAAGCCGAATAGCAACGAGAACCCGCCCAGTTCTGCTATCTCGGGTCGGTCCCTCTTGTTCCAGTCTATGCCGACGATCCCTCTCTCTTTCATCCTGCGGATGATAGGTTTCGCGAGGAGAACCGTGGTCACGCCAGAGCCAAAGATGGCTATGACTATGCATATCGAGAACAGAAGTGAGTCCGAGATAAAGTCTCCCATGCGATATCGGTAGGGGATAGAGGACGAATAGATAATAATATCTGATGAGTCAGGTAATCATTGCTGCAATTCCGAAAAATCGATGATCCTATTGCCATAGCTCGCGAGGTCCTTGTTGTGCGTCGCGATTAGGATGGTCGTGTCGAATTCCTCTTGCACCTTCTTGAAATACTTCATCACGCCCGCTTCGTTCTCGGCGTCGAGGTTGCCGGTCGGCTCATCGGCCAGAAGGACCTTTGGGTTGTTCGCCATCGCGCGTGCGATCGCGGCCCTCTGCGCCTCTCCTCCGCTGACCGTGTTCGCCTCCTGGTCCGCGATCTTCTCGATGTCGAATATTTTCAGCAGGTTCCTCGCGGTTTTATCATTCTTGATACCGGCCAGCCTCAGCGGCAGCTCGACGTTCTGCAGTATCGTCAGCTGCGAGATGAGGTTGTAATCCTGGAAAACGAACCCGATGTTCTTCAGGCGAAAGCGTGCCAGCTGGTCCTCGGACATGGTATCCAGCCTCGTCCCGTCGATCGCTATCGACCCCTTGTCCGGCCTGTCGAGGCCCGCGATAAGATTCAACAGGGTCGTCTTGCCACACCCGGAACGCCCCATCAGGATCACCATCTCGCCCTTCCGGATGTCCAGGTCGAGGTTCTCGATTATCGGCTTTCTGCCGGAGTTGTAGGATTTTGTCAATCCGCGGATGACTATCATCGGTGAGTCGTCATCGGTCATCGTGAACCTGCCATCTCCTCCTTGATAACCGCGCATCAATAAATCAATTTTCGCTCTTCTTGCCATGAGAACCGGTGAGGGATCTCGAGAACGAGAGCGCAAGGAGCGCAATTGAGATGGTTATCCCGATGAAGACGTAATACATACCTTCTACCAGCATCCTATCGACCTCCCTTGCGAACGCGATGAGTATCAGCGAGGCCGAGCAGATCATGATCATCGCGAGAGGCGTCACGCGTGCGACGCGGGGGATTTCGTGTCCGGCCCTTATCCTGTTTCTGTTCTTCAATTCGAAATAGGTCGATACCAGGATGAGCATTATCAGGAAGGCAGCATATGAAGGCGCGTTCTCGTGCACCGGCGGTACCCAGGTATGCAGATCCGAGAGGAAAAGCGCGACCAGGAGGAATAGGCCGGCGAGAATCGAAGTCGACACGGCTATCGCCTGGATGATCGCCTCATTCGTCGACACCCTTCTGCCGCGCATGACCCTCCTATCTACCGGTGTCTCGAACTCCGCGCCGCAGAACGGGCAAACGGAATCATCCGGACCCACTATGCCGAGGCATGCAGGGCAAACCCAGATTTTCTCTCGCCAGACGAGCGGAGGCATTCCATCCCTTTGAGCTACGGGTAATGTATGCGGCTTCTTCATTTATCAAGATTTTCCCGGTCAGCTCACAAAGAGCCAAAGATAGACCTCGCGATAGGGCTGTTCCGTCAGGCTCTGTCCCTCGAGGAAGAGCATGAACCGCAGCTTGAACGTCCCTGTTTCGGATATCGAGAACCTGAAGCTCTTATTATTATATTCCCCTGGCTCCAGCGAGAAATTGCTGGCATATGCCAGACCTTCATCGAATACGACGGGACCGCCGAACGGGTCCGTAGCGTTCCAATGCGTTATGTTCGTCGTCGAGTTCTGCCGCTGAAGGCAGATCACGAGGCTGTAGTTCTTCTTCGACGTCTCGAAGGACCCGACAGAGACGTGTACGAGCGCCTCCTGGCCGACGGAGAGGTTCCTCGGATAGTCCTTCGCCTTCATGTCGGGGCCGAGTATCGCAAGCTGGGTGAACGACTCGCCGCTCCTGGGGACGGCGATGACATATGCGAGGAGCGCCACCGTAGCTATCAATGTCACCGTTATGCCTACGGTGAGCAGCTTGTCTATCAGCGGCATCCCCTTCATGCTGAGGTTTATCGATATGTCTACCCGAAACCTCTCGTCCTCCGGGAGGTAAATCCTCCTGCGCCAGGCAACTATTGAGACTATGAGGATGAACGCGGATATCACTACGAGTATCGGGTCCAGCCGTATCCCGAACGGCGTATAGTTCAGCGCGAGCCCCGTCAGGGGGACTATCGCGATGCTTAGCCCGAAGCTCAATGCTATTCTCTCAATGATATCTATTCGGTCCTTCTCGGGGAACAGGGCCGCCGTGGCGACGTACCCTGGCAGGAACAGGAGGAATATCAACCCCAGGACCGCCCTTATCGGCAGGTCGGGAGCGATGAATATCGTCAAGACGAGCGCCGCGGATATTACGTTCGCGATTATCAGGTCGTCCGGCCTGTCCCTGAGGTGATACTCTATCTTGACCGTGTAATCGCCTCTTTCGGACCTGATTCATGATGAAGATATGATACTTATCTTCTCCTGCCGCTCCATTCCCTCTCGTACACAATGGCACCTGCAATGCTCGCGAAGAGCTCGAGCCATCTGATAGTCCTCTTGTCCGGCCACTTGCCATCCTTGGGATTCGAGAGCTCAAGCCAGCCGATTATCTCCCTGTCGGGGTCGAGCATGAAGAAATCGATGTAATCCCCTTCGACCATGACATCATCGGACGGCCTCTCTTTGCCCAGCATACTCGGCCTGTTGAACGCCTCTCTTTCGGTCTCCTTGAACGCCTGGTTCTCGCTAAGGTAGAACCGCGTGCGTCTCCCGATTTGCACCGCGGGATAGAGCATATCGTCCGTCATCTCATCAGGCGAATACACGATCCTCTTCCGGGCCTCCTGGGCCCCGACTCGATATCCGAGGCATACCTTATACCTGAACATGCCATCGGACGTATCCCGGATGCCCACGCAGACCTCGGAGAACTCGAAAAGCTTGCGCACGGTCCTCGCAAGGTCGTGCAGGAAAGCGTCCAACTGCTGTGTCGGTGTCTTGGCTCTATCCAGCAGGTGGATGATCTCGGCCATCACAGCCTCGTCCTTGCTATCCCTGCTCGTCGCATACTTCTCCAGTATTGTCCTTGTACGATTGATCAGCGACAGGTGTTCCTGCATCATTTCTTGTCCAATCCCCTCTCGACGATTATCGACGAAATGATGGCGGAGATCATTTCAATCCATCTGACCGTCTCCCTCTTCGGCAGCTTCCCGCTCCTGGTATCTGAGCATTCCAGCCAGCCGATAGGCTCTCCCATGCTGCCGTACATGAAGAAATTCATGTAGTCCGCTTCCAGGAGATCGTCCGGGTTCTGGCGCTTCAGCTGAGTCAGCAGCGATGGCCTGTTGTAGCATTTCTCCTCGCCCTCCCGGTACGGCTTGTCCTCCGCCATATAAAATCGGGCTATCTTGCTGATCTTGATTGACGGGTACGACTTATCGTCGAACACATCCATTGCAGTGTACTTAATCTCCTTATACGCCGCGGAGACGGACGGGGAATAGCCCATCGTGAAGACGTACTTGAACAGTCCGTCCTCGGGGTCCTTCATCGCGATAGCCATGCACTTGAACTCGAAGAACCGGTGTATGAGCTTCGCCGTCTCCTGCAGCATGGCGTTTAGCCTTGTCCTGGGGTTCATGCAGAAGACGATCAGGTTGTTTATCGCCTCGATGGCGTTCTCCTGCTCGTCCTTCGCATCTAGGGAGTATGTCTCCCGGATACGGCTCTCGAGTGCGGCCACCTTCGGGCTCTTCGGGGGCATAAGGAATATCTGTCTCCCAACGCCGAGACTATGATTTATCCTTTATCCATAATCCATACGGGAAAGCGATTCCTCGTAATCGGAAACCAATAATACCTCTCTCCCACAATACCGTCTTGACTGGTATGTTCCAAAGACCAAGAGGAACGCGCGATTTCTCGCCCGAGGAGATGGCCGGCCGCAGATGGGCCTTAGGGGTGCTTCAGAACGTCGCGCTGCGGCATGGTTTTCGCGAGATCCAATTGCCGACATTCGAGGAACTGGAGCTTTTCACGAAGAAGTCCGGTCCCGGAATAGTCGAGGAGCTGTACGCGTTCAAGGACAAGGGCGGCCGGGACCTGGCGTTGCGCCCGGAGATGACCGCGCAGGTGATGAGGTTCTACGTGAACGACCTGTCCAAGCGCCCGAAGCCGCTCAAGCTTTTCTACTTCGGCCCGTGCTTCAGGTACGAGAACCCTCAGGCAGGAAGGTTCCGAGAGTTCTTCCAGTTCGGCGCGGAAATAATCGGCTCGAAGACCCCGGAGACGGATGCCGAGGCGATATCGCTCGCTTACCATCAGCTACGCGCCCTCGGGCTCAACAAGTTCGATGTCAGGATAGGCTTCATCGGGATATACCGGGAGTTGCTGAGGAGGCTGAAGCTTTCAGATCAGGATTCGGCGATCGCGTTGCATCTGCTCGATAAGGGCGATGTCGACGGGTTTCGGAGATTCGCAGCGAAGTGCAAGGTGCCGGAGAAAATGGTGGAGCATACCCTTTCCCTCAGGGAATGCAAGGGTGGCCCGGAGGTCCTCGAGACGGTCTCTATCGGGCCGGCCAGGGACTATTTTGCGGAGCTTGTGGATGCGTTGACGGCCCTCGGGGTCGACAGATGGCAGATAGACCTGGGGATAATCCGCGGTCTGGATTATTATACCGGCATGGTGTTCGAGATCGACGCCCCTGCGCTGGGCGCGGAGAAGCAGATCTGCGGCGGAGGGTCGTATGACCTCGTCCCGCTGTTCGGCGGAGAGGAGGATGTCTTCACCACGGGGTTCGCGCTGGGGTTCGATAGAGTTCTCTTGGCGTTGGAGAAAGAGGACGTCAAGATCGAGGATACGCCTCTCGAAGCATATGTGATCGCCGTTGGCGAGACCGTGCGGAAGAAGTCGCTCGAGATCACCAACAGATTGCGCGAGAGCGGGATTTCCGCGGATTTCGATTCCATGCGGCGCAGCCTGAGCAAGGCCCTGAAGTACGCTTCGCTCGTCGGGGCAAGATATGCGGTCATTGTCGGCGAGAAGGAGCTTCTCAAAGGCGTCGTCACAATCAGGGACATGCGCTCCGGGGAGCAAAAGGAGGTCGGAATCTCCGAGCTCGTCGGTCACCTGAGAGCTTGATTCTGGAAAATAAGATGGCACGGCGAGGAACATCCTCGCCTTCGTGCAGTTTCACCTGTCGAACCCGAGCTTCTTCTTCACTATCTGTCGCTTGAGATACTGGATGGCGTACGTCTGGTTGATCTTCTTCGGGCAGACGTCAACACAGTTGAAAATCGTGTGGCAGCGCCAAACGCCGTCCTCGTTGTCGACCATGTCGAGCCTCTCGTCCCTGATGGTGTCCCTGGAGTCCACGACGAACCTGTAGACCTTCGTCAGAGCCGCAGGTCCGAGGTAGTTCGGGTCCCACCATGCGATCGTGCACGCGCTCGAGCACGAGCCGCACAGGATGCAGTCGATCGGCTCCGTGAGCTTCGCCCTGTCCTTCTCCGATTGATAGATCTCCTTCTCGGGGTAGGGCTCCTTCGCCACCAGATAGGGCTTCACGGACTTGATCTGCTCGAAGAACGGTCCCATGTCTACTACGAGGTCCTTGATGACTTTCTTGTGCGGCAGGGGGCTTATCATGATCGGGTGTTTCTTTTTCATCATCACGGACACCTGCGTCTCGCACGCCAGACGTATCTTGCCGTTGATCATCATTGCGCACGCACCGCAGATCGCGCCCCGGCAGCAGAACCGGAAGGAGAGCGTTCCGTCAAGCTTGTTCAGCACCTCGAACAGGGCTTCGAGCACGGTCATCCCCGGCTTCGCCTGGATCTCGTACTCGCGCCAGTACGGCTCGCTGTCCGTGTCGGGGTCGAACCTCTGTATCTTCAGCTTAACTGGAGTTGTGGTAATCGCCATCTTTCGCACCTCCCTAATACTTCCTCTCCACGGGCTTGTACTTGTACACGTTCACGTCGGTGTACCATATCTTCGGGCCTTCGGGAGTCCAGGTGGCCATCGTGTGCTTCAGGAACTTCTCATCGTCCCTCTTCGGGAAGTCGAGTCTGTAATGTGAACCCCTGCTCTCCTCCCTCTTGATAGCCCCGAGCGTGATGACGTGTGCCAGCTCGAGCATGCCCCAAAGCTCGTACGCCCTGAGGTAGTCCAAGTTGTACTTCCTGCCCTTGTTCATCACCCTGATGCTCTTGTAGCGCTCCTTCAGCTCCAGTATCTTGTCCAGGGCCTCCTTCATCTGTGGGCCGTTCCTGAAAATCCCGACCTTCTCGATCATCGTCTGCCTCATCTCGTCCCTTATCGCCGCGTGGTTTTCGTTCCCGTTCCTCGCGAGCAGCTCCTCGCGCACCTGCTCCTGCTCCTCGAGCGCTCTCAGGATGGCAGATTCGCCCTTTCTGCGGTCGGTCTTCGTCTTCATGTACGCCTTCGCGTGCTTTCCGGCGATCTTCCCGAACACAACCGTTTCGAGCAGCGAGTTCCCGCCGAGCCTATTGGCCCCGTGGACGCTCACGCACGCGCACTCGCCCGCCGCATAGAACCCTTTGATGCTCGTCGCGCCGGTCTTGTCTGTCGAGATGCCGCCCATCGAATAGTGCTGACCTGGCTGAATGGGTATCGGCTGCTCAATGGGGTCGACCCCTGCGAAGTTTATCGCGAGCTCCCGTATCCCGGGCAGCCTCTCGAGTATCTTCTCCCTCCCCAGATGCCTGAGGTCGAGATGGACGTACCCGCCCTCGAACCCGCGTCCTTCGTTTATCTCCGTTTGTATAGCTCTCGATACGATATCCCTCGGCCCGAGCTCCATCGCGGTCGGGGCGTACTTGCTCATGAACCTCTCGCCCTTGTTATTGATCAGGTATCCGCCCTCCCCTCTCGCCCCTTCGGTGATCAGGATGTTCGTCCCGAAGAGCGTAGTCGGGTGGAACTGGATGAACTCCATGTCCTTCAACGGCACGCCCCTCCGGTAGGCGATATATGCCCCGCTGCCGGTCGATATCAGGGCGTTCGTCGACCTGCCGTACACCTGTCCAGGTCCTCCGGTGCAGAAGATTATCACGTCCGCCATATACGGCTCGAAATCTCCGGTTACGATGTTCAGTGCGATAACCCCGACAGCTTCCCCGTTCTCGACGACGAGGTCCGTTACGAACCTCTCCTCGTATGTCTTGATCCCGAGCTTTACGCTTCTCTCCCAGAGCGTATGGAGCATGTACAGTCCGGTCTTGTCCGCCGCATAACAGGTCCTCGGGAACCCGGCGCCTCCGAACGGCCTCTGGGCGATCTTTCCCTCGGGGGTCCTGCTGAACGGGCAGCCCCAGTGCTCCAGCTCGTAGATGCACGGCGCGGCCTCGCTGATCATTAGCTCGACCGCGTCCTGGTCTGCCAGGAAATCGCTACCCTTTATCGTGTCGTAGCTGTGCTTCTCCACGCTATCGTCCTTTCCGTCGGGATTGTTCCCCAACGGCGCGTTCACTCCTCCCTGGGCGGCGCCCGAATGAGACCTGACTGGCGGTACCTGAGTGATTATCGCGGTATCGAGCTCGGTCGCGGTTTCAACCGCAGCCCTGAGGCCCGCGAGCCCTGCACCGACGACTATCGCTTCGTGATATATCATCCGAATCATGCCTCCATCAGAATCCGAGGAAGGGGCCGAATATGGCCAGTCCCCAGATGGTCGCGAATATCCCAATGATCCAGAACGCTACGTCCAGCGCGCGTCTCTTCATCCTGGCGATAACGAAATCGAAGGCGACCATGCGTAGCCCGTTCAGGCCGTGATACATCGCCGTCACGAGCAGCCCGTAGTCGACCAGGAGTATCGGCAATGCCTGGACCCTTTCCTCGACCTTATCCCAATCCAGTAGATCGATGTCGAGGTTCGCGAAGTGAGTCAGATAGATGTGTATCCCGAGGAACACGATTATCAAGATGGCAGTGACTCTCTGCATGAGCCATGCCCATGTGCCCTTCGTCTTTCCAGGATTGTTCATCATTCTTGTTCACCCCGCTAATGAGTTATCAGGTACCACGCGCCATAGGCCGCCCCGATGAGCAGCACTATTCCGACGGCCGCCAGTACCCAGTATACCAGCTTATGCTTTCGGATTCCCACGCCAAAGTCGAAGCAAATCACTGCAACACCTGTCACCGCGTGCGCTATCACCGCGCCCAGGAGCAGGAAGTCGAGGAAGACGAACAGGTCGCTTGTCATCACTTCCATCATACCTGACCAGGCGCTTTGGCCGCTCCAGAACGTGGACAGGACATACAGGTGCGCGAATAAGTAGAGCGCTACTACAACGCCCGTTATCCGACGGGCGGCCCAGAACCACATCCCGAGAGGCATGTTCGCGGGGTACAGGTCGCTATTCTTACCGAACAGCCACTTCATCTTGCTAGCAAGATTCATTCGGACCCCTCTTCAGGTATCTCTCGCGATCGAATCTAATGGACGGTGAGCTGCGCGGTAGCCAGTCACCCTCCTTCGTATCCGTAACCGCCACTGTGAAGATTCTACTTAAGCGTATCTATCCTATTCGTTGAAAACTCGACTAAATCCAAAAATATATTCGAGAAATATTTTCGAAATGCGCCGCAGAAGCGCGGCGCGGGGTGGGAATCGATAAATCCCGTGTGAAAGAGGATATGACGTTATTATGCGATATCGAATCCTATCAGAATGGAGGCGAGCTTCGGGTCGTCCTCGAGACCGTTCGACTTCCTGATCTCGACATCGCCGAGCGTTGAGGGGCTCGCGCTCACCACGTTCTTCGCGTATCCGAGCGCCTCTATCTCCGGGAACGGCACCGGTGGTAGCACGAATTTCGCCGTCCTGCCCTTCTCCCTCGCCCTCGAGATATAGATGACGAAACCCCTGCCGAGCTGGAACACCTTCTCGCCGTTCTTGCGGCTCGGCATTCTCCCCGCGATGATCTCTTCTCCTAATACCTCACCGTCACTCGAGATGAGTTGGACGGTCGATATTGGCGGCGGCCTGAATCTTTTGTCCTTGATGATGAAGTATAGTTTCTGTCTTGCCAGAGCGGTCTTTACTCCAAGGTTCTCGACGGCGATCGGCCCCAGGGAGGAATATCTCTCTTCTTCCGTCATTAGCCTCTTGCGCAGCTCAGGGGTGACTATCCCCGCATGAACAACCCCCTCTAGCGATTGCAGCAGGCTGATGACTTCGGAATCGATCTTGTCCATATAGGTCACGTCTTCTTCGGTTTGACGAATTTGTTGCATTTCACGCAGAGCGCCATGCCATCGGCGTCCATGAGATCGGAGCATCCGCAGATCGGGCACACGACCCCCTCGAGCCATCTGACGCTCGGGACGACGTGTTCTCCGACGTAGCATCTCCTGCCGAGCCGCTTCGGCTTATCCTTTTCCGCGCTACCGGATGACATGCTGATCGTCCAGAGTAAATCAATGGGACTTGAAAATCCTTTCCATTCGTCCTGGCTTGAGCCTCACAGCTTCTTAATTGTCGGCACTCTGTCCAGGACCATGCTTTCCACGCGTACTGGTCTGAGCCTCTTAGCGATGCTCTCTGCCGCCTTGAGTTTCCTCTCGTGCTCCGCGTAGATCGTGTATATCAGTTCACCCTTCTCTACGGGCTGACCAGCTTTCTTTGCGATGACCAGTCCTGCGCCCTTGTCGTATGGTGCTCCTGCCTCCCGGGCGATCTTCACGACCGACCTGTTGTCTATCTGATTCACGTATCCTGACTTATCCGCGGTTATCTCCTTCTTGAATTTCCCTATCTGCACATCTGCAGCTGTGATGTTCTCCTTGCCACCCTGTGCCTCGACGATCTGCCGGAATTTCTCGAGCGCCCTACCGGATCTCAGAATGGCCAGCGCCTCCTCGTACCCGTTTCTCGTGACGCCTCCCATCTCGAGGATTATCCCCGCGAGGCTGAGCGCCTTCTCCACTGTGCTCCTCGGGCCAGGCGCACCCTCAAGTATCGCGATAGCCTCAGCGGCCTCCAGTGCGGGACCGATGGCCCTTCCTATTGGCTGTCCGCCGTACGTTATCGCGCATTCCACATTGATTCCTATCTGCTCCCCGAGCTCGATGAAGTCCCTTGCGGTCTTCCTCGCGATCTCCTCCGTCGGGGCCTTCGTGCCCATGCCAGTCGGTATGTCCAGCAAGAGATGCTTCGCGCCGACCGCCTTCTTCTTCGACATTATCGATGCCAGGACCTGGCTGTGTGGGTCGATCGCCAGACCGTACTCCACGTTTATCAGGATGTCATCGACCGGTGCAAGCCTTACAGCCCCGCCCCATGCGAGCACTCCTCCTATCTCGAGTGTTATCTGCTTTATCTTCTCAGCGGTCAAGGTGACGTTGCATATCGATTCCATGATGTCTGCGGTTCCCGCGGCACTGCTGATAGCCCTGGAGAAGGTCTTCGGTATCAGGAGCCCGGCAGCGGCGACTATTGGGACGATGATGGGTGTAATCTTGTTCCCCGGGCAGCCTCCGACCGAATGGAAGTCGAAGACATCCCTATCGCCGAAGTTGATGGTATCTCCGGTCTCGACCATAGCCAGTGTAAGATCCTTCGTCTCCCGCATGCTCATACCGTTCACGTACACGGCGGTGATGTACGACGCTATTTCCACTTTCGAGAGCATGCGGTTCGCCATATCGTGCACGAGGGAGTATATCTCCTCTGTTGTGAGCTCCAGGCCATCCATTTTCTTGCGTATGAAATCTATCGATTGCGGCCTGGCGGCAGGCTTGATGTCGACCAGCATCTCGTCCGTCAAGTTCAGGTCCTTCTGGAGCTGGAGTATCACCCCGACCTCGCCCGGGGAGACCATCGTCTTCGATTCCTGGACAATCGCGACGACGTTCTTCCCCATGCTCTCGACATGTACCCTGTCCATCTCGCGCAGCCCAAGCTCCGCCGTGTCCTGCGGGTTCATGATGACTATCGGTTCGCCGGCCTCGATATCGATCGGCTTCGCCTTGAACAATTTACTCACCCCATTTGTCCAGTGCAAGCCTGAGTTCCGGATGGTCCTTCGCGTATTCTCTTAAGGGCTTTCCGGCGAGATACGCATCGACTGCCTGGTTCATCGCTCTTGCGCCTGAGATCAGCCCTTTCGGATGCCCCGAGACGCCCCCGCCTGCCTGTATCTGCAACGGAGTCCCCGCGATCGAAAGTATTTTCGGTATCAGACCGGGATGCACGCCTCCTGAGCAGACTGGCAGTACCTCACACCGCCCATGGAGATCCATGGTCAGCATCAGCTTCGAGCGCAGGTCCTCATATTTTTCGCCATGCATCTTGCCGATACCGAACGTGCCGACATGCAGTGCGTCTCCGCCGCATATTCTGGTCAGAAGCGCGAAGACCTCCATGGCTATCCCGTGATGCGGGTTCCGCGTTATCGCACCGTGCATCGTCCTGTGTATGTGCAACGGCAGCGTCACGGACGGGTCTTCCGCGACTATCTGTATCGCGGAAAATCCCGTGGTAAGCACATCTATCATCAGCTCCGTCGCGCCCGCGGCGATCACCTTGTCGGCGAGGTCGAGTATCCTATCCGGTCTTGTGGAGATGTTTATCGCGTGCATCATCTTCCTGCCGGTCTCCGACTTCACCCTGTCGATCGCCTCGGCAATCGCCCTGGTCCTTTCCAGGATTGGACAGAATTTCTGGTCCGTCAATGTCTCGTCGTCCTTGCTGTTCGTCAACCCGCCGACGCCGACCTTGTATACATATTCCGCGGTCTTCTTCGGATTCAACCCTATCTTTGGCTTCACTATGGTCCCGAGCAATGGCCTCCCTCTTTCCTTGTCGAGTCTCGAGTAGATCCCCTCAGCACCGAATTTCGGGCCAGGGAACGCGGTCACAATCTTCTTTGGGAGATAGAGCTGTTCCAGCCTGACAGCCTTCAGCGCCTCGAGCCCGAACAGGTTGCCTGCCACCACGCTCAGCAGCTGGGGTATACCGCCACCTTCGGGGTCGAAGTCCGCCGCTGGGAATTCTATTATCACCAGATGCTCGTTCCTTCCGATTTTCCTGGTCTCCAGGACTCGCCCTGCGAGCCGCTCGTCGATCTTGGTCGAGCCGGTGGAAATCTCTGTCCAGGTGCCTGTCGATTGCTCGGCAGCTATTGCCGATGCGGCTTTCTTTATCGGCAGGTCGGTCGTCACCTTATATGCGCAAAGGACGTCGTCTCCGGCATATTTTGATAGAACATCATTCAAGGTCATCTATCATCCACTCCTTGGCGTCCATGGATCTCAACGCATCGATTCCGAAATTGCTCACCACTATCTCGTATGCCGCTGATGGCGGGATGACCCCGAGCTCGGTCACTATTGCATCTATGTATTCCGCCGGGGTCGCATCGAAGACTGGGTTTGCCACTTTTACCCCGGGGAACTCCTTGCGATCCAGGACCTCTGATGGGTCCCTCTCCTCTATCGTGACGAGGCTCCCGTGGAACGTCTGCGGTGAGAATTTGTAGGTTTCCGCGCACACGATGAACGGTACCCTCCTCTCATGCGCGATGAGCGCCAATTGCGAGGTGCCGATCTTGTTTATCACAGCGCCGTTCGAGGCGATCGTATCCGCTCCGACTATCACGAGGTCGACGTCCTTCATGAAGTATCTCATCGCGGAGTCGACTATGTAGGTAACAGGCACCTTCCTCTCTGCCAATTGCTTCGCCGTTATTCTCCCCTGGAGTTTCGGTCTGGATTCTGTCGCATATACCATCTTCACCTTGCGTTGCTCGTGTGCCTTTATGATCGCTGCTACTGCAGCAGAGGAGTTGCAATGCGTCATTATGACAGAGTCCCTGGGGACCCTTCTAGCTGCCATCTCTGCTATCTGTTCTATCGCGCGATACGATGCATTTATGAATTGTTCGGAATTGTTCCGGACCCGCTCGAGGATGTCTTTCGGCCCCTCCTCCTTTTCGACATCCCTTAGGGTCTTCGTAACCGCGCTCCAGAGCGTCACGGCCGTCGGTCTTGTAGATAATGCCCTCTTCGCAAACTTCCGGAGCTTTGCGATGTACTCCTCCCTGTCCGAGACGAGCTCCCTCTCGGCATATAATCTGAGTGCGAGTGAGACCTTTCTCCCGATCTCGGCTGCGCCCCTGATCTTCATACTTTTTATATCTCTGAGGATCTCCTCTGGAGACAATTTTTCCGCGCACATATCTAAAACCTCGGACACCGGTTGCTGTAGCGGCGGAGAGAGATAGGCTGAACGTTGCTCAATATGGTTTCGTGCGTCATCGCTTTTTCGACGGCTTGATAAGGCTCCGCAGTTCCTTCAGGTCCTTCCGGTACCATTCATCCCCTCCCGGGGTCTCCAGGACCATCGGATGCTCCGCAAATCTCGGATCGTTGATTAACGGTGCGAAGGCCTTTTTTCCCAGATTACCCTTGCCTATGTTCTCGTGTCTGTCGATCCTGCTCCCAAGACCGCCTTTGGAATCGTTTATATGAAACGCGAAGAGCTTCCTTATCCCGATGATATCATCGAAGAGCTCAAACGTCTTTTCGTATCCCTCCTCGGTGGCGATGTCGTATCCTGCGGCATAGGCGTGGCATGTGTCGAAGCATATGCCGGTCCTCTCGTCCATCCCGACCCAATTGAGCATCTGGGCCAGTTGCTCGAACGAATATCCCAGGTTGCTACCCTGCCCGGCGGTCGTTTCGAACAGAAGCCTAACGCGGCTCGATTCGAATTTCTCGAGTATCTTCCGAATGTTGTCAGCTATCCTCCTCATGCCTTTATTCTCGCCCGCGCCCATATGCGCCCCCGGATGAAAGACCAGGTAATCTATCGACAGCCTTGTAGCCCTTTCAAGCTCGTCTTTGAAAGCATTTATGGACATTTCGAGAAGCTTTTTATCGCTCGAAGCGAGGTTTATCAGATAGGAATCGTGCGACATCGTCTTGCGGATCTTGAACTTCTTGAGATTTTCTCTGAATCTTGCAGCCTCGTCGTCACCTATGACGCGCGCCTTCCACTGCATCTGGTTCCTCGTGAATATCTGCATTGCGTCGCAGCCGAGCTCTCTGGCTCGTCCCGGTGCAAGGTCCACACCGCCCTGGACAGATACGTGAGCTCCCAGTAATCCCAATAGATCTACCTCTTTTGCCGTATCGACTCCTACTGTGAAATATATTTTTGGAGCAAAATCACGGGCGAAATTCTTAAGACAGAAAAGATTGAAATGAAATTTTCTTCTCGACTTCTTTAGATTTTGCATACAAACTTCTCGAAATTTCAGGCAATTCCGCTAAGTGGTTTTTGGTCAATGTAAGGGCTTTTGGGTGTATTCTTGATTGTGGTTTTGTCTTGATTGGTATCTGGATAGCCGAAAACCTCCAGGAGGACGATATTTTGCTGCAACTTTCATCTTCCAAGAAGGTTGCTTTTCATAAAGTTTCTACGCAGCTCTCAGGTTCTCAGAAGAAATAAATAAATCAATCCAATATGGCGGACAAAGGGACGAAAGGATGAAAGGGCGAAGAATCGTGAGGAAAATGATCGCAATATCTCTAATTATTTTGTTAATAAATATTTCTGGGATTATTCAATCATTTTACTCAAATAAAACTCTTAATTTATCAGAAAGAAACCAAACTCAATCAATAACTTATGAAACGATAGAAACCTTGAATGTGTCGTTTAATTCTTCTGCCGATGTCACGAATCACGTTTTCAAAGCTCCATATTTAACTACTTTTTCACATTTCTATGGTACGGAACATAATCTTACATACGCATATGATTCCACAAAAAAGGCATTGAAAATATCTGGCACAAGAAATCAATCGGGGTTAATATTCCTTAGTGGGCTAACCCCATCTATTCGCTCTACTATATCCCTAGATGTGATACTTCCAAATGGAGAAACCGCTACTAGTAATGCAGTCTCGATATATTCGGATTTAATAAGAGTCGGAATTAATTATTATGGCTCATATTATAAATACTCCCTAACCTGGTATAATGAAACAGGAACAGCCAAATCAACGCTCCAAAATAGCCAAGTTTGGGGTTATACAATTTTTGTGCGCATAACCATCGAATGGTATGAGAATCGAACATTTAAAGTAAGCTTCATCGACCTCAAAAATGGCGACGTCGAATGGACGATTTGGAACAAGACACGACAGGATACTTGGAAATCCTCAACTCCTGGGTATTACGAATCGCAACCAGAAATGTTACAATCATATATAGCACTCCAATACTATGTTAGCTCAGCTGGAGCATATAATACATGGTATAATGCCTATATCAAGAATTTCACACAGAAAATAACAATCCCGAAAGCTGATGTGCAAGGCATATTTCCAACTAAAAAATATGTAGCGTGGGGTTTCGACGGGCCTTACAACCAGACCAGATATTTGAGTGATTGGTTGGCTGAGAAAGGAGCAAAGGTTACAATGTTTTATAGTTATGGGACGTATGGAAACGGTGGTTATAATGATTCAGATATAGCCAAATTCCTATCATACGGCTTTGAAGTCGGCTGGCATGCGGGAGCGGCTAATAAATGGACAGCTTTCAATTCCTTTAAAACCAATCTTACATGGCTCATCAACAAAATGACGAGTAAAGGCTGGGTAAATCAATCATTCGCTTGGACAGCGTTAGGAAACGGGCAACATGGGAACTATACTACCTATATGTGGCAGAACTATCATAGCATCGGTAGAATTATATGGGCGCATTCTATCGCAAATATTGGACATTTTAGGATGACTTATGGGGCTGGCGACCCTAATCAATATAATTTCTCGGCAGTAAACAAAGGATTGACAGAGACAGCATGTCCATGGGTAGCATATGCTCATACAATCGGATATTGGAGTCCAGAACTCACCAATGAATCGTTCAAATGGATGCTCAATCGCATTTATGAGAAAGGTATGCAAGTTATCGGATATATGGAATGGTGGGCGAGATATAATGCACCGTACTATGTAACCGCTTCTATGGTCAAGAGCAGTAATTACCAATACGAAATAACATATGATTACCAGAATCTAACACTAAAAACTATCCCTGTAGAACTGGCAATAAATCTAAGCCGAATAGGCTGGCAAAATTATACTGATCTCAGAATATACGACAATAATCATAATGAAATACCATATAATATTTCAGACGATGGCTATTTGATATTCAATGCTACAGAGGGAAAATATATATTATTTTCATGGGAGGAGTACTATAATGAAATACCGGAATACAACAGTATCCAGATCGTTGTTCTCATTGTGGTTCTTCCATTGATGATAGCCACCATTAGGAAGAGTTGGGAAATAATTCGGAATAGAAAGATGTAATAAACGCTTTTATTTCTGTACTTGAATTATAATTAATTATGCTTAAAAACCATCTAGCAGCAAGAACATGTCACCGATGCAAGAAGATATTCTTACGAAAGAGCTTGCATTCCTTGGCATTTTTTGAGAACTGATCAGGATTGAAAATTAGGTGGATTTAAAAAGGCAATCACGAGACTCTTGAATGCACTATTTTATTACATGCAAGAGTTTTTCAATTGCATTCTTGGTCGTGAAAAATATTTATGATATGCTAAAAATTATGGGTTGTATTTTGTAATTCCGTAATTTTGTTTATATCTGTTATGAGGTAAAACATCATTTCCTCGGTATCTTCTGTATCTTCCTTCTGTCGGGAAACGGCGTGTGCCCCTTTACGCCAGAGATGTACTCATCGGTCACATACAGCCCGCAGAGACACCGGCCATATTCAGCGAGGTCGGGCTCCCGGTACGTGCACGGACAGATGATGTCCTTATCTAGCTCGAGAACCCCTTCCGCAACCCTGCATGGACAGCTGGCGTACCCGAACCTCTTCTTGTTCATCAGCAGTCCCTCGATCACGAGCCTGAGATACTTCTCGTCCGGGTTGAGCTTATGGCCTGTGCTCGAGGCGAATTTCCTGAGGGTCTCCGTGTACTTCCGTATCTCCGCTTCCCAAGCAGGATCCGAGCTCATAGTCCCAGCACCTTTCTCAGCTTCGCCTCGTTAAACCCCTCTATTACCTGGTCGCCGACAATTATTATCGGGTAGCCACAGTCGGGGCATATCCTGTCGACCTCCTTCATGACCGCCTTTCTCTCCTCTCCCTGAAGCAAGTCCACGTCTGTGTAGTCCAATTGGATTCCTTCCTCGGCGCAGAACATCTTGAACGCGCGGCAATATGGGCAGGTACTCAACGTATAAGCCTTCACTTTAGGATGAGCCATCGTTCTTAACCCCCGGGGGATTCGTCAATCAAAAGAGTTCCCGGTATTAGATATAACTTTGTAAAGAAGGGGATAGTTATCAGAAATACAGTTTCACGAGCCAGGTGCCAGACTCCATCTTCGCTTCCATCCTGTACCCGCTGTCCCTGAATAGGTTCATCATGCGCTCGTTGTCCGCCATGACCTCCGCGGTGAATCCCTTTATTCCCTTGGAGCGGGCTATCTTTGCCAGATACTGGAGCATCTGCTTTCCGATCCCCTTCTCCTGGAACTCGTCGGTCACGACTATCGCGAACTCGGCGAAGTTCGTCCGGTTATCGAGCTCGTACCTTGCGACGGCGATTATCCTATCTAACGCCTCCTCCGGGAGAACGGCGACAAGCGCCATGCGCTCGTTATAGTCGATGTCCATATATTTCTGGACCTCGCGATATGGAACGCCTTTCAATATCCCAAAGAATCTGTGGTATATGCTCTGCGGGGAGAGCGAGTGGAAGAAGTCTATCCAGGCCTCCTCGTCTGTCGGCTTCAACGGCCTGATCACGATGCGCCTGCCATCCGTGAGCTTCATCTCCGTCTCCAGTTCCTCGGGATATATCACGCCAGAGAATGGCCTCTCCTCCTCTTCGGGCAGCACGAGCCCTCTCTGCTTTGCTGCCCTCAGGAGCTCCGCGCGGAACCTCGGATGAGCGATACTGATCAGCGCCAGTGCCCTTTCCCGAATGCTCTTCCCATGGAGGTACGCGACTCCCCATTCTGTGACGACGTAATGTACATCCCCCCGTGACGTAACAACTCCTGCGCCGGGCTTCAATGTAGGGACTATCCGCGAGACGGTGCCATTTCTCGCCGTTGACGGCAGCGCGATTATTGGTTTTCCGCCCTTGGACCGTGCAGCGCCTCTGATGAAATCCACCTGGCCGCCTATACCCGAGTAGAAGAGCTCTCCGAGGGAATCGGAGCACACTTGACCTGTCAGGTCGACCTCTATCGCGGCGTTTATCGCGACCATCTTCTCGTTCTGTGCTATCACGAACGGATCGTTCACATACTCGGTCGGATGAAACTCGATAAGCGGGTTGTTGTCGACGAAGTCGTAGAGTCTCTGGCTACCCATGCAGAATGAGGCGATTATTTTGTCCTTGTGGATGGTTTTCTTGCGGTTGGTGATGACGCCCTTCTCGACAAGCTCAATTATCCCGTCAGAGAACATCTCGGTGTGTATCCCTAGATCCTTCCTATTTGCCAGATACTTCAGGACCGCGTCAGGTATACCGCCTATACCCATCTGCAGAGTCGAGCCGTCCTCGATGAGCTTCGAGATGTTCTTCCCGATATTGTACGCTATATCGCTCGGCTCCTCGGCCTTATAGTAGAGGAGCGGCTCGTCTGAAGGTACCATGAGATCGATGTCGTTCACGTGTATGAATGAGTCGCCCATCGTCCGAGGAGCGCGGCTGTTCACCTCGGCTATGACCATGTCCGCGCTCTCCGCTGCAGATTTGACGATGTCCACTGATACACCGTAACTGCAATATCCGTGCTTATCAGGCGGCGTGACCTGGATGAGAGCGACGTCGATAGGGATCCTGCCGGTCCTGAAAAGCGCCGGGATCTCCGAGAGGAATATCGGCGTATAATCCGCGCGTCCTTCCGCCACGGCCTGTCTGGTGTTCGCACCGATGAAGAACGCGTTATGCCTGAACTGGTCGGTGAATTTTGGCTCCGTGTAGGGAGCGATGCCGAGGGTCATGATATGGAAGATCTTCGTGTCCGCGAGCGACGATGCCTTATCCACGAGCGCGCGTACAAGGACCTGCGGTTCCGCGGCCCCGGAACCGATAAAGATCTTATCACCTGGCTTAATGACCGAAACAGCCTTGTCCGCAGTGGTTACCTTATCCTTGTATCGTTCTTGCCAGTCGATCATTTCGCTATCGCTCGCGAACATCTCTTTACATCCTGTTCCGATGGCACCCTCGTTCAATCCGATGTTTCTCCGCCCGATATGAAACTAATCAAGCTACACGGGACATGAATTCGTTCGGGGACGAAATGAGTTATTTGTCCCTATAAAGAAGCGTGTGTTCCGATGATATCGTCGTATCTCGACATATCCCGGTCGCGTTCCATAGAGTCATCATTAATTAATCGCATCTCAGCTGACGCGAAAAGATAATTGTGCAGTGGTCAGGAAGGCAAATTTGATATAATATGCTGACCGTGTTATGTTCTAGCATTACACGGCCTCATTGCGGATAGCTCAATGGATCGGGAGGAAAGAAGAATGCTGGTGACCGAGTTTGTCATAAAAACAGGAAGCAGCACGAGGAACCTTCTCTGGATCGCAGAGATACTGGCTGAGAGCGGTGTGAACCTTACGACTGTCTCTCTTGACAGACTGGAGGGGATGGCTTGCATCCGACTGCTGACCTCGGATGAGGAGGCCTGCACAAGGGCATTGATGAAAGCGGATCTTGATTATTGCACGCGCGAGGTGTTAGTGGCCGAGGTCGAGGACAAGCCAGGCCAGTGGGCAAAAATAGCGAGAAAGCTAGCAGACGGCGGTCTGGAGATATTATCAAGTTATTTGTTGTCGAAGGATGGGAAGACCGCTCAGGTAGTTTTCGCGGTCGACGATCCGAAGAAGGGAGAGAAGATACTGTCGCAGACCAAGGCAAAGAAGATTAAAAAGAAGAAAAGCAAGAAGCAGCGCAAGAAGAAATGAATCTCTAGCCTATAACGAGGGACTCCTTCTTCTCGCTTCCCAATTTCGAAAACCTATCTATGGAAAAGCTTTCTAACAGCGGGTCCTTGCGCCCTTGCGCAATAAGATCCGCCATCATCTGTCCGACCTTGGGGGAGATCATCAATCCGTGGCCCGAGTATCCGCAGGCGAAGTAGAAGCCTTCCGGCTTGTCCACCGTTCCCAATATTGGGGTGTTATCGGGCGAGACGTCATAAGAACCAGCCCACTGCCGAAGAACATTAATAGCTCCCAGTCTCGGGAAGAGTTTGAGTATCTCTCTGCTCATCCGCTGCAGAAATCCGATCGATGATGCCCAGCTGTCGCTCGGGATCTCCACGGGATCCGAGATCCCTCCTATCAGCTCGCCGCGCATGGATTGGCTCATGTAGAGTCTGTTCGTCATCGTGACCACCATCGGGTCGAGGAACGGCTCCAACGGCTCAGTGACGAGTATCTCATGTCGAAAGGGTCTTGTCGGGATTTGGACGCCTGCCATCTCACCGATGAGAGAGGACCATTTTCCCGCGGCGTTCAGGACTTTCTCCGTAGCCACACGGCCCGCGGATGTTTGGACCCATGCGATGCGTCCATTCTCGATTCCTATGCTCTTAACCTCTGTCCGGGTGACCACCTCCCCGCCCATCTCGATTATCCTGTCCCTCAGACCCCAGAGCAACGGGAACGGGAAAAGCGTCCCGTCCTTGGGATTGAAAGCACCGGCGAGGAATTTGCTCGAATCGAGCTCAGGTACGATATCTCTGAGATTATCACGCTCGACAAACCTCGTCCCGACGCCGTGCTCGTTATGGAACCTAACGTTGCTTCTAAGGATCTCGACCTGTTTCTCGTTTTCCGCAAGGAAAAGGTAACCACCCTGCCTGAACCAGATATTGTATCCCAGCTCCGTCGATAGTCTCTTGAATCTCTCGATGCTTTCCTTGGCAATCTGGATGTTCTCCTTTGTCGTCCATTGCGCTCTCACGCCGCCCCCATTCCTGCCGCTGGCCCCGGAGCCGATGTACGATCTCTCGACTATTAGGATATCGGTCATCCCTTTCCGGCAGAGCTCATACCCTGTCATGAGGCCGGTGATGCCACCTCCGACTATCACGCAATCATAGCTTCTCTTCATCGGATTCCTCCTGTGCAGCAATCGCGAGCGGGACTAGCGTTATCGGAGGTCTCGAGGTCATGCCGATGTCAGGCTCTATTCCCATTTCCAGAAGTATCTCGCGCACAAATTGCACGCATTGCTTTCCCTGGCAGGGGCCTGTTCCAAAGCCGATGTATCTCTTCAATGATTCGATGTCGCGATAGCCAAGCAAGATTGCTTTCTGGATCTCCTCCTTCGTGACATCCTCGCACAGGCATGCGATGATCTTCCTCGAGACTATTATCCCATCTCCCTTGCTCTTCGCATCATCGCATCCGCGAGTATTTCAACCTCAGCCAGAGTGATGTTGCTATCGGTTCGTCCGATAGGGCTTCCAATTGCAAACACGGCAATCCTCGAGGTCTCGAATTCTGGGTTTACTTTAACATAGGGCAAACTTCTCCCATCGGTTTCTATATGACATCCGAGCTGCCTTGCCAGCTCTATGTTCGGCGCGATTCGACCGCACGTGATCAGGCAATCGCAACGCGACAATTCCTCCCTTTCGCCGTCGGATATCCTGATTTTTCTGAGCTCGTTCCTCCCGTAGGCTTCGATCACGCGCCAACCTCGTTTCAGGTAAGGCGGGTCTGTCGATTTCTTTTCTCTCGGAGTGTAACATAGGACTGCATTTATCCGCGAGTCGGTCTTCGACAACATCTCTGAAACGGCAATTGCCCTCTCAGTCTCACCGGCTATTACGATTTCCCTTCCCGGTTTGATACCCATATCGATGAGCTGCATTGCAGCCCTGCTTTGAATTATACCTGGCAGATCCCAATTCACGAACCTAAGCGGCAACTCCCTTCCTTTTTCGGCTATGCATATCGCCTTGCTCTTGCTGATATACAATCTATCCCTGGTAGCGATTCCGAGACTGCCATCGTCGAAAGCCCCTATCGCAGAGGCTCCGGATATCAGGGTGATGTTCTCCCGGTTCTTCAATCGGACTTCGTTTTCGCTATCTCCACACTTTGTTCTTGCGAGAATGGTCCTGAGCCCTTCTTTCGAGCAGATATCCGCTATGCGAAGCGCGCATGCCTCGTCCCCGATTATTGCGATGTCAGAGTTAATCTTCACGGTCGGCTTGCCGGGCAATCGCGTCGTTGGCAGCCGTCCGATCCCAGTCATTCTTCTTATGATCCGCTGATAGATGCCGGTCATGAACCTCGGCCTGATGAATCTGTGGTGGTAATTGAACCCGTGCGGATACAGGCGATCCATTATCGCGACAGGGTCGAATCTCATTGAAAGAAACCTGTTCTGCGGGATCACTATCATTCCATCTTCGACGGGGGTGATGCAGGTCCGGACATTCGGAACCCCGTTCACGTTTGCGAGGCAGTTCGGGCAGTCGCCGGTTCCACAATACAGGCCACGGGGTCTATGGAATTTCGTGCTCCGCGTGATCACTTTGATTCCATTCCTCCAGAGAGCTGCGGCAATCGTATCTCCCTCTAGCGCATTGAGCTCTCTCCCGTCGAATGTGAAATGTACCTCGGTTTTATTCAACGTTGCCAGCTCCCGATCTATGGATATCAATCGGACAGATGTGAGTATGGAACTGCTTATAATACAATTTTTATCGCATATCGTCGCATGACCGTGATCTTTTAAATTCTATTCTCCTGCTGTACGTGTGTTTCTCGTACAGGTTCAAATCTCTTCAGAAGGCTAGCATTGGTCACCACTGATACGCTGCTAAGGGCCATCGCCGCCGCGGCGATGATGGGGTTCAGGAGTATGCCGAACGGATAAAGGATTCCCGCGGCTATCGGAATGCTTGCAGTGTTGTATCCGAACGCCCAAAAGAGGTTCTGCTTAATCTTCTGTATGGTCCTTCTGCTCAACTGTACCGCTGTCACGACATCCATCAGGTCATCCCTTATCAGAATGATGTCTCCGGCTTCCACCGCGATATCCGTACCGCTGCCAATGGCGATGCCCAAATCGGCCTGGACCAGTGCAGGCGCGTCGTTTATCCCGTCGCCGACCATTGCGACCAAATATCCTTTCTCCTGGAGCTCCTTGATCTTGCGCGCCTTGTCCCCGGGAAGGACCTCAGAAAACACTTCGTCAATGCCGCACTCCCTGGCAATCGCCTTTGCGGTCGCATCATTGTCCCCGGTGATCATCATCGATCTTATGCCCATTCTTTTCAGTTCTTCGATGGCGTTTCTCGCGTTCGGTTTCAATGTGTCCGCCAATGCTATGAGGCCGATGACCTCATCTGCGTATGCCACCAGGACAACCGTCTTTCCTGCCGATGAGAGCCTCGAGATATCCTCTTCTGCATTGCGCATTGATAATCCGAGATCGGATATCAGCATTCTGTTCCCCAGGAGCGCCCTCGAGCCGCTCACGATCGCCTTTGCTCCGAGACCGGACAAGGCCTCGAATCCTTCCGCATCAGGGATGGCGATGCGTCTCTCCTGCGCCTCCAAGACTATCGCCTTAGCGATCGGATGCTCCGAGCCTTTTTCGATCGCCGCCGCGATGGAAAGCAGGTAATTCTGCGTAATCCCGTCCTTGACAGGCAGGATGTCTGTGACCATCGGCCTGCCTATCGTCAGTGTGCCGGTCTTATCGAAAACCATCACCTGTATTCTGCCTGCCAGCTCGAGCGCCTCTGCGTTCCTTATTAGTATTCCGAGCTCGGCACCTTTTCCCGTGCCCACAATAATAGCCGTCGGCGTCGCGAGCCCCATTGCGCACGGACATGCTATGACGAGCACCGCGACGAACAGGATCAACGAGAATATGAAATGGTCCCCTGGGACGCCGAAGTAGGATGTGCCGAAGAAATACCAGAACATAAAGACCGCTATAGCTGTGACTATGACCGCTGGGACGAATATCCCCGCCACCCTGTCTACTATCCTCTGAATCGGGGCCTTCGAGCCTTGCGCTTCCTCGACGAGCTTGATTATTTGCGAGAGAACCGTGTCCTTTCCGACCTTCGTTGCGCGGAACTTGACGTATCCCGTCTTGTTGATAGTCCCGGCGACAACTTCTGAGCCGACCTCCTTCTCGGAAGGCATGCTCTCGCCAGTTATCATCGATTCGTCAACGGTCGTGCGTCCCTCTATGATCGTCCCGTCGACAGGGATCTTGTCCCCAGGCCTAACGACGACGATGTCCCCCGCGGCTACCTGTTCGGCATCGATCTCCGTCTCCTTCTCGTCTCTGATGATGACGGCTTTCTTCGGTCTCAGCTCCATCAGCCTTTTAATCGCGCCTGTCGCGCGGGATTTGGCAAGCGCCTCGAGATATTTGCCAGCGAGGATGAAGGTGATTATCAGCGCGGACGTGTCGAAGTAGACGTCGCTCCCGGGAAATGTCGTCGGGGAGATCATGACCGCAGTGCTGTATAGCCATGCCGTGGTAGTCCCCAAGACTATCAGCGTGTCCATGTTTGCCTTCCTGTTTCTCAGCGCCCTGTACGCGCCGACGTAGAATCTATACCCGCCAATGAACTGCACAGGCGTGGCCAACAGAAACAATATCACGAAAAACTCGGCTTCGGATAATCCGACGCGCATCCCGAAGTCCAATAGCATAAGAATCATCGTGATGCTGCCGAGTATCGCGCTCATGATCAGCAGTCTCCGAAGCGTAGAGAGTTCCTTTTCTCGCTCCTCTTCCGCCTTTGCCTCGTCGATTTCCCCTAAGAACTTGTATCCCAGCTCTTCGATTGCTTTCTGTATTGCGAAGCGGTCGACCTTGGCCGGGTCGAACCTTATCGTTGCCTTTTCGCTCGCGAAGCTGACATTGGCGACTTTCACCCCTGGCAGTTCTTTCAGAGTCTCCTCTATGTTGAGCGCGCAGGTCGCACAATGCATTCCTCCGATAGAGATGACCTTCTCCTCGTCGGGCGTCCGAATCACCGCTTTTTCAAGTATTATGCAACAATGTTAATTAGAGCTCCTATATATTATAATAGCAAGCATACAAAGCAAGCATACAAAGAAACAGTATTGCGTATTATGATATATCGAACGGAGGTGAGCGCATTGTCGGAAATAGACCCAGTATGCAAGATGAAGGTCGAGCGAGAAAAGGCGGCAGCTACATCCGTCTATGAAGGGAAGACCTATTATTTCTGTGCTGTTGGGTGCAAGAAGATATTTGACAAGAACCCCAAAAAATACCTTTAGTCGATTGTTCCCTGCTTTTTTTACTTTTCCTGTTTTCGGATAGAAGATATTATATATCGCATAATACATAGCATCACTATGTAGATAGCGACCCGAGAGGTCGGGAGCGTGAAAAAGAAAATGAAAGGTAAGAGTTCGGCCGTATTGGCAATCGCGTTAGCGGCAATGATGTTGATCGTTCCTGGTGTTGTGGCTGCCCAGGATATTACGCAGGAGAGGAATCTTCAGGTCACTGTCGAGACCGGGACCACAATGAGGATGGGCGGCGGCAACTGGATAGCAGTCAGGGCCGGAGACATCTCGTACGGTGTGATCTATGGAAACGAGGACAATCCGAACGAGATTATTTTCCTCACAGATCAGAGACGGTACGTCGGCGGAGCCGATGTATACGGAGAGAACGGGGAACTCATACGGATGCAGGGAATCCCGATGGACCTCGTATTCGCAGGTAAATTGGTGAATATAGTCGAATTCATCGACAGGGATAACGATTCTCTGTTCGATCTAAGGTGCCTCAACAACATGACGGTGTTGGTGGACATGCCCGTCAAGACAGCATCCTTGAAACTCCCCTGGACGCTCGGAAACCTGGAGGTTAACGAGGGCTCGGACGTCACAACGGTAACTTTCGATCTGACGGCCACGAACGTGCCTTACACCTGGGTCTGGCATCAATACGGAATGATGCAGAAGCAGGAAAGGGCGACCGCGGCTGACGGTGCCGTGGAGAAGATAACATTCACGGTGCATATCACGCTCAGAGAGGAGCCGAAGACTATCGTGATGGTCCCATGGTTCAACGTCACGGTGAAGGATAACCAGGTCGTCAATCACAGCTTCGCCTGCTATAGGAACTATACGGCGAACGTCCTCAACGGGACGATAAAGTACGATCAGTACATCGAGGGATGGGACTTCGCATCGGAAAACTCGAAGCTCGCTGTCGAGACACTCCTGATCGCGGGAGTGCACGCCAATGGTCCCGTAGCAGAAAGGGTTAGGGAAAGGGCGTATCACATGCATTGCGAGATGAACGGGACGCCGATCGCCAACGACAATGGCAGCGGACCTGCCAGCCCTGTGCTCGCTAGGGATACGCTGAGGTTCCAGAACGAATGGGAAAAGATCGGGAATTTCTCCTGGGTAAACGACGTCAGTGTGGACGGTCAGACGAAGCATATGATGTTCCAGGTGCAGAACGGAGGCGCGTTCGAGTTCACTAGCAACGGTCACCTGTATCTCGGCTTCCTTGTCAGGGCGGCCGTCATATATCCCGCAGGCAACGTGATATCGCATGACCCGCAGATACAATCCACCGTATCGGTGTTGACCATCGAGGACATGACTAATCCCTTCTCGAAGATCGTGGTGTTCGCGCAGTTCATCGCGGTCTTGCTAGGTTTGGGCCTTGCTATAGTCCTGGGAATATTCCTCAGGAAGCACTATCACAGGAGGCCGCCGGCGGCTGTAATCCACCAAGAACCGCTGTATCCCCCGATACCACACCAACCGAGGCAGCCCCCGGTCGGGCCTCCGACACCCCCCTACGGCGGAGGAAAAGAACAATAGGCGCCTAGTGCCTGCAGGCCCTGAGCGCATGGCAAAGGTGTCCGATGAATGGGTGGCGGAGCTGAAACGGGGCTCAATACAGCTCTGCCTCCTTTCTTTATTGAGCCAGGGCAGCAAGTACGGCCTGCAGATAATCAACGAGCTGCGCGATATGACTGGAGGCTTCTTCGATTTGAAAGAGGGCACGCTGTATCCGGCGCTTAGGCGGCTCGAGGAGAGAGGTTATCTGAAAAGCGAGTGGGTCGAGCGTGAGTCGGGCATACCCCGTAGATACTATCAGATAACCGAAAAGGGTCGGGCTGTGCTCAGCGAATCTATCGAGGTCTGGAAAGAGATGGTGAAGGGCACAGAGGCGGTGCTGAGGAGCGCGAAAAAATGAACGACGTTGTTGAATCATATCTCGCAGAGATCGAGAGGAAGCTGTTCTGGATGAACCGGAAGACGAGGGAGGACATACTCAGAGAGATCAGGTCGCATCTCTCCGATAGGATAGCAGCGGGCGAGTCCCCCGGTGACGTCATACTATCATTCGGACCGGCGGACGCGATTGCGAAGGAGTATCTGAGGATTTACGGTTTCGGGGCGGGATTCGTCTTCGTGTTCGGGATCCTTGCAATCGTGCTATCCGTATTCACCGTCCCGGGAACGGTCGATATCGCGTCGGATTACTCAGGAATGGACTGGGTTTCGCTTGTGTTCCTCTTGATGACGATATTGCTCGTGCTTTTCACAGCCTATAAAGGAGGACGGAAGGCAGGGGTGATTGCGGGCTTGCTCGGGTGCGCAACGAGATTTGTTGTCCTCGGCTTGCTCGTATCCACAGGGTCGGTCGTTATTCGAGACGGTGTCTTGGGAGCGTTGGGGTTCGCCTTCGTATCAATCATGCTACCCGTGATCGGATATCTTTCGTCGGTCAGGTCCTATGCGAAGTGAGCTAGTAGCGATCATCGTGACTGTTTCGCTCTCAATATTTCATTTATCTTCCTGCACAGCATGAGCTCTTTCTCTACCTCGCGCGCCGTGCCGTCATCGTGAAACCTGACCTTTATCCTCTCTTCGTTATAGTCCTCGCTGGATTTCCCACCCCATTCCCCGAGGAACGCGATGCCCTTTCCTGTGAACTCGATGACCCCGAACGCTACCGATAAGTCATGGATCAGATCCTGCAGACACCATGGATCTACTTCTTTTTGCTGGGGTAAACCGCTGCCGATTATGAGCTGGATCGCCATGAGTTCCGCGCTGTTCGCATGATATACCATGTCCTCATCCGCCGTGAGAAGTAGGACGTCGTAATCCATGCGTCTGCTGTACTCCTTGTACGATTGGGCTATCTGGATATCGTTCTTGCTGTAATCGTCCCCCGTCAGGCTGCCCTTGATCCTCACGGCGCGCAGCTGTGTGAAGGCATATACCAGCTCTGCCAGCGCGAGCTTTGCCAATCTCGCCTTTCTGCAACTCGCATTGTAGAACTCGTCGAGATAATGCGAAGCCGCGAGCGATTTCTTTAGCTCCTTTATATCCTCGCCGCGGTATTTCTCGATTATTTGGAAATCTATCTCTTGCTGGACCATCTCCGATATCAGATACCTCAGCCCCTCGGCGCGCAATACGGGTCTTCCAAACTCGTCGAACGTCTGCAGGTGCCTAGACAGGAAGCGCGAGTAGAATATGTTTGTGTCCAGTGCTATGAAGAGAGGTCTCGGCCTCTTGTTGGGGTCCTTAGTCTCCTCGTACAGCTCCTTAAGGCGCGCGAGCACCTTGTTCTCGTTCGCATATGATTCCACGCCAGATGACAGGAAACAGTTCCTGAGGTCGTTGAAGTATGGGAGATTGGCAGCGAGCTGTTCTCTCCCGTAGGGCTTCCTGCGCATCCTCTCCGTCTCGAACTGCTCCTGTGTGACAATGTTCGATATCGATGGTCTACCGAGGTCGAGCCTAAAAAGCGGAAGATCGAAGAACGGGTAGTTCACCCAGACGCTCTCCTGTCCTACCTCCCGAAGATGGTTCAGGAGCACATTCAGTTCCTGACGTCTCATGAGAATGTCCTTCACCGCCAGACCTCCTTCTTCAGATCCACGAAATGCTGGAAGTGGAAGGGTATCATGGGATACGGATTGTCCGGCCTTCTGAAATCATCGAGGTAGAGATAGAATATGTGGTCGATCTCGTGTTTCCAGGCGGCCATGAGCGCCGACGATATCACCGCTCTTCTCCCCGGTGTGATGTCTATCGCTATCTCGTTTCCGAGCGCTTTCTCCTTCTCGAGCACCTCGAACACTTTTCGGCCCGAGAGCGCGAAGTCCCCCTCGACGATCTGCACCTCCACGATCGGCGTGTTCTTCGCACCGTACTCGGCCAGTAGCAGCTTAAAGCACTCGATGAGTTCGGCAGCGTCTCCAGCTCTCCTTTCGGTCTCGAAAAGATAGATCTTATCGGGTATGTACTCATGATGCCTGAGGGCTGCCCAGAACGAATTGATCTCCGCCCATCGGCTCATCCCTGTCATCGTTATGTAAATCTTCACGCAAACCTCTCCTGATCAATCCTTTATCAGCTTCTTCCGACGCGCAGCAGCTATCGCATGTGCGCACCATCCAGCAGTCACATTCATCGTTGTACAATCATAATCCCGCTTGGGTATCATCCTCTCATCTTCTCGAACCTGTTAATGGTTTCCAAGACAAGTATGCCGGCCTCCGTGAGTTCGAGGGTTATCTTACCGTCTGACGGCACAGTGCGTATCACACCCAGCTGCCGTAACTCCCGCAGGGCCTTCCGGATGGTCTCTTCCGTAAGCCTGTCTCCCACTCTCTCGACTATCTCATCTATCGTATCCATCGTGCCGAGCTCTTTCAATACCGCTATCTGCGATTCTGTCAGCCGATCCCTTAGGGTGACCCCGCGGAGCACTGGGAATCTTACGGTCCGCGATTTCTCGCAATGGAATGCCGGGACGCCCATCTCGAACGCGGCCAGCAGCGCAGCGTCTCCGAGGATCTTCGACCCGCCGCTTATGTTGATGATTATCTCATTCTCCCCCTTCTTGTCCTTATTCCTCTCTTCGAGTATGTAATCGGTTATGCTCCTGAAACAATCCTTGAGGTCGTATTCGTCCACAATCAGGGTTTCGACAATCCCCTTCGCCTTCGCCTCGTTATCGACAATCATCTTGAACGCGGGTGTGTCCTTCGAATCCTCGGACATTATCAGGACGAGTTTCTGGTAAGGCAAAGCCTTCATGGCTGCAAGAGTGTTCTCCGGATCCGGTCCGAAAGTGGAGAGTAGAATCTTCATGCTCAGTCTCCGAGCAGCAGCTCGATCGTCGGCTCGATTGTGAGCTGTTTCCTGCGTGTGTCCTCCGGGTCTGGGGTGATCGCGATCGCACCCTTCTTTAGTAGTTGTTTGACATGATAGTTCATTGTGGCTTTCGTGACCCCGAACTGCCTGGCGAGCTCGACCTCGGACAGAGGTCTCTTCGCCTGCGCCTTTCGTATCACATCTAGTATCTTCCTTTCCTTGGCCGAGAGGACCTTCGTGTATTCTATCTTGAGCAATGGCAGGGTTATCTCGTCATATGTGACGTCGTGGACGTAGACCGTCGGGATACCCTCAAGGATGCATGCAAGTAGCGCTGCCGAGGAGGTCGGTCTCGTTCCTCCTGCAATGTTGAAGATGGCGATCTTCGCGCCGCGCTTCTTCCATTCCCTGATGTCCGCTCTTATTCTCTTCGCGATGCCCATCAGGTCGAAGACGTCCGGTAGCTCTATCGCATCCACCGGGATCCTCAGGTTCTTGCAATAATTCACTACCTCCTCCTTCGCTTTCCATGCCTGTTGGTCCCCACCGAAATAGAAGACCACCCTTTCGACGTTCTCGGTAGCCTTGATGGTCGGTATCAGGGATTGTGGTCTATAACCGAGCGTGCCGAAAACGATCGACATAATATCCCATGCGGATATTTGTCACTGCCATATTTATCGTTTTTTAGACCGTATGTATAGAATTTGAACCCTCAAGAGCGCATTATTGTAATCTTGTTTAAGCGCTCAATCCAAGAATAAAAGCGATAAATTCTGCCCTTCTGCCGGAAGAACGGTGCGCTCCAAGGGTTTGACTTGGGCAACGTCAGATAGCTCGAAAAAACGATCGGGATATACAGGTTCAAGGCCTGCAGGACAAGGATTCCCTGAGTTTTCTCGCAGTGCGAGGGATACGGAACGAAGCTGTTCCAATCTCCATCGAGAAGCTTGGCGCCCCGGTCGGGATTCGGACCCGAGTCCCAAGCTCGACAGGCTTGGATGATAGGCCACTACACTACCGGGGCTTTCAACTGCTGGATGCCAGCGGTGGCGATGTGATGACCGAATGCGTATTTATTCCTTTTCGAGTCCGCGCTGGACAGCATTTAGTTTCATCAATTTGTGTAGAACAGACATCGTTTCGGAATCGCACTCTGACCTTGCGATCCTGTGCGAGGGCGATTTGCCGAGAGGGCGGCCACATCATTGAGATTCTTTCTTCTCGGGCTTATCTGCCGGGGCCGGCTGAGGCTCGTCCTTGAACTGCTCGACAGGTATGTTCGTATATATTCCGCATACCATGCAGTAGAATGTGACGAAGTCGTCGTCCTTGCTGTCCGCCTTCAGCTCCTTGCCGCATTTTCGGCATTTCGCCTTCATGTCTCCGAGTCTCATCTACGAAATCACCTGCAACACAACGTGATAGGGCGTAGCATCTCTTCTTATAAAAGCCTGTCTTCCCGCGATATCCTCCAGCTGCGACATGTATACCAAAACGTATTTACTGGTCTCGACCGGTAACTAATTAGGAGCCATGGATGAGCGTGCGACGAGGTTGTCAGGTGTGACAATGCCGCGTGTGAAATTGTACACATCTCCTGAGTGTCTCTTCTGCGAGAAGGTCAAGCGTTTCCTTAGAAACCATAAGATCGAGTTCACGGAGGTGGACGTTTCGGTCGATAGAGACGGTGCGATCGAGCTCGTCGAGAAGTCCGGCCAGTTGGGAGTTCCAGTGCTCGATGTTGACGGCAAGATACTGATAGGTTATGATAAGGAGGAGATGAGGAAGGCGCTCGGCATTGTCGGCGAGCTCGGGAATCCGCAAAGGTGACGGGAACTATCTGGATGACATTATTTTCAGGATCGCATCTGCCGGCTGGCCACCGCATTCCTCGAGGGCCTTCCTTGCCTCATCCTCCGAGGCGCCTGTCTGTTCCATCACGAGGGCTATGTCCTCTTTCGATATCCCTGTGGTCTGGACAGCGGTCTTGCGTTCCCTGACCTCCGGCTCACCGACTATCTGAAAGGTCTTCTGTCCCTGGACGGTCATCACGGTGACCATCGCCTCGTTAAAGACGTATTCCTTGGTCTTTGTCCGGATGACTATCTCCTCGACCCCTTCGAGCTCTTCGGTCGAGATGCCCATCCTTTTCATCATCGCCTTCATCTGACGCGGACTGACTCTTCCTCCTGGGAACATGAGAACACCAGGCCTCTGGTTTCCGAATCGAGGAAGCATCTATATAAGATTCCGTGCTTTCCGCGAATCTTCGGCTTGGAAGGATTTATCATATATGGGCGATATGGAACCCCTGCAGCGGAAAAATCGGCTGCTTGAACACGATGTCCGGTGAGCAGATGGGAGATCTCGAACAGGAGATTAGCGAAGCGCACAATTTGATCGCCAGTGGCGACTTTGCTGGAGCCGTGAGGAAGTTCAACAAGATAATCAGGGCGAATCCGAACTCCGCGGAGGCGTATTTTGGGAAAGCCGAGGCAGCGATAGGTGACCCGAGCGTATCCCCCGAGGAAACGCTCGAGTGCTACCGAAAGGCGCTCTCCTTGGACCCAAAGAACCCTCTTTACTGGAGCAGCTATGCCGTATTCCTGATAGAGCAGAACAAATTCGAGGAGGCGGAGGCCGCGTACAACAAGGCTGCAGAGACCGACCCGGACAACGCTCCGTTCTACTTCTCGGAATTCGCGGTTGAATATGCGCTACGCGCCCCGTCCTCGATGAGAGCGTTCCTGGAAGGAAAGGATGTGGACGAAAAGATGAAGGAGGTGCTGCAGAAGAAGGAAGAGAGCATCAAGAGAAAGGCGCTGCAGTATCTCCTCAAATCCATCGGGATCACGGCTGAAGAGGCGAAAAGGCTCCTGTGAGCGCTCACGGCTCGAGCCCGAGCACGCGGAGTATCTCGACAATGCCATCCCCGTAAGGCCTCGATGCAACGTAATCCGCGCGCTCCTTACATTTCTGGCTGCCGTTTGCAGGAGTCGCCCCGAAACCCGCGATCTCGATCATCCGATAATCGTTATCTGAATCTCCAATGGCGGCGACATGCTCCATATCTATCCTCAGCCAATTATCGCATATCCACTTCAGCGCTTTCGCCTTGTCCGTGTCCTTGTGCATCAGGTGATGCGCCCAGCCAGAGGGCAGGACTTTGACGTCGAACCCGCGCACGTGTTTGCGTATGAGCTCTATGTCGTAGGTCGGCCTGATGGCGATCTCGGTCTCGCGCCATCTGTCACTGAATATCCTTTCGACCTTCATGCTTTTCGATAGCTGGTCGAACGCCTTCTGCGGTTCGTCTTTCGAACTCAGATAGTGGACATGCTCATCATGATACACGATCCCGCCATTCTCCGCTATGACCGGGCCGTTCATTCCGAGATAGTGTCTCAGCGCGTACGCGATGGGAAGAACGTTTCCAGTTACAAGCATTACGATGATGCCCTTATCCGCCTGTCTTCTCAGCGCCTCTATCGCGGGGCATGAGACCTTTCGCGAGGTATCCGTCAGTGTGCCATCCACATCCACCGCTATTGCTCTGATCGCTCTGCTCAACACGATCACCAGAGAATCATCTTTTCCCGCGCAGCTCGCCCAACGTCGTCACCCTTTCCGCGAACGCGTTGTGCTTATGTATCGACTCCTCGGATTCGCTCCTGACCGTGACATGCACGTCGTCCGGAAGATTTGCGTATTTCTGCAGTATCTTCGAAAGTATTTCCCTCACGACGTCCTCGACGAACTTCGGGTTCCTGTGGGCATCGATGACGATTCTCGCCTCATCCTCGCGTTTCAAAATACCATAGCTTGGGCTTGACAGGGAGGATTCGACTATTGCTATCAGGTCGTCAGCCTCGACCTCGGCGTTTTTCGGCACCTCGAGCAGCAGCTGTGTTCGGTTCCGCTGATTGTGAGTTATCGTCGGTGCCTCATCATCCGCAGGAACGTATGATGGGTGTTCCTTTTCCAAGATATGCTTTGCCGTCTCCATCGCGCATGGGCAGGCGGTCATGCCGCTGACCTCCACCCCTATCATCCTGCGGTGCTCACCGTTCTTCCTCGCAGTCGATCTGGCCAAAAGCTTGTACGCCTCGATTGTCTTTCTGCCGCTCGCGGTCTTTCTTTCGAGGAAGTAATCGGCAGAGATGTGCACCTCTGCATAGGAGGCGTATTCGTGTCTCTTGAGCAGGTTCTCGCAAATCTCAATCCCGAGCTCCTCAAGAGAGGGGATCCTGTCAGAGACGGATCTCTCTATGAGCTCCGTAATCACCTCGACGTTCCTGGACATATGCGAGCCCTTTTGTTCCGCAGGAAGGTCTACGAACGCGTCGATATCCGCGACCAGATGGATCCTGTGCCCCTTCCTGCTCACCGTTATCGGTTTCTTCAGTCCCGTGATTCCCACACGCGTGAGCATGAAGCTGTTCTCGATCTTCTTGTTCTGGACGTCTTTCGGAGGCATATCTGTGCAACTGGAGGATTCCTGAGGTCTAATAAAAGCCTTCGACCATCTACTTGAAATTGGCTCATGGACTGACAGGTGGGCGATCCCTAGGCTGGCACATCAAGGAGGGCGTGCAATCCGGACAGAACCATCTGTTTCTGGCCTGATCGTGATACAGTGGCTTTCCACATTCCATGCAGGTCGGGACTTGAGACCTTCTCTCCTCGATCGCCTTCTCCCGGGCGGTCTTGACCAGCACTGTCTGTATGACCGACCCGGCGATCATAAGCGCGAGCGCGGTGATGGCGCATAAAAAGAGATTGAGTCCTAGACCAACCAGGCACGCTCCGGATATCAGTCCGCCTCCGACCGCCATCAGGATTCCTATGACCCTGTCAATGTAGATCGAGGACAACACGAATACCGCGGCACCAGCTATCAGCCCCAGAATCAGGAATCCCGAGACCATGAGCGTGAGGACGAAAGCGAGAAGCGCGGACATGAGCGCGACGGCGAACTCTGCTATCGCGACGAATATCATCCCGCCTATGATGGCGCCCACGGGTGCGCCGATCAGTCCGCCGATGGCGCCGCCGAGCGTATAACCGATGATGAACCCGAAGATGCTACCGGCGAACCCCCCGACGACGCTCATCAGCGGGCGCCAGACCAGTTTTCCTCCGAAGACGAGTATGAGGCCTATTATCAGACCTATGAGATAAAGGAACAACAGCATTTCCGGCGTCAGACCCGATGTCAGGCCGCCAGTAAACCAATCCTCGGCCATGTCAGGTTTCAACAGACCCGTAGCCCATCATTAATCCTTCTACATGATTATCCCCGAAGGAAATGAGCTTCCGGTGATGGCTAACATTATTACCATTGAGGATGCTATCACGTCTGGCATGATCTGCGGTATAGACGAGGCGGGGCGGGGTCCGGTCATAGGGCCGCTCGTGATTTGCGGTCTCACCGTCGAGAGGGACGATATTCTTAGGCAATTGGGCGTGAGGGATTCGAAGAAGCTCACAAGGGCGAAACGGGAACATCTCTCTCAGAAAATTGAGAAGGTGGCCTCTGGCATCGAGATAGTGGAGATCTCCGCAAGGGAGATCGACGCCCTGAGACAGGAAATGACTCTTAACCAGCTCGAGGTGAAGGTATTCGCGTCTATCATCCAGAAGCTCGCGCCCGCGGTGGCGTATGTGGATGCTGCGGATGTCGATGCCGAAAGATTCGGGCAGGACATATTACAGGAACTGGACTTCAAGGTGAACGTCATCTCGCAACATAGAGCGGACGAGAAATATCCGGTAGTCTCGGCTGCATCCATCATTGCGAAGGTGCGCAGGGACATGCGCATCGCAGAGATAGAACAGGCTATCGGTGAGCCGATAGGCAGCGGATACGCATCTGACCCGATTACCGTTGGCTTCATAAAGTCCTGGCTGAGCAGGAACGATGAGCTGCCGCCGTGCGTTAGGAGGAGCTGGGACACTACCAGTAGATTGATGAGTTTAAAATCGATAAAGCGCATAGACAAGTTCTCAGGCGATGAGAGAGATGATTGAAGGGCTCCTTCGGCAGATAGTGGACAAGTTCAACGAGCGTGCGAGAACTGACCCGCAGCTCAAAGAGGAGCTCGCGGGTTTCGAAAGGGCGGTTCTGTTGAGGCTCAAGGATGGCCAAGAGTTCAGTTTCAGGATATCGGGAGGCCAGGCGATAGATTTCCAGGACAAACCGATCCCCGACCCGGAGATAGTCATCGAGACCGATGCGGAGACGGTCGAGAAGCTGATGAGCAAGGAAATGAGAATAATGAAGGCCATTGCGACGCGCAAGCTCAGGATAAACGCCAGTTTGGAAGATATGCTGAGAATGAGAAAATTCTTCTGAGGCACGGGCGGATTCGGACTACCTCGGTACGGGGCTTCATGAAAGAATTTATATCCGCTAACTGTATGATATCTGATACCATACCTGCCAGGTTTTGAGGCCACAACAGCGGGGTAGGGTAGTCTGGAAATCCCATCAGGCTCATAACCTGAAGATCGGTCGTTCAAATCGACCCCCCGCTACTCCTGGCATGCCGAAAACGATTACTTTATGGGAAGATAATAGATAGGGATGGTCGCATACCCGGAACCTCGGTGTGCTTGGAGGTATTCATTTGCCCGAGATAGTGATATCCACCGACAGGGGTCTCATGAGCAACCATCATGAGAAGGAGTTCCTCGGGTTCGGTGTGACCGGTCCTCCGATCCTGTTCCCGGAAATTGTATGGCTCGCCCTCTTCGCGCCGAGGATGAAGTGCGATGCCAAGGGCATACCGTGGCAGGCACCATACGGGATGAGGAAGATAGAGGCACGCCTGAAACAACTCGGGTTCGATGCAGACATCATAGTCCCTGAAAAGCTCGACCAGGCGCTCCAGGACGCCAAGGTGCTTCTCATATCGCATCATGACTATTTTGGATTCGGACCCCCGTCTTCGACCTTCGCGTCGATATTCAACAGGGAGACCGTCAACGCCGCATCCTTTAGGAAATTCATGACCGACCCCGCCATAGCCAGGGCGAAGAAGCGCGGGCTGAAGATAATCGCCGGCGGACCGGCTGCCTGGCAGTGGAAGTTCCGGGAGAACCTGATGGACGCATGGGGTATCGACTGCGTCTTCATGGGCGAGGGGGAGAGAATCGTGGGCGAGCTGGTGAGCAAAGCCCTCAGAGGAGAAAAGCTTCCACGGTTCGTCGAGCCACCTCTCTCGGATTATCCCACGCTTGAAGAGATACCTTGCATAATGCGCCCGAGCGTGAACGGGCTCGTCGAGATAATGCGTGGCTGCCCGAGAGGTTGCAAATTCTGCTCGGTCACAAACCGCCCCCTAAGGTTCATCCCGCTCGATATGATAGAGCGGGAATTAAAGGTGAACGCTGAGGCGGGGGTGAGATCGGCGACGCTCCATTCTGAGGACATTCTGATGTATTATGCGAAAGGGGTCATACCAAACGCGGAGAAGGTGCTTGAGCTGAACCGGCTGGCGAAGAGATATTTCAATCACGTCGTTTGGTCTCACGCATCGGTGGCGAGCATCATCAAGGGGGAAAAGGACGATAAGCTGATGACACGTGTCTCGGAAATCTTGTTGGACGGCGGCCAGAGATGGTGGGGCGCGGAGATAGGGATCGAAACCGGTTCGGTCAGGCTCGCGAAGCTCACTATGCCGCAGAAGGCAAAGCCGTTCGATATCGAACACTGGCCAGAGCTCGTAATCGAGGCCGCGGGGATCATGGAAGACGTTGGGATGATACCCGCGATGACCGTAATCTCCGGTCTTCCGGACGAAAGGGAGGAGGACGTGCTCAGAACGCTGGAGCTCGTGGACGACCTCTGGGACTTCAAGTCGATCATTATGCCGATGTTCTTCGTGCCGATGGGCATGCTCTCACGCGAGGACTGGTTCAGGGCGTACAAGCTCTCGGATGCGCACATCGAGCTTCTGAAAAGATGCCTTTCGCACGGCGCCATACAGGGGAAGAATATACTCAAGGACTACTTCAGTGACAGGTGGTACGGGCCCGCAATCAGCCTGCTATATTACGCGTTCATAGGCACGATCGAGTTCGTCGCGAAAGGGAAAGGGTATTGGAGCGAACCTGTCAAGAAGCCTGAACACTCTCTGGCTGCTTCGGGCTCAGACGCGCATCAATCGGCGTGATGAGAGAGGGTTACCGAGCGATTATCTTGTGAAAATATAGATAATATAGTTGGTCGAATACAGCGCACGGTATATAGTCCATCCCCGTGCCGCCAGGAGAGATCCGCAAATGACCGATAAGAGAGAATCGCGAGTTCCGCTGTGTCCGAGATGTATCAATTGGGATCCAAGACCGGAGGACGGATTTACTCCCAGGATCGCGTACTGTACGGCGAGGGACATCGTAACCTCATATTGGTACGAGTGTGAGTATTTCGAGGAGGCCACCGAGGAGAGGAAGGAGCAGAGGAAACGCGAGCTGTATGGAGATATAGAGCTGGACGAAGAGTTCGATGAGGAATTATGAGGATCCAAAATACAGGTTTAAAATGGAGAGAGTGGAAAACTTGAAAGCCGTGATACTGGCCGCTGGTGAGGGAAAAAGGCTCAGACCGTTTACGTATTCCGAGCCGAAAGTGATGATCCCGGTGGCGAACCGGTCGATTATGGACTACGTCGTCAGGGCATTGGTCGAGAACCGAATAACCGATATCGTGATGGTCGTCGGCTACCGGAAAGAGCGGATAATGTCGTATTTCGGTGACGGCAGCGATTTCGGCGCGCGGATATCTTATGTTCACCAGGAAAAGCAGCTAGGTAACGGACACGCGTTGTACGTCGCGAAGGAACACATAGACGGCGATTTCCTCGTGTTGCCCGGGGACAGCCTGACGGATTCGAGGGCGATATCGGATCTACTGTCTGTCGGCGCAGGACACGGAGCCCTTGTGATAGAAGGCACGATGCCGGCGAAATACGGCGTCGCGGTCCTCGAGCGGAACAGGATATCAGATATAAGAGATCAGCATGCCGAGGGTGCGACGAACATAATACTCACAGGGGCGTACAAGCTCCCGAAAAGCGTGATGGACACGGTCGAGATGTTTGTCGACGAGGGGAATCATGTCTTGAGCCAGGCGATAAGGGCGCATCTGCCGAAGATGCAGCTCCAGCCGGTGTTCTGCCAGGGGCTCTGGATAGATGCGGTGTATCCGTGGGATCTGCTTGAGGTGAATCACGCGGCGCTTACCCATGCTCCCGTGAAGACCGCGGGCAAGATCGAGGAAGGTGTTCTGATCCAGGGCAAGGTGTCGATCGGCGAGGGAAGTATCATCCGGTCGGGAACGACGCTGCATGGACCGATAGCCATTGGCTCTGGGTGCGACATCGGCCCGAACGTCAGCATATTCCCATCGTCCAGCATCGGGGACAATGTGACAATAGAACCGTTCACGTTCATACGGAACTCGCTCATTATGAGCGATTGCTCTATCGGACCGCATTCCTTCATATCGCAGAGCGTGCTGGGATACGGTGTCCAGATCAAGTCGCATCTGATGGCGTCCTCTGCAGATGCATATGTCAACCTCGAGGAGGAGTTCTTCAAGGTGCCAAATATCGGGGTGCTCATGGGCGAGGACTGCACGGTCGGCAGCGGCGTGACGATAGAGCCCGGGACCATCATAGGCCCGAGATGTAGGATAGCTAGCGGCGCGCGCGTCTCGAGGAACTTGCCCACAGGCGCGATACACAGTTGACGGACGTGGTCATCCTTGTGCGGTATCGTCGGGTATGTCGGTGACAAGGAAGCCCAAGAGATACTAATCGACAGCCTTAAGAGGCTGGAATATCGCGGGTACGACTCTTCCGGCATCGCATTGCTTTCCGAATCGGGCATCTCGCTCAAGAAGGCTGTCGGGGAGATCGCGGTCCTCGAGTCAATCATGGACCGAATGCCCGGGAAGATAGGCATCGCGCACACTCGGTGGGCGACGCACGGCAAGCCGTCGGTCGAGAACGCCCATCCGTTCGTCGATTGCACGAACAGCATCGCGGTTGTCCATAACGGCATAATCACGAACTATATGTCTTTGAAGGAGAGCCTCGCGAGAGAAGGGCATAAGTTCAGATCGGAGACGGACTCCGAGATACTCGCGCATCTGATAGAATCTGCCGAAGGGGGCAGCCTGGTCGAGAAGGTCAGGAACGCGCTCAAATCGGTCCAGGGGTCTTATGCGATTGCCGTCGTGGGACGTGGTTACGACGAGATAATAGTGTCTCGGAACGAGAGTCCATTAGTAATAGGTCTGGGGCACGACGAGAACTTCGTCGCGAGCGATGTCACGGCGCTCCTGAGATACACTAACGAAGTGGTATACCTCCAGGACCTGGAGGTCGCTAGGATCACGCGGGCGGGGATAGAGATAATGACGCTGGACGGGAAGAAGGTCCAGCGTGAGCCTCAGAAGGTCAGCTGGAGTGTCGAGGCAGCGGAACGGGGAGGCTATCCGCACTTCATGTTGAAGGAGATATTCGAGCAGCCCCAGGCCATCCATGATTCGCTCCTTGGGCGACTAGGAGGTACAGAAGATGAGATCGATCTGCCTCCGGGAAGGTTCACGAGCGTCAAGATACTCGGCTGCGGGACCTCCTACCATGCGGGACTCGTCGGAAAGTATATAATCGAGGAGTTCAGCAGGATACCTACGATGGCGCAGATATCCTCGGAATACCGTTATTCACCAGTCACGGAATCGAGCCCGCTGGTAGTATGCATAACCCAAAGCGGCGAGACCGCAGACACGCTCGCTGCGGCCAGGGAGGCCCGGAGGCGCGGCTGCAAAACGGTGGCGATCACGAACGTCGTGGGGAGCGCGATAACCCGAGAGGTTGACTCTGTGATTTATACCAGAGCGGGACCGGAGATCGGTGTTGCCGCGACGAAGACATTCGTGACGCAGCTGATCGCACTATATCTGCTCGGCCTCAGGCTAGGTCGAACCCAGGGGTCGCTCTCGAGCGAGCAGCACAGGGAGATATTGTCATCCATGCGCTCCCTCCCCAGGATCGTCCAGAGGGTATTGAACAGCGCGGATTCCCTCCACGATCTCGCAAGGAAGTACAGGAACGCGCACTCGATGTTCTTTATCGGAAGACACATAAACTATCCGACTTCGCTCGAGGGAGCTCTCAAGACCAAGGAGATCTCGTACATCCATGGCGAGGGATATCCTGCGGGGGAGCTGAAGCACGGGCCGCTCGCGCTCCTTTGCAAGGACACCCCCGTGGTGGCTATCTGTGTCAGAGATCACACCTATGAGAAGATGCTCGCGAACGTGCGTGAAGTGGCTGCGCGCGACGCGCCAGTAATAGCGATAGGCACCGAAGGCGACCGCGAGCTCGACAAGTTCGCGGAAGACGTCTTCCTGGTTCCGGACATAGAGCCGCTTTTCACGCCAATACCGATAATTGTGTCGCTCCAGCTGTTCGCGTACTATCTCGCCCTGGAGCGCGGTTGTCCGATAGACAAGCCCAGGAACATCGCCAAGACAGTCACAGTCGAGTGATCCTCAGCCGAGCCGCTCAGGACAGATATTGTTTCTCGAGCAATGCGCGCACTTGCCCGGGCGGTTGTGGTTCCTGTGCGGGGCCACTTTCCCTTCCGCGATCGCCCTCATCTCCGATATTTTCTGGAGCAGGGTCTTCCGGAGCATATCGTCGAATTCGATCACGTGCTGGTCGGTACCATACTTCAGGATTCCATACGGCACGGGCTCGCCCAGCTCCTCTTCGAGTATCAGGCAATACGCCGCCAATTGAAGTATGTGCGAGAATAGGGGGCCTCTCGGCACCCTGCCCGTCTTTTCCTCCACCGGGATTGATTTCCCCTCCGCCTTGAGGATGTAGTCTGGCTTTCCTGATATCCCGTACTTCTGTGATACCATTAGCTGCGAAGCACCGATATCGACATATTCGATTTCTCCGGTGACGTTCATCTCCTTTTTGAGGAGCCGTGCGGCACGCGAGAAAACGAGCGAGCGCTGCAGGAAATAGCTTGCGCCGATCAGCCATACGAGAGATATCACTTCGAACACGACCGCGAGCTGCCTGTCCGTCTGAAGCAGGAAGACCGAGTTGATCGCTATTATCACAGCTGCTATGGCAAAGATCAGTATTATCTTCTCGTATTGCAGGTGTTTGTCCTTGACGGGTGTCCTGAACGCCAACCGCAGATAGAATAGCGCCACCAGGATCCATAGTAGCGACAAGGCTACAAGTATCTCCGATATATCCACCGGGTTATCGAACGGCATTAGGTCGACACCTAGTATCGCGATTACGCTGGCAACCACGGCGAACCATAGCACGAGCCTCTCCGCGGTGACCGCCAGCATTTCGAGCCTCCTCGCCTCCGCAAGGGACTTTGATATGATCTCATGCCTGTGCGCACCCTCCGTCAGCTCAGGAGAGCCGGCGCTCCTGTCCTTCCAGCTCAGCCACCAGCTGAGAGGGCAGTATGCGAACTTCTCGATATCCGCTGCCGAGATTATGTCCAAGGGGCTCAAATCCTGCCTGGGTATTAGCCCGATGAAATACGATAGAAGATATAAAAAGAGCTTTTGGCGTTAAAAATTGATAATAAAAACTCCTCAGACAGAAGGCCGAACAGCGATTTTCTTCCTGACTTCCTCGATTTCATGCATGAACTCCCAAGTTCCAATCGTCCCCGAGAGATAGTTTTCGAGCAATGCAAGGGCTTCTGAGGGTATTTTCGATTGCAGTTCGGCTTCGATTGGCATCAAGTAGCCCAATGCTCCCCTTGGCAGACAGAGTTCCTGTTCCTCGAATATCTCTTCGAGCCTCGGATTGTCATACCAGTCTCTCATAGCTCCGCCATCGGTAGCGTCATGCCCCTGCATGTAGGCCGTAGCCACTTTCGAAAGACCTGCCTTTCTGCAGACGGTAGAAACCCAGTGTCTGAGGTCTTTGGGTCGAAGTGGTGGCAAATTGTATTTTTTCTTTAAATTATTCCATTGCACTGAAAATTTTCTCCAGTTCATTCGGCGACTTGGATTCATTTGTCCTTTTCTCGATATCCAAGGTATTAACCAGTTTTCTGGGTATGGTGCTGGGTGAATCTTTTTCAGTTCCTCGATAGCCGTCGCAACATCTGGCGGTAATCTTACTGCAACCGGTGAATATGTCTTGAACTCTCCTTGGCTTCCATAGGCCACGATTGCGCATGGCTTGCCATCCTCGCCATATTTCACATCTCCCCATCTGATCCCCGTAGCATGGCTCGGCCTCCAGCCAAATTGCGCAATCAGCAGCCAAATCAGTCTAAGATATGGGTCTCGCTCTCTCGAAAGCGCATCAGCCCATTCCTTGACTATCGAATCTTGTGGTGTTGGTTCCCGTCTGACTTTCGGTAGTTTGCCTATATCTGTTCTGTTATTGATTGGCCATGGCAAGCCTATCCCTGACTCCCATATTAAGCGCAGACCCGCAAGTCTATATCTCCATGAAGGGCGAGGAACATGTTGGAGATAATCGAGTATCACTTGCTTTCCAAGCTTACCTGCTAACTGTCGTTTTGTGTATGATTCCAAATTGCATATTTGAGCAAATTGCCTGAGCCAGGAGATATACATTCTGCAAGTGCTCGCTTTCAGCCTTCCCCTTGTTGCCTGCAGGAATCGCTGCTCGATCTCGGCAATCCTCACGAGCCTATCCCGCTCGCCATCGCTGCCGAAATCTGTCGATTGCTCGCTTGCCCCGATCCGGTTTTCATTATCGGGTTCATCTTCTCCCTGTCCAGTGATGAGCTTTCCCGGCTCCTCATCACCACTGGCCATATGGGCTTCGGAGATAGTAAATTTATCGTCCGATTCAGTAGCCCCGCTTTGGGCATCTGGAGAGTTTTCTACTGGCCTCATGTCGAATTTCTCACCCGATTTTGTAGCCTATGCCTTCTGAGGCGCTGCTTAACCCCTTGATGACTTATCCCGAGTCTCCTGCCGATCTCCCGCAAGGTAAGGCCTTCTGCCCTCAATCTGAGAATCTCCTCCGTCCTTGCAGGGTTCGGAGGCCTACCGAGGCGCTTCCCTTGTGCTTTGGCCCTCGCAAGGCCTTCCCTCGTCCTATCCCGGATTAGCTCAAGCTCGAACTCGGCGATTGCCCCTAGAATGTTGAAAAGAAGCTTTCCATGGGGGGTTGTTGTGTCAATTTCCTGATCCGAGCATATCAGATCGACCTTGAACCTCTGTAGTTCGAGCAGGAGATTGTGCAGATTGGGGACGGACCGGCCTATCCTGTCAAGCCTTACAACAGCGACAGCATTGAACCTGTGAGCCCTCGCATCCCTAAGCATCCTGTCGAGGGCAGGCCTTGAGGCTTGTGCTCCGCTTGCATAATCCACATATTCCTGATAAATCTCCCAATCATGCGATTGAGCGAAGTTCCTAAGCCTTATCAACTGATTCTCGGGGTCTTGATCCTTGTCTGCCCGGGAAACTCGGGCATAGAGGGCGACTTTCATTCATCTATCGCCCCCGAGGCTTCTTTCTTGATAGGAACAGCAGGGATGATTCCCCGGTTTCGAAATTCGTCGAATACCGATGATCCTATTGCTTCCCGGATTTCGGCCTCGCTCTTGCCCTGCTCAACCAATTCGAGGGCTTTCTTCTTCTTCTCTTCTAACCCTAGACCAACATGCCCCACATGGCCAACATTGTTCTCTTTCTGGACTGGATTTTCAGAAATGTTGGGCATGTTGGCCATGTTGGGCAAGGTGGATAAAGCCTTGTTTCTTTGAAGATATTCGATAGGGATAACCCAATAATATTTCCCGTTATAATTCCGAAGCCATGAATCCTTGATTCCTGCCTTTCGTCTAATCTCGGCAAATTTGCGATCGCTGAGAGGCTTTAGATGAGCCTTCTCCCTTTCCGAATTGATGTATTTCTTGACTTCAGATTGTTTGATAGTAATAACCTTTGTTGATTCGATATGAGTTTGGCTTTCCGCAATTGCGAGCAGTGCTTGATTAAACTGTTCCATTTCGTCCTCATCGAGTTCATTAGATAGTTCAATGGTTTGAAGGGCGATCTTGAGTTCCTCAGAGATATCAATCCCTATGAGATATGCAATCGTGCAGACAGTTAGACAATGCTCGGTCTGACGATTCAGGCCTAAGCTTGGCATGGCCCTTTTCATTCGTTCTTCATGTTCAGGACTTCTTTCCAGATGCTCAATATCTTCTTTCGAGTACTTCTTATAAATTATATCTGAAAATTCGTTCAACCGTCTATTCAAGTCCTCTACTTCTTTCTGACGATATCGGCTATTAAGCAATATCTTGAGACCATCAGGGCCATCATAAGGCGAGGCGCTTATTCTAAACCCTCGGGTCGAAAGGGCAGGATCGATTCCCCCGATTATGGCCATTGCCTTGGGCATAAACATATTATATTGCTCAAGCTCGAATGTCTTGGGAATGCATCGAACATAAGGCGGGCCATCATGACGATAGCCATGTCGCATTATCTCATCGATTACCTGATGCCTTTCGGGATCGCCCTGCGCATCATATTCATCTACTAGCATACAATCGAATTGTTTGCTCTCATCGGTAGAGTTCAATTCCCGCCCTTGCCCAATCATTCGGGCTAACGCTGCCGGAGATATGTTACCGGCAAGGCAGCCTCGAGTAATAGAGGCAAGGGCATTTAGCAGGACGCTTTTCCCGGAACCGGGCGGACCGGTTATGAACAAATAAAATACCGTAGGCAATATGCGATAAACTCGGGTTAGGAATATAAACAAGGTAACTATCACTGCATCTATTGGATTATCAAAGTGATAGACCTTGGTCACCCAATTACAGACATCCTTAAAGAGAGGCGGACCTATGATTGTATTCGGTTCGTTGATTATCTTCTCGATACAGATTTCAAGCTCTTTTTCTGGTTCAGGTGAATTCCTTATCCTATTGACTGCATCATCAAAACAATAATCGAAGTTCTTGCGCAAATCATCAGGAAGAGATTGTTTATGCTTATACCACTCCATCCCGAGCTCCCCCTCGCAAGTATGACCCTCGGGATGGCTGAGACAGAATCGAATGCAATCTCTTGGATCGGGGCTTTCTTTCTCATCCATCCCAAGCTACCTCCTGAATGATTAGCTTCCCGATTCTGGTAGACTTGCTGAAAATTATGTAGAGGTCGTAGCTCTTCGCAGCCTCGAGCCATCGCTGGAAGTCTTCTGGATGGCCTCTCAGTACTACCCCGAAAATCCTTCGCCCTTCCTTTATTTCGTTTTTGCTTTCTTCGAACATCTTTTCGCCCTTTCAATCTCTTCTATTTTCTATCCTGGCCCCCTTATTCATCACAAGTTCTTTATCGCAGGATTCGTCTAAATAACCCGGTCCCAACGGTAGTCCCCGACCTGAAGTCCAAAGGGATTCCGATTTCTCAAGCAATTCCGGAGTCCGCTTTGCGGCCGAGGTACCGCCTTCACTTATGCCCGCTTTGATAGGCCTGACCTTTACGATCTCATCATACTGAACATCGAGGAGATCTCCATGCTTGATGCCATTACCTCTTACCCAATCAATTGGCAGGACTACCGCCGTCGCATTTCCCAAACGAATTGCTTTTGATTTTCGCATATTCATGATAAAATCTATGTATAAATTCGTGTATATGTATTATTGCTATGGTGGAATAGTGGTCGAGAATAGTAATCAGAGCGGAAAATGGAGCCTTGCGGAAGCCGAAGACACAATCAAAGTTCTCTTCCTACTCAACAGAAGGGAAGATGGCGAGCTACCAAAGTTCAGATTCACCGATCTCATGGATATGATAGCTAGGCAGGGAAGAAACATTTATCCGAATATGCTAACAGATGCCCTCAAGTCACTCCTTAAGAAAGGACAGATCACTTGCGAGAAATCCGGCCGCGAAAAGTACTATTCCCTCGTCCCTCTGAATCGTGAACAGCGTATCCAATTGGCATCAAGCATGGATGTAACGAGAATACAAACCGCAAAGATCATGGGGGCTATCTCCGATCAAGATGAGGGGTGGTCTTATTACGGTGTTCCGTTCGAGATCAAGAATCGTTTGCGTTCTCGGTTAAGAGCCGAAGCCAGGGATTTCAGAGAAAGAATTGAAAATATAATAGATGATGAGGTGAATCAGTTTCTTGATGAGCTTAAACGCAAGGCCAAAGGGCGAATTGGAAAGGCGGACCTCGAGAAAGGACTCAATGCTTGTGAGGCAATGCTCTATGCGACTGATGAGTTACGCAATATTCAAAGTCGGCTTCTTATCTTCCAACAGTTCGTCGAAGAATTCGCGCCTAAGTCGATCGGTCTGCTTGAGAATGTCGCAAAGAGGACTGTTGATGTTCCCCGAACCCTTGTGAAGAATTTCTACGGTCTTACTGACGAAGAGTATGATAAGACTTTGAAAGAATGGGAACAGATCAGAGCTAACCTTACAAGAGTCTTCGAAAAACTGACTCCGAGGGACCAAAGACGCCTACTCGAACGGTTCGCTTCATTGATGTTCGTTCGGACGTCATTATGCGCGGTTGTTCATTTGTGATTGTAGAATCTTGCTCGGCGAATCCGCTAGAAAAGATTGCATGGAACGGCACTAATCATTACCTTTGAGTATCTAGTGCCGTTTTCTCGGGCCGTCTCAAGACCGTTGTCGGACCGCCGCAAGGCCGTTACAAGGGCCGCCGTGTTTTCCGGACTTGTTTGCGTTTTTAGGCCGTTTGCAGGCCCTTTCTTAGCCCCTTGAGGGCCCTCTTGAGGCCCTTGCGGAATCCCTTCAAGGGCTTTGACGAACCCTTCTATTTGCCTAAAGGTCGCCTCAGCGCTTGAAAAAGAGCTCCCCTTGCGTAAGAAAAGCTTTAGAAGTTATTAATCCATAACAAATTGGAGGAAATCATGCAAGAATCTGAAGCATCTTCTTCGCAAGTTAATGCTGGGCCAAGACCGAGAATGACGATGAAGAGGACATTAACATGGATAATTACTGGTATTGTTGCACTTGTGATATTACTTGTCTATTTATTGGGTCCCGCATGGTCCCCAATCACCACAATCCACGATGCTGATGGTGATGGCTATCCAGATGCAGTGGATGCGAAGGATAATGACGCTACCGTCTGGAATTATGCGACTGCTACGATTGTTGTGACTGTAGAAAATAACTGGTTTGCTGAGCCGACTGAAGTTCACTATTATATTTATCTTGATGGTGTTCAGAAAGCTCAGGGAAGATTTAGCTCTTATGACTCCGTTATTGTTAATTTGCAGGTAAGCTGGTATTATGGATACTACAGCCAGAAAGCATTCATAGTATCAGCCAAGACAACAGCGGGAGGATATGAAACAACTGACGCGGAATCTGTCATCTTAACCCCAGGTAGTATCGAGGAAGTATTTTTATCACCCGACTAATAAGCTAAGCAATCTGGAAATTCCAAGCCTCAGAAAAAGCATCTTGTGAGTTTTAAAAATATAAGGCAAAGGGTTTGAGGGGGCTACAAGGCCCCCTCCTTTTTGTACCTTCCCGAGATGCCGATAAATCGCCCGGATTGTACCTTTTTCCGTCAAGTCGGTAAATTTGGCGGTAAAAAAACCATTCGGTCTTCTTGAGATTGGCTGATATGAACAAAATCAAAAGAACGAAAATTAGAAGGGTTTTAAAGGGGCAGGCGAGCCTTCGACTGCAGCGATTTCCTTACTGGCAGGAGTTTAGTATCCGAAATTTCGTACTCGAAAAGGATTTCGACTCTGTTTCCGATGGAAGC